>Ga0209067_10000500_pt1 | contig 24860 bp, 20 predicted proteins | sample ColStrG_CSR_2013_FD_187199 | JGI IMG/M metagenome (GOLD analysis project Ga0209067, IMG submission 187199) | Freshwater sediment microbial communities in response to fracking from Pennsylvania, USA - Cold Stream Run_MetaG_CSR_2013 (SPAdes)... | ecosystem: Environmental > Aquatic > Freshwater >... | reverse complement strand
GACTACATCGGCGCCTCAGCCTGTCGCCAAGGCTAGCTCTCCGCCGCAAGTCAAAGCCGGGCCTAAGTCTGAAACCGTAGCCGCGCCAGATAATAAAGCCAAAGCAACGACACCAGCCAATTTGACGTCGAAGATCGCCAAGTGAGCGAAGGAAACGTGGAAGCGGCCAGCCTGTTTGAGAGAAAAAGATGAAAATAAATACAAAAGACTTTCGCGTATCGGAACGGGATAAGGTTGACCTAAACAAATGGCCGACAACTATCGATCCTGTATACAAATCCAAGAAGGAATATCACCAACTTCTCGAAGATCACGTTGCGCAACTGAGTTCGCAACAGCAGCTTCTTTATGCATCAAATCGTTATGCTGTCCTGCTCATCTTTCAAGCGATGGATGCAGCAGGTAAAGACGGCTCGATCAAGCACGTGATGTCAGGCGTCAATCCGCAAGGCTGCCAGGTATTCAGCTACAAGCACCCCAGCCCCGCCGAATTGGAACACGACTTTCTCTGGCGTACTACTCGTGATTTGCCGGCACGTGGGCGGATCGGCATCTTCAACCGATCATATTACGAGGAGGTGTTGATCGCACGCGTGCATCCCGAGATACTGCGTGGCGAAGGCATTCCGGACACGCCGGACGCTGACAAGACAGTCTGGCATGACAGATATCGTTCGATCACGGCTTTGGAGCGACACCTCTACGGCAACGGAACCCGCATCATCAAGTTCTTCCTCCACCTCTCGAAAGATGAGCAACGAAAGCGCTTCATCGAACGCATTGATGAGCCCGAAAAGAACTGGAAATTTAGCAATGCGGACATCGAAGAACGAAAATTCTGGGACGACTATATGAGAGCCTATGAGGAATGCCTAGGCGCGACGAGCACGACCGACGCGCCATGGTATGTCGTTCCTGCAGACGACAAGAAAAACGCCCGACTTATCGTCTCTCAGATCCTTCTTGACACCCTCGACGGATTCAAAATGTCCTACCCAAAAGCCAGTGAGGAGCGTCGGCTCGAATTACTGACCATCCGCAAGCGGCTCTCGGAATAAACGCGGAACGGCTCGATCTCGGTGCTGGTCGCCTTTTTACTTACTAGCACTACTTTGGCAGATTTGTAATTTTTGGGATTCCCTTTTGCGTGGGTTGGTGATTCATAGGGAACCAGCTTTGATGGAGGCTGGTTATGGTTACGGATTGGCGGGACGAGCTTGCGGCGTGGCTGACACCGTTTTTGGCGGGATTGCATCACAAGACGCGGGCGCGGATGTGTCCGGCCTATGTTGCGGGACTGATTGGTCCGGGTGATCGCAAGAGCATCCAACCGATGGCCGCACGTGATGGTGGGGTGAGCTACGATCAACTGCATCATTTTGTCGCAAACGGTGTCTGGGATGCCGCGCCGTTGGAGAAGGCGCTGCTCGCAGAAGCGGATAGACAGGTCGGTGGTGACGATGCCTGGCTGATCATTGACGACACGACGCTCCCCAAAAAGGGGCGACACTCGGTTGGGGTGGCCCCGCAATATGCATCGACGCTTGGCAAGAATGCCAACTGCCAGACAATGGTATCCGTGACGTTGGCGTCGCACGAAGTGCCTATCATGGTTGGTTTGCGCCTGTTCTTACCCGAGAGTTGGACAAGTGATCCTGAACGCTTGGTGCGCGCTGGTGTCATGGCTGGCAACCTTGCGGAACGCCTGCCGGTAATCGGTATGGGCTCAGAGTTTGATCAACTCTCGATCAACCTCAATCACATGCTGAGCCGGATCGAGTCTTTGATCGACGGCACGCGCCAAGTCTCCAACGACATCGCGCATGATCTGCGCACACCGCTGACACGATTACGGCTCCATTTGGAGAGCGCGTCGGCCGCAAAGTCACTCGCCGCATGTCAAAATATAATCGATGAAGCAAAGGATCAAATCGACGAAATTATGTCAATTTTTCGTGCCTTACTCAGAATTGGGACGATCGAAGCCGGCATGGGCCGCAGTCAGTTTCGTGAAGTTGACCTGAGTGAGGTGATGAATCGGGTAAAGGGCGCTGGGTATGCGAACAGGCACATCAGCAACTGAAAGAGGAACTCGGCCTCGATCACTTCGAGGGGCGGTCATGGATCGGACTACACCGACACGCGCTGATGTCCATGATCGCTTATGCCTTCCTACAATCTCAACGCCTCAAAGAAGCAAGTGGGGGGAAAAAGAGTCAAGGGACCACCGCCGCAACCAACCCTGCCAGCCATCCGGAACGCCATACTCAATGCGCTCGAGCAGCCACCACCGCGATGCCCACACTGCCTCAAAGCCATCTTACCTAAAAATCTGCCAAAGTAGTGCTAGGTAGCTGGGCGCGATCAGATCGGAATGGGTGGGCGGCTCGTCGCAATCTGCAGATTAGGAGACGGGACATGGCAATCGCGTCGATTGTTTCAACTGGAGGTCGGTTCACCTTCGCCGCAATGTCATCTTCGGGGTCAATCAATGAGCCCTGAGCTATGCAAATGCGCCTGAACCTTGGAATGGCGCTGCTGCTCGAGCGGTCGGGCCAGTAGCCGCGCCTCGAGCCCTGTCCAGGTGCCGTGGTAGCGGATCTGAGTCGCCTGCGCCTGAATGGCCCGATAGCCCGCGAGAATCTCGCTGCCAAATGGCGTAAGCTTGGCGCTGCCGCCGCGTGGCGATCGTCCCATTGATGTTGTCACCAGCGGTTCACACCAGCAGCGGTTCATTACATCGACCAGCAGCCATGCACGGCGGTAGCTCATGCCCATTGCCCGCCCGGCAGCCGATATCGATCCCTCGCGTGTGATCGCATCGAGCAAGTCGGCTTTGCCCGGACCCATCGCGATCTCGTCCCCGCAGTAAATCTGGAGCTTGATTTTGAGTGTGGGGGCGCCGCCGATCATGCCACACTCTAGGTCAGCGGAGGTAGGCTTCGCAACGCCGCTCTGGTGGGCCGATGATTTCGCAAGCCGACGCCTCGTGGATTGTCATAATCCCGACACATGTCGCCTTTCCGTCAATCGTATACCGTGAAATATATTTGTGTTGTGCAACTGCGAAGGAAATTATAGCCATCGGAATATAGATCGTCGCAGTGATCGACGTGGGCAAACAGGGATGGCAGAATGACGAACGAGAATGGGCGCGCGCGCTTGAAATCGATGTTGGTGGTATCGGCCGCAGCGGGTGCCCTTGCAATTGTGACGGCGGCTCAAGTGCAGGCGGCACCTGTCGCCCCGCCCCCTGAGGCTCGACCGGCCGCGACGAGCGCGGCAGAAAAGGCCGCCGCCGATGAGCATCCGCTGACCTGGCACGGCATCACCATTTACGGTTCGTATGACATCGGCGTGGGCTGGGTCAGCCACGGCCTGCCGGAGAACGGCTACAACTACGAAGGCGAATCGCTGGTCAACAAGAACGGCGGTGGTTCCCGCTTCCTGATTGCGCAGAACAACCTGTCGCAGACGGGGCTTGGCATCCGGGGCAAGGAGGAATTCCTGCCCGGCTGGTCCGTGGTGTTCAATGCATCCACCGGCATTAACCCGCAGTCCGGCGATCTTGCCAACATGGCCAAGACCAACATCGTCAACAACGGTCTGCCCCGCAGCAGCTATTCCTACGCTGGTGATGGCGCGCGCGCCGGGCAGGCATTTAACGACGAGCTATATGCCGGGGTTTCGTCCGAGCCCTACGGCACTTTGACGTTCGGCCGGCAACGCGCCCTGGGGACCGACGCTATGCTAACCTACGATCCGGCGAACGGTTCGTATTCCTTTTCGTTCATAGGCTATAATGGGTTGATGGCCGGCGGCGGCGACACGCAGGACACCCGCTGGGACGAGGCCGTGAAATATCGCGTGACGCTTGGCCCGCTGCATGCTGGCGCGATGTACAAGTTCGCCGATGGCCAAGGTGGCTGTTATTCCACCTCCGCAACCTGGTCCTCGGCCACGTGCACGCCCGAAGCGCCGCATAACAATGCCTATGGTTTCGACCTCGGCGGCACTTACGGTCATTTTTCCGCCGATGTCGTGTTTCAGCACGTCAACCAGGCCATCAGTGTGGTCAACCCGCTGCTCGGGCCTTCCAGCTTGAGCGGGGCGGGCGCCTACCAGTCGACGCTCAACAGCATCAACACCATCCCTATCACAGGCTCCAATCTCATCGGCATGGATGACACCGAATACGGCATCGTCACTGACAATACCGCGATCATGGTGGCCGCAAAATATACACTGAAGAAGGTCAAGCTCTTCGCCGGCTACGAGCACATTCTCTACAAGAATCCCGCCCATCCGCTGGGTGTGGGCGCCAGCGCCCAGGGCGGTTATCAGCTTAGCGGCGTCGAGGACAACAATCTCGATTCGGACAAAAAGGTTGATGTCGTCTGGACAGGCGTGAAATACGCCTACGACAAGAAGACGGATATCACGCTCTCCTACTATCGCGAGAACCAGAACGATTTCCGTGTTCCAGCAACCTGTTCGCCGACCTCGATGCGCTCGTCCTGCGCAGGTACGCTCGACGAGGTATCCCTTTACGCGGATCATCACTTCACCAGACATTTCGACGCCTACGCCGGCATTGCCTACTCCGATGTGACGGGTGGCCTCGCCATAGCAATTCCTCATGGCCCCGGCGTCCCCTACTACCACAACAGCAACACCGCTCCGACGGTGGGCGGACGTTTCGCGTTCTGACCGGGGGCCACAAATAGCAGGCGTGTGTGGAAAAGCGCTCGGTTTAGTCCGCTCAAGCTATCCCCAGCAGCACGGGGCAGGGGCCAGTGGCGATACGGCAATGCCTTGGTGCGGACAATTGCCACACAATCGCCAACTTCCTTCAAAGTCGTTGTCGGAATAAAAGACCATTGCCACTCTTGATGGCTATCTGGTCCCCAAATCGGAACAATGTTTGAACAGGAGGGGCCTATCTCCGGCAAGGTACTTGCGCCTTACGGCGCATCGCTATCCCATAAACTGCCATTATATAATAATTTTCCGGCCGACTTCCGACCCAAATCAATCGGCTCAAAAGTTCCTGATTGACAGCACACCCTACGCGGAGGGTCCGAAGTGGTTCAGGTGATGGTCTCTGACGATTAAGGCGTTATAATTTTGTGGTTTTCTTCGCCATTCGTGGTCGCGAATTGATAAAATAGCATCATGCGCGGCGGCGAATATTTTGCGTCCGGGAGGCCGGATTTCAGCGAATGGTCCTAGAATTATTCTAACGTGTTGAAATAAAGTATCTATCTCATTCGCCACGACGAATGATCGTCGAAATATTATTCGCATGATGACGGTCGCGGTCGCTTGTCGTGGACGGCACCTCGGGGTAGTATTGATCCCGCGATAGTCGAGCCGGGCTGCTTGCCGAAAGGAAGCAGCATGACCCGTTTGGTGCAAACCGGTCTCAGCCTGAGCCCCATCCAGAAAGACCGCATCAAGGCGCTGGCCGAACGGCGCGGCGTCGCCAACGCCGATATCGCGCGCCAGCTTATCGACATCGCCTTGCCGCTGGCCGAGAGCGGTCAGGGCATCAACATCGCCCGCCTGGTCATCATTCTCGAATTCGCCAGCCTCGCGATCGAGCATGCCCGCAAGTACCATGCCGCGTAAGGACGACATCCGGTTCGACGGGCGGGCGGTCGACCTGGCGCATGAGTCGGCGCGCGGCGAGATCGTGCGCAACGTTGGCGCGTTCACGCGCGGCTCGCAGCTGATCCGGCTGCGCTACATGATGATGATGGAGGGGCTGCGCTGGCCGATCCTCGCGGCCCTTTCGAGCTTCACCATCATCCTGGTTCTGCTGCTCGCCGTCCTCATGCGCGAGCACGAGGTCCAACTGGTCGAGATACACCTCTTCGCCAACTTCTGGGATCTGGTGGATTTCGACCCAACCCACGTCGTCAACCTGACCCTGCCGAACGATTCCATCGTGCCGATCTCGATAGGGGACGTGCCGGGCTATCCCGACGTTGCTCTCGCCTGGACCAAGTTCCTGCGCTGCATCCTCGTCGCGCTGGGTGGTGCCGTCATCCTGTCAGCCGACGTGACGGTGCCAGCAGTGACAGCGTTGGCGACAGCGGTTGCTTCTGCCGCGTCAACTTGCGCGGCAGTGAGTGTAGTACCGGCAGTTTTAGCAGCGGCGATTGCGGCTTTGGCCGCTGCGTCGGCGACGGCATTGGCGATCTGAACATTCTCATTGGCGAGGAACGTTGTCGCGGCAGCCTGAGTCACTGTGCCTGCCGCAACCGCATTATTGACGGCAGTCGCTTCAGCTGCATCAATTTGCGCCTGGGTGAGCGTTGTGCCGGCGGTTTTTGCAGCGGCGACCGCCGCCTTAGCCGCAGCCTCAGCTACCGAGTTGGCAACTTGGGTCGCCTCGTTTGTAAGAAAAGTGCTTGCGGCAGCAGATGTGATCGTTCCTGCCGTAACGGCGTTGTTAACAGCGGTGGCTTCGGCAACATCGATCTGCGCGGCAGTCAAAGTTGTTCCGGCGGCTTTCGCCGAGGCAAATGCGGCCTTCGCTGCCGCTTCCGCAATTGAGTTGGCGGTCGGCACTGCAGGGGTGGGCGAATAGTTTTCCGCATAGGCGGCCGTGGACAGAAGCGCACTGCCTGCCAAGGCAAGTGCGATAGAGCTCAGACAGAAGTTTCTCATGATACACCTTTCAATACAAAATTCAGGGGGGAGCTGAATTAACATCGAACACCGATGTCATGCTAAAGACGGGGCATGTTCTGGATACCCGCACCATGGCGACCATCAACTCAACCCTTGGTCAGAACCGTCCGTCGAGGCCAAAGCGAATGGTGCGTGGGCGTAAGGGTGTAACTTGGTTTTCGGAGTTGATGCCAAATGGATTGCCAAATGCGAACTGGTTACTTCGAACATTTGAGAGATTTTCGACGCTTACACTTGCGCCATAGCGACCCCAGTTCAGCCGGATGCGTGCAGAATCCGTGAGGTAATTTCCTTGCGCTGGATCAAAGGGCTCGACAATTCCGAGATGCGACGGGCCGACATAACGCGACGTGACGTCGATTGATACTTTTGACTCGACGGAAAGCGGAATTGTGTAGCCGAGGCGTGCGTAGACACCCGCTTTAGCGATATTCGGCAATGAAACGCCTCGGGCGCTGCTGAAGGTTGCAGTTGGCGCATAGAGCGCACTTCTATTGAGGAAAACCGCGCCACTTAGCGTAAGATGTAGAAGCGGCGACCAGCCACCGCGCATTTCAAAGCCATTGACATAGCCATCACCAATATTGGTGGTGTAGGGCAGGCCATTGGCTTGCAGCAGATCAGCCTGAATGCTGCTCCAGCGCGTGAATGAGAGCGCGGCATTCAACCAAAAAGGATCGCTGGTTTCGCGGCCATAACGTGCACCCAATTCCGCCGACAGGAGGCTGTCATCTTCAAATTCTTGACCGGCATAGCCGGTGCCAGAAGGAACGATGGCGAGGCCGCCTGCACGTGCGCCTTGTGCGACCCTCGCATAAAGGGTCACTTTTGGTCTCGCGTCCCAGCGCAGCGTTGCTGACGGCGACACCCGCACTTGAGTTCGCGCTATTTCCATTGCATTGGCGCTCGGCACGCCGGTCAATATCCCGAGCGCGCGTGAGGCGGTCACCCGCCCGCCGAATGAAAGGTGTAGTGATGGGGTAATCGTTGCACCATATTCACCGAAGAGGGCAAGTTCGCCCACCTGATTGCGCAAGCCGGTCAATGGCGTGAGTGCAGTGGGACTGCCGAGCGCGCGCGTCACCCGATCAATATCATAAAGCCCGCTCAGCCCGATAACCCAAGGGTGCGTCTCGCTGTTGCCGAAGAGCCGCGTTTCGTGCGCCAACTCGGTGATTTCTTCGTCTTTCTGAAAAACCTCCGGCTGAACAGTGGGGGCGTTATAGTCAGTCGCATCATAATTGGAGAGGATTGAATGCCGCACGATTGATGTGGTGGATGTCAGCGTGTCGGAGGTGCCCGTGCGCGTAGCTGTGACGAACCCGAGCAGATATTTATTACCAAAAGGCTGCGCAATACGCGACGAACGCGTCAGATCAGGGCTACCTTGCAGAACATAATTGCCGTCAGCGCTGTCGATATTCTGCAAGATGCCACCAACATCGATGGTCCAGCGTGCATCCGGGTGCCAGCGCGCGGTCAGGCGTGCGCCCATCGTCACATCGCGGTTGATGCCGGTTAGGCCGCGAACTGGGTCGTCGATATAGCCCGCATCGAGCACGCGATAGGCTGTCGCCCGCATGGCAAGCGCATCGCCAAGCGGCACATTGAGCGTTCCTGCGACGTCATTGCTCAGACCGCTATGTTGGGTGGTGGAAACCCTACCTTCCACCGTTCCTCCTAGGCGACCAAAGTCGGGGGCGTTGGGCACCACCCGTATGATTCCTCCGATCGCGCCATTACCGTAAAGTGTACCCTGCGGTCCCTCGATCACCTCCACCTGGCGGACATCGTAGGGCAGCAGGTTGGGGTCGGGCGCGTTATAGGTGAGCCGCGCATCGCCCCAATATTGCGCGACAGTTGACTGCGTCGTCCCGTTAAAGCTGCTGTCGGCAATGCCTCGGATGAATAATTTGTCCCGGCCCGAACCAAGGCCTGTCGCAGAGAGAATTGGTAATTGCTGAACAAGAGCGCTGGTTCCTTTTTGCGCCGTTCCATCACCGCTCGCGGCGTGGAGACGAATGATCGAGACACTCCCCGGAAATTGGCTCAGTAGAGTTTGGTTTTTGCTCGCTGTCACCACGATGTCTGCAGTGGACGTCGGTATTGATGGCTGTTTCGAAGCTTCAGGAAACCGTCGTTCAACGATGCGCGCAGGGCGCGGCAGCGCGGTAATGATGCGAACAGTGTGCGGCGCGACTTCGCGATATTCGGCACCAGTATCTTTGAGTAATATATGCAACGCGCCAGACAGGCTGTGGCGGCCATGAACGCCCTGCGTGCGCTGTGTCGCCAACACTGGATCGGTCAATCCAATATTAATGCCCGCTTCATCGCCAAAGCGAATGACCGCCTCTCCGAGAGCGCCAGCAGGAATATTATAGTGCCGTGACTCGGCATGCGCAGTTCGCGCGACTCCTGCACAGGCCAAAGCCGCGCTTGCTAACCCAAACGCAAACTTCAACCTTAACTCGCAGACATCCGCCAGGCAGTTCCGTCCTTTTTGACCTTTACACCAAGCAGCGCGCCCAGACGATTGAAGAATCGCTGCTTGTTATGATCAACCATCACTGTGCCAGAAAAGCGTTGCGTCGCCAATGCCGGATCAGCAACCACGATAACACCGAGATTGCGCGAGATATCCCGCGCGACGATATCCAGACCATCAGAACGGTAAATGAGCCGGCCAGACTGCCACGATCCAATCGTTTCAACGGGCCTCGCATATATTATAGGCAGCGTTGCACCTACAACGCTACGAACCGCCTGGCCGGCGCCAAGGTTGATGGCGTTATGATCCGGATCGAAAATCACACGGCCCTCTCGCACTTGCACGTCCGTCTCGTTCTGCTCGCGGACGACATTAAACACGGTGCCGACATCGCGCACCTCGGTGTCACCCAAATGCAGGGTGAATGGATGCAGGGGATCGTGCTTTACTGTGAACACCGCCTCGCCGCTCTCGAGCTGCGCAAAACGCCCATCGCGGTGATCGAGCGTTAAACGCGTCGCGCCGTTTAGCGCAATCTTCGTGCCGTCTGCCAAAGCCAGCATCCGATGTTCACCAGCACCGGTGGCGACCTCATAGCGCTGCGACGCTATAGGGCGCGACGTGAAAGTAAACAGGCCGACAGTGACCAGAGACGCGGCCACTGCACCACCTAATATCGACCTAAGTAGCTGTCGATTTGGACGGGCTTCGTCATTTTCATTCGTCGCCACCGGTAGCAGTGCAGGAAGTGGCAGTGCGACCATTTCCAACCCATGATCGGCGATGGAAACTTCGTCATAGGCAGCGCTGTGCTGTGGGTCAGCCTCAAGCCAGATCGTGAAATCCTCCCAAAGCGCAACATCGCCATCGCGCAATCGCACGTGCCAGAGGATCGCTTCGTCCCTTATTTCTGAGATGCGGTCAGTCGACATGGCGTTCACTTTCAGACTCAAGACGTTGCGGGACGCTTGAATCCGCATCCAATTGCGCGCGCGCATCGAGAACGACGCGATAGGCACGCTGAAGATGCTTCTCGACAGCGCTCACGCTAATCCCCAATATATCGGCGATGTCCTTTTGCGCCTCGCCTTCCATTCTAAACCTCCGAAATATGTCGATCGTGCGCTCGGGCATAGCGGCAAGCGTTCGGGTGACATGCGCCAGCCGCTGCCGGTCGATCAAGCTGTCCTCGATTGAAGGCGCACTATCGGCTTCAGAAAGTCCTGTTACACCGCCTTGCTGCCAACGCTCCTCACGCGCCACCCTTTGCGTTTCCGAGCGCCGTCTGTCGATAAACAGATTATTCGCCATGCGGTAAAGATAGGCGGTCGGATCGCTGATCGGGCCGATTGGCTGCGACAGCAGCTTTAAAGTCAATTCCTGAACCAAGTCCTCTGCCTCGGCGGGCTGAGCGCCGCGCGCACTCAAAAAGCGCAGCAGAGCCGGGCGAATGGCTAGGCATACGCCCAACAAGCCTTCGGAAGAGGCGTTATTCATACTGGCATTTGGCGAAGTCACGGGGACGGAATTATGCGATCAAGCGGACTAGGGCAAGTTTGCGCAAACCCGATAATTTTTTTCAAATAGATGTGCGGGTTTCGTGAGCCTCTCCGTCTCAGCATTGCATGTTACGGGGAGATCGTTTGATCATGTTTGTAAAATATGCGGGACGTCCACGTCTCAAACGGTCGCCTGTGCGGTTCACAATATCTGTGTTTGCCATCATTATTGCGTTTGGAGGCATTGCCGCTAACGCGGTAGAAGTGCCATCCGCACGCACAAATCCATCCATAGCAACTTCCCTCAACCTTGAACAATATAAGGGCAAGGTCGTCTATCTCGATTTTTGGGCGTCATGGTGCGCGCCATGCAAGCAATCTTTCCCCTATATGCAGTTGCTGAGTAATTCATTTGGCAGGCGTGGCTTTGTGGTCGTGGCGGTGAATGTCGATCACGACCCACGGCTCGGTGAGGCTTTTGTCCGTCAGTCTGGGACCAACTTTTCAGTCTTCTTTGACCCAAAAGGGAATATCGCCACCAAATATCATGTCGAAGATATGCCAACATCGATGCTTATCGGTCGCGATGGTCGCGTCCGCTTCATCCACAAAGGCTTTTTTCCAGGTCGGCAGGGCGAATATCAATCACATATTGAGGAGCTGATTAATGAGCGTGGTTAGAAAATATGTGCGCCTGCGCAGTAGCGCGCGCATTGGCATATTGCTGTTGGCGGCGGGTTCGTTGTCGGCATGCGCACATATTGGGGTTCAGCCTTGGCAGCGCGATCTGCTCGCCAAGGGCGAGATGCAGCTCAACACCCATCCGCACGTGACCGCGTTTCATGAACATATCTATTTCAGCAAAGAAGCCGCAAGCGGCGGCCGCACCTTTGACGGTGGGGGCTGCGGATGCAATTGAGACGTAAACGTCAGGGTTCCGTCAGCCGCGCGCTCGGGATTCTTACCGCCAATCTGCTGCTGATCAGCGCCGCCGACGCGCAGGTCAACGCACAGCCTGGCTCAAAACAATTCGCCGATAATAATGATGTCAACCAATCTCATAACGACACGTCGGGCCAGGCAAACACGGTTGCTGTCGATACGGCTGTTTTGTTTTATCAGGAGGATGGTGGTCGGGTGCAGGCGGTCGAGCCGACCGGGAGCGTGGTCTATACGAACAATTGGGGCGATGCCTTCTCGGTCAAATTCACCAGCGACTCGTTGACAGGTGCTACGCCAAACGGCGCAACGCGCTCAACGCTGGCGCAAACGTTCACGACACCGACCCGCGGCGTGGGCGCAACATCGACTGTCACATCCGCTTCGGGAAATAGCGTTCTTGTCACTGGTCCGGGCGGAGTGATCGTGCGGCAATATACAATCGCACCGAATGCTTTGCCGCTTGATAGCGGCTTCCGCGACAATCGCTACGCACTTGATCTGGGTTATACGCGCCAACTCGACAATGTGTCCAAATGGTCGATCGGTGGGTCGTATTCACAGGAACGCGACTACACATCAATCTCAGTAAACACCGGCTATTCGCGCGATCTGAATCATAAGAACACAACGCTGTCGATCTCGGGCAATTTCGAATATGACCGATCTCGGCCCTATTTCGGTTCACCAACCCCGTTTGCGGTCATCGATGGCACTCAAAAAGGGCCGAACCAGACTAAAACGGCCATTAGTGTCGTTGCTGGGGTCACCCAAGTTATTAACCGCTACTGGCTGACGCAGTTCAATTATAGCGCAGGCCAAACATCCGGCTATCAAAACGATCCGTACCGCTTCATCTCGGTGGTAGATGCGACGTCGGGATTGCCGCTACAATATCTGTACGAAGGGCGGCCAAGGTCGCGGTTCCGACAAAGCATCTACTTGGGCAATAAAATTGCGCTTGGGCCGACCGTCGCCGATGTCTCGGCACGAGTCTACCATGACAGTTGGGGGATTACATCGTATAGCGGCGAAATCGCCGTGCACATTCCGCTTGTCGCTGGCACTTATGTCGAACCTTTAGCGCGTTACTATCATCAATCTGCAGCCAATTTCTTTCAATATTATCTTGTTGGTGGCGCGCCGTTGCCGACTTATGCTAGCTCTGACAGTCGCTTGAGCAAGTTCAACGCGACGACTTTCGGAGTGAAGGCGGGAATCAAGGTGTTGACCGATGGTGAACTCTATGTCCTTGGCGAACGCTACAAACAAACCGGAGCCGCCGGGCCGCCCAACCCAATTGGCATCCTCGCGAACGAAAATTTGTTCAGTGGCGTGTCGGCAACTAGTATCGTCGCCGGATTTCGCTTCGTCTTCAAGTGACGGTTGAGGCGGGCACTGCTGTCATCACGCCGTTTGCGGACGGACTGAGCTATGCCTTTCGTGCCATGGGCTCGCCGTGCGAGGTGCGTGTTGAGACCTCTGATCTGGCGCTCGCAGCGCGGTTGGGTGAATGCGTCGAAACAGAGGCGCTGCGCATTGAGTATAAATACAGTCGCTATCGGCCGGACTCAGTCGTGTCGCAGATCAATACTGCGCAGGATGAGCCGATCTGCGTCGATGCCGAAACCGCTGCGCTGCTCGATTACGCCGCTCAGTGTTACAGGCTAAGTGGCGGTAAGTTCGACATCACTTCGGGCGTGCTGCGTCGCGTGTGGCGCTTTGATGGATCAGACCGCGTGCCTTCGCGCGCGCAGGTGGCCGAATTATTGCCGCTGATCGGCTGGGACAAGGTCAGCTGGCACAATCCGAACATTCAGATGCCGCACGGCATGGAGATTGATTTCGGCGGATTCGGCAAAGAATATGCGGTGGACTCGGCGCTCATCAAGGCGCGGGGGCAATGCGATGTGCCGCTGCTGATTAATTTCGGTGGCGACCTATGTGTGTCGGGGCCGCGTGCCGATGGCGGTCGCTGGCAGGTTGCGATTGAGTCTGTCGATCAGGCGGGCGCAGTTGACGGGCGACTGCAGTTGTCATCGGGCGCGCTGACAACAAGCGGTGACGCACGGCGCTTCCTGCAAAAAAATGGTGTGCGCTACAGCCATATTCTTGATCCGCGCACCGGTTGGCCGGTCAAGAACCCACCCCGTTCCGTAACCGTGGCTGCGCAGACCTGTGTCGAGGCCGGGATCATGTCGACACTGGCCATGTTGCACGGCGCGCGCGCCGAGCATTTCCTCAAACGCGAGCGGCTGCAAGCTTGGTTTGTGCGCTAGCCCTGGTCGCCAGACCGCATCGGTAATCACGCCAATTAAAAGAGCTCAGACAGCGACACGCTGATGATCGATTTTAATTGATGTGGTCGCTATCCGCGAACAGAGCTGCCGTTCAAACCACTGGCAGCGGTTCCAATTACCTATCGTTCATTCGGGTCGGTCTGTACGGGGAACACGGGAACGATGCAGACTCTTGATGCGAATTCCGAGAACATCTGTTCTTGAGAAAAGCGTACGTTGGGGTATGATAATGCGGAATGTTGGGATTAATTTATAACTCTGAAAATATCGCCTGACACCAGTTCAAAATTTACGGTGATGCCGAGCGGCCAACTCAGCCGCTCGGGGGTTCGTCAGGCCAATCAATATTTAACCGACAGGCTCAGGAAGGCGCTGCGCCCCGGTTGTGTCCAATAGAGCGCGTTGCCCGCACCAACGGTATAGCCCGCAAGATTGATGATTTTGGTGCTGTCGGTGATGTTATTCACTTTCAGGCGCAGCTCGGCTGATTTGAGCGCTGAGACTATTTTTCCGAGTTCATAACCAATCGAAAAATCGGCTGTGGCATAGGACGCAAGATATTGCGAATTGCCGGTGTCACCAAAGCGCGGCCCGATCCATTTGCCGAGTAGTGATGCCGACAATCCGGCATGGTCGTAGATCAAGCCAGCCGCTGCGGTTGCTTTCGGCGTATTGGGAACCCAAGTGCCGTCGGTCTGGCTCTTGGCGCTGTTGATCGAACCATTTGCATAGAGACTGACACCCGCCCCAAGCGCATAAGTCGCCTCGGCTTCAGCCCCACGATAAGTCACGCCACCAAGGTTGGTGAACACCGTTTGTCCGCCTTGGGTGACGCCGGTGATGAGGTTCGAAAAGTCGATGACATAGGCATCGAGCGAGAACGCAAACTGCTTCGACTTGAACGCCGTACCCGCCTGATAGTTCCAACTGATCTGCGGCTTCAGGCTGGTCGTGTTGGGCGTGTTGCGATCAAAGAAGTTCTCGTTGGGCGCAAGAAAGCCCTTCGCGACCTGCGCATAGACCGACCAATGCGGCGTCAGCTTATAGTTGGCATCGAATGACGGCAGCCATGAATGGAATTTATTGTCGTAAATCTGCGGCGCGCCGGTCTTAACGTTGACCGTCGCGTTCACACTGCGGTCGAAATAGGAATAACGCAGCCCGCCCGAGAGCGTCAGCCCGGTGATCGGCTTCAAGTCAAATTGCGCATAGGGCTGCACGGTTTGTAGCACCTGGTGCAACTGGCGATCAGTGGCGTTCGGCAAGCCGGTGACGGGGTCAGCAGCACCGGTATTGAGGTCATAGTTCAGCGCCATGTTCCGGGTCATATCGACCTCGAACAGCGAGCGGACGTTGACCTGATGATCATACCAGATGCCCGCTTTCAGATCGCCTAAGCCAAGGCTCTTGGTCAGTCGCGCGATCGTGCCGATTGAACGATAATTGTTGGTCAACAACTGGCCCGGCACGTTATTGGGGTATGTCGTGACGCCGTTCACGCCATCCACATAATTAGCCGTCCCGTTCGGGAACTCGCCATTGGGATCTTCACCGTTCAATCCCTGATGGAAATAGCCATAAGTGTAGATCTTGCCGTCGAACGCCCAACCATCACCGAAATTGGACGCAAGATCGGCATAAGCGAAATCGGTTTTGATGAAGTCGGCGTTGTAGCCGAAGTAATTCTGGTTGGTCGGGTCGCGTGACAGGCCATAGTTCGGGCCGAATGTTGTGATTTCCGCCTGCGTCGCGCCCAATGAAATGCCTTGATGAACATGATTGTACATCGCCACGAGCGTCAACATGGTGTTCACGCCGATGGGCTGCACCAGCTTGCCGTATATATTCTGGCGCTTCTGGCCTTCATTGGTCAAATAGCCATCGCTGCTTACGCCTTCAGCATCGATCAAAAAGCGCGTGCCCGAGGACAATGTGCCTGAGTCATATTGCAAGCCGAAGTTGGCCGTATTCCAGCTGCCATAGGACCCATATGCGTTGAGCGTCGCGTGCTCATCGGGTGCCTTGGAGAGCAACGCCACGGTGCCGCCAAAGGTCGCGTTACCAATTGTCGCCGCCGTGCCGGGACCGCGATCCACGCTGATCACGCCGAGATCATGCGCCATAAAATATGATGTCGTGTGATGCGTAAAGTCGTTGGCATCTTGGAATGGGATACCGTCAAACGTGACGTTGAACTGCCCATCCTGAAAGCCACGGATCGAGATGTTCTGGCTCTCGGCCAAGCCGGGGCCGTTCGGTGCGGTGTCAAACACGCTCGGCGTGAACTTGATCGCCTCATCATAATTGGCGGCGAGCGGCAGGTTCTTGTTGATAAAGTCGCTGGTCACGACCGACGTCGGCTGAATGACATCGATCGGTGTGCTGCTCGGCGCATTGTCGGCAGCCGTATTGCCGCGCTGGGCATTAACGATGATCGTTTCCACGGGGACTGTCTGTGCGAGGCACGCTGCAGAGGCGTTCATAAGGGCCAGCGTGGCCACGGAGCCTTTGATTACAGACCGATGAGTTGTAGATTTCCGATTGTAATTGCGTGCCATAGAAACGTGTCCCTGAGTGATTATGTCTCAGGTGCGCTACTCACGGGATGTGACGAGTCCATGATATTTATATTACGATTATGTTGCAATGCTTAACTTACTCGCCACCAGCGCCTTTAGGATTCTGGTCCTTCCGGTCGCCAGAACCAATCAGGGTAGTCCGTTATCGGCCACGTTCTGTCACTGCAGTCGCGGCGCAGTAACACATTTGTAAAGTCGGCTTCGGAGAACTGCCGCCACTCAAAAGTTTGAGACCGAGAAATTTTCTGATGGCAGCTTTGCGCCCAAACGAGCCGGTATATTCGTCTCTTTGCGCTGCTCAGTAGCGGATGTTCAACTGCGTGCATTTAAGCCGCGCGTTGCCAACCGCCTCCCAACGCACGGAGAACGCTGACGTTCGCCTCTAATCGAGACGTCTCTATCTGAATTGAACGCTTGCTGACTGTGAGCGCTGCTGTCTGCGCAATGACTACATCCAGGTAATTTGAAGCCCCTTTGACATAGCGATTATAGGCTAATGCTTCGGCCTCATCGGCGTGAATGGCGGCACGACGCTCGGCCGCGGATTCGTCACCCAAGTGATGCAATTTAGACAACCCGTCTTCAACCTGTTGGAACGCGATGAGGACAGTTTCCCGGTAGCGACTGGTGGCTTGAGTCCATTCGCTGCCTGCCAATGCCACGCGTGCACGGCGTTTACCGCCATCGAAAAGGTTGACCAGAATATTGGGACCGACTGACCAGAAGATGTTGGGTGCCGCAATGAGGCTGGACAGAGCGGTGCTTTGGAAACCACCAATCCCACCCAATGAGATGGATGGGAAAAAGGCGCTACGTGCGATGCCAACTCCCCTATTTGCAACGTACATGCGGCGCTCAGCTGCAGCTACATCGGGGCGGCGCTGTAGCAGAGTGGAAGGGAGCCCGAGCGGAATGCCGGGCAAAGTCAACGTCACATTAGAAGTTGCTATCGAAAAGGATGACGCGGGGGTTCCTATCAGGCTGGCGATAGCATGTTCTAAAAGTGCTCGCGCGCTGCTAGCATCCGCCAGTTGCGCTTGCGCGTCTGACAATTGCGTTCCTGACCGCGCAACATCAATGCCATTCGCGATGCCGCCAACAAATCTTCGATGGGTCAAAGCGTCTGCTTTGGCGTAGGCGTCAACCGTTCGAGTGAGAAGGTCGATCTCCTGATCCAGCCCCCGCAACGCGATATAATCCGTTGCCAATTCAGCTTCGAGGCTCAGTCGGATGGCCGCAACATCATCCGCACTAGCTGCCACATCGGCGCGGTTGGCAGCGACTTCATTGCGCACGCGCCCCCATAGATCGAGTTCGTAACCGAACGAGCCACCCATGGTATCAGCAGCATAAAGGTCAGGCTGGTTCGAGCCGCGCAATGGCCTTGTGTTCGATTGTCGATTTTCGGTGGGCTGTGCGCCCAAACCCAGACTGGGATAGAGTTGTGATCGAGCTTCACCCAGATACGCGCGCGCCGCATCATAACGGCCAAGTGCCTCGCTTAGCGTGGGATTGGCCGTGTCAATCTGTGCTTCGAGGCGGTCGAGCACGGGATCTCCAAACGCCTGCCACCATTGATCGGTAGGTGCAGGTGCAGCAGGCATAGCCGGAACCCAAGGCCCAGCCTCCTTGAATGCTGCAGGGGCATCGATGACGGGCGGATGATATTCAGGTGCCTGCGTGCATCCTGCCAAACCCGCCACTATTGTTAGAATTGAGAACTTATAAATGTTAGCCATTGGGGTTTTGCACCCGCACCAGTTCACCATTGAATATCGAATCCGGCGGGTTGTCGATGATGCGGGTCGCGCGGCTCAGCCCGGAGGCCACCTCGACCGTGCCACCCAAATCGCGGCCAAGGACGACTGGCAGCAGACGAATATGATTGTCTGGCCCAACTGTAGCCACGCTGGTGCCGCTGCTGCGCAGGACGAGTGCGCTGGATGGAATCGTGATGAGCGCGCTGGAGGAGGGCAAATTGAACCGAACTTGCGCGTAGCCGCCCGCCTTAAGCAATCGATCGGCGTTATGAGTGATCAGTTGGACCTGCTGGGCACCATTCTGGCTGTTGATCGCGTCCGACGATCCCGAAATTTGCGCGGTAAAGGTTTTGTTGGGATAGTCGGGGACGATGAGCGTAGCGGTTTGTCCGGAATGTACTAACGCGGAATATTGTTGCGGCACATTAACATAAATGCGCACACGGCGCTCGTCCGCCATCGCAAACAGCGGCTGTTGGGTGGCGGCACCCGGCCCCACCAAATCGCCGATATCCGCATTTCGCAAGGTCACCACGCCTGCGAACGGCGCTCTTACTGTGGCATAGGCCTTCATCGCCAGCAGCCTCCCGAGATTGGCCTCCGCCTCGCGCTCAGTCGCGACTTGAACCGAATAATTGCCATTTTTCTCGTCTGCTTCCTGTTGTGACACGGACGCCGAACTGAGCAGATCATTCCAGCGCATCGCAGTTGAATGCGCCAATGTGCGTTCGGCTTTGACCCGGCCCAGTGCGGCGCGCGCCTGCACAATCTGCTGATCAAGTTCGGGAGTATCTATGGAACCCAACGGTGTTCCGGCGTTAACCTCGGCACCAATATCGCGATACCACGCCCGGACGTAACCGGGGACACGTGCGAATATTTTCGCCGTATTCCAAGCTTCAATTGTCCCCGGCAAGTTTAATGTGTCCGACTGTCCTTGCGCAGTCGGCGCAACCAAACTGACAGTCGGAATACTCACCTTATCCGAAGACTGCTTCGCGTCCGAGTATTGATCAACGCGGCTGTACGCGCCGACCGCTACAACGAGCAGCGCCACACCGGCAGCGACCAATCCCGCCCGCTTCAATCCCGAAGGCGACGCCGTTGTTTCGGTTGAATGTTCAGCCGACGTGAATTCAACGCTGATATTGTCAGACATGGGCGACTTCTCCATCAACAAATTGGTGTGCAAGCGTATCGGTCGCGCGGTACCGGCGGTGAACGATGCTGAACACGACTGGGACAAAAATCAGAGTTGCGGCGGTGGCGCAGATCAATCCGCCGATCACGGCCCGACCAAGGGGAGCATTCTGCTCGCCACCTTCTCCCAGACCGAGCGCCATCGGTGCCATGCCGATGATCATCGCCAGAGCCGTCATCAAAACCGGGCGAAAGCGTGTGGCTCCGGCTTCGAGCGCAGCCTGAAAGGGGTCGTGGCATTCGGCCAACCGTTCACGCGCAAAGCTCACCACGAGCACTGAGTTGGCGGTGGCCACTCCCATGCACATGATGGCACCTGTGAGGGCCGGCACCGAGAGCGTTGTGCCGGTAATGAACAACATCCAGACAATCCCCGCAAGTGCAGCAGGTAAAGCCGAAATGATAGCAGCGGGATCCGACCAGCTCTGAAAGTTGACAACAATGAGCAGATAAATAAGCACGAGCGCCATCAACAACCCGAGCACGAGATTTGAAAACGCGGTGTTCATCGTCTGCACCTGACCACGCAAATTCACCGAGGCGCCTTTGGGCAGGTCATGGCTGGTGGCTTCCAGAACCCGCTGAATGTCACCCGCAACTGCACCCAGATCACGACCTTGTGTCGTCGCGTATACATCGAAGGCCGGCTGCACCGCGTAGTGCGAAATCACGCCAGCGGTAGGTTGACGATGAAGCGTGCCCAGTCCGCCCAATATCTGAAAATCTCCGGGACGGCTCCCAGTGATCGGAATATTGTTGAGCGCGGCTATGCTGTCCGCACGATATTGTGGCGTTTGCACCACAATCGGATACGACACGCCATTGCGCGGGTTAAGCCAAAAGGTCGGGGCAATCTGGAAGCTGCCCGCCAGATTAACCGCTAGCGCGCGGGTCACGTCATTCTCGGTAATGCCAACGCGATCAGCCTGCATGCGATCGACATCAAAGCTCAGTTGCGGATAGTTGCTGGCTTGCTGCACGCGAATGTCGGCGATGCCCGCGATAGAGCTCATCCTGCTTACCAGTTCGTGCGCATAGGCCTCATCGGCTTTCGGATCGGGACCAGCGACCATCACGTCAATCGGCGCAGGCGCACCAAAGTTCAGGATCTGACTGACAATGTCTGCCGGAAGAAATGAAAACGAGGTGCCCGCAAATTCGCGCGGCAAAGATTGCCGGAGTAGCTTCACATAGCGGGCGGTCGGGCGGTGCCCTTCCTTTAGCGAGACGAGAATATCACCGTCCTGAGGCCCGATCCCGCCGGTGTTGGAGTAAGCACGATTGATCCCGGAAACGGGCAGTCCGATGTTATCGACGATCGATCCGGTTTCGCCGGCCGGAATTGTGGAGCGAATTTTCTGTTCAATGCCGTCGAACAGTGCCGCCGTTTCTTCTAGCCGCGTGCCCACAGGAGCGCGGACGTGGATGCTGATTTGGCCCGAATCAACTTCTGGAAAAAAGTTGCGGCCCAGAAATGGAATGAGCGCAAACGACAACAAAATGACGAATATAAATCCTGGAACAAACACCCTGCGGCGCACCAAGGCGAACGTCAAAAGCTCAACATAATAACCCCGCACCGCTTCAAAGCGCGTTTCAAAGCCGTGCTGAAAGCGCCGGAAGATATTGTGCGTGTTAGGTTGCCCAGCCTTCGCATCGTGGCTTACCATGATTTCCAGCGTGTGGTTGCCTGCGTGTTGGCGCAGCAGATAATTCCCCATTGTCGGCACCAGTGTGCGCGACAGCACGAACGAAGCGATCATCGCGAAAACGACGGCCTTCGCCATCGGGGCGAACAGAAAGCCCGACACGCCCGGCAGGAAAAACATCGGGACAAAAGAGATGCAGATACACAGCAATGAGACAAAGGCCGGTTGAACGATCTGCTCGGCGCCATCCAAAATCGCCTCCGTAACGCCTTTGCCGTGTTCGAGGTGCCAGTTGATGTTTTCAATCGTCACAGTGGCGTCGTCGACCAAAATGCCGACCGCCAGCGACAAACCGCCCAACGTCATAATATTGAGCGTTTCCCCAGAATAAGAGAGCATTATTATCGCTGAGAGGACCGCCAGAGGTATCGACGTCGCGATTATGATTGTGGAGCGCCATGAGCCTAGAAATAACAAGATCATCAGGCTCGTGAGTACCGCCGCGATCACGCCTTCGCGCACGACACCCGAAACCGCAGCTTTCACAAACAGCGATTGGTCGGCCAGCGGCTGGACTCTCAAATCTGCGGGCAGAACCTTTGCGAGATCGGGAAGCATTGCCTTGACCTGATCCACGATCGCGATCGTTGAGGCTGAGCCAGCTTTCAGCACCGTCATAAGCACGGCGCGCTTCCCATCCACCCGCACTTCGTTACGCTGTGGTGGCGAGCCGTCATGCACATAGGCGACATCACGCATGGTGACAGTCGCGCCATCGACCGTACGAATGGGCAAGTTATTGAGCTGGTCGATGACCTGTGGGCTGTTGTTTAACCGGATATTATACTCATATTGCCCTATCTTGGCGGTCCCCGCAGGCACGATCTGATTCTGGGCCGCGAGTGCAACTCCTACATCCGTTGCCGATAATTTGTAGGATTGCAGTGCCGCCGGGTTGAGGTCGATCTGAATTTGCCGCTCTTTGCCCCCGTAAGGCGAAGGAATTGCGGCACCTCCCACTGAAGCAAGCGCGGGCCGGATAAAGTTCTGGCCAAGGTCAAATATCTTCTGCTCGGCCAGCGTCGGCGATGAAAGCGCCAATTGCAGGATCGGAACAGTCGATGCGTTATAATTCAGAATCAGCGGTGGCGTGATGCCCGGCGGCATTTGCTTGAGCACTGTTTGCGAAACCGAGGTCACCTGAGCCGTCGCGGTCCGGATATCAACGCCCGGGCGGAAAAAGATTTTTACAATGCCGATGCCATTAAGTGATTGGCTTTCGATATGGTCGATATCGTTGACGGTTGTGGAGAGCTGGCGCTCATAATAATACACGACTCGCCCCGCCATATCGTCTGGCGGCAAGCCACGATAAGTCCAAACGGCGGCGATGACTGGCAGTCGAATATCCGGAAATATGTCGGTAGGTGTTCTTACAGCCGCAGTTGTTCCGAACAATATGATCAATATTGCCATTACAATAAATGTATATGGTTTGCTTAGAGCAATTTTTACGAGATGGAGCATAAATGAAATTTAATTCACATAAATGGATATTCTCAATGACTTAAATTTATAATGCGCAGTCTTCAAGTTAAATCAATTTTATCTATTTGAGTGCGAGGCTATGTCTAGGACACGATATTTTTACGATAAGGCCGGGATCGGCATTTTCTAACTTCAACCCAAAATCGTGAAGTCGCATAATTGAAGCGACCAAACTAAGTCCCAGTCCGGAACCAGGGGTTTGGCGCGCTGCTGTCCCGCGATGGAAACGGCGCAATACGGCCTCAAGCTCGCTCGCTGGTATCCCCGATCCATTGTCTTGCACTTCGATCACGACAATTTTGTCACTGGCTTTGACCGATAGGACGATGATCCCATTCCGGGGGATGAATTTGATGGCATTCTCAACGAGGTTGCTGAGCGCCTCAAATAGCAACTTCTCATCCCCTTCAATCGTTTGCCCGTAAAGTCCCGAAATCGATAGCGAAATGCCCCGCTCTTCGGCCCAGGGTTCGAACAATTCGCATACTGAGGCGATGAGCGTCATCGGGTCAACGACACCAAAGCCAGCCCTGCGGTTGGCGGCTTCAAGCTCGGCAATACGGAGCAATGCATTGAAGCGGGAGAGAACCTGATCGAGTTCCCCAACAGCGGCCGTGATGATGTCGTCTATCTGCTCGGGCGTCCCCAGAACCGAGTTAGGACGCTGCAGGCGCTCAAGTCTCGAACGCACCTGCGCGAGAGGTGACCGTAAATCATGTGCAATGGCATCGGTTGCGCCTTTGACCTGCAACATCAAGCTTTCAATTTCTTCAACCATCGCGTTGATGGTGACAGCGATTAGATCGAGTTCATCTTGACGTTTAGTGACCGGCATGCGCAGCTGGAGCTCGCCCGCAGATATTCGACGGGCGACTGAGGTCAAAAGCTGGATTCGGCGCATCGGGTTGATGCTCAGCATTGCCCCGGCTGCAACTACCAAGATAACCACGATAACGCCGCTTACCAGCAGAATGGAGACAATGCGCGCGCGAAAATCACTGATTTGTGAAATGTCACGTCCGACGACGAGCAGATTTCCGGAGTTGAGGCGCGTGGCGAGAATGCGCATCGGCGTGGTGGCCACGGCGCTGTCTTGCGGCTCGAAGGGTACGTTTAATATATAGTATTTAGGGAGTTGAACGTTCCCGGCGATTAGTTTCCCGTCGCTTCTAAACAGCGCAAAATAGTTTAATCTACTGACATTGTTGGACAATGCCGACCGCAAATTATCAGCAAGCCGATTTTCGGGAAAATCTCTCAGCTTGTGCGACTCATTTAAGAGAACTTGATCGTTTCGTTCGGTAAGGTCTTGCACTGTTCGAATATATATGAGCCCCAGAAGCCCGCAGATGGCGACAAGAAAGACGAGTCCGTACATCCATGTCAGTCGGAAGGTCGTCGTATGACGAATATTCGCTATTCTGAGGGGGGAAAAAGCCCGGTGCACGCGGCGTATTAGACCTCGACCAGCCGGTAACCTTGGCCCTTGATTGTCTGGATAGGCGAAGGATGGCCGGAACGTTCCAGCTTTTTGCGCAACTTGCCCATATGGACGTTTATCAAATTGTCGTTGGGTTCGAAAAAATAACCCCAAACCTGCTCAAAGATAATTTGGCGATCAACCAACTCACCATGATGTCGGGCGAGAAACTCGAGCAGCCGAAATTCCTTGTTCAACAGCTGAATCGGCTCGCCGTGCAGCCATACGCGACGCTTTATCAAATCAATTTCAAGCGCCCCGACACGTAACACACCGTCATCAGGGAATTCGCGTTGACGCCGCAGCAGAACCTCCATCCGCATCGCCATCTCGCGGGGCGAAAACGGCTTGACCATGTAGTCGTCCCCCCCAGCGCGCAGACCCGCAATACGGTCGTCTACGTCGCTCATCGCGCTGATCATCAGAACGGGGGTCCGGATTTGCTGCGCACGTAGCCGCGCCAGAAAAGAGAGACCGTCCATTCCCGGTAGCATTCGATCCAAGGTGATCGCATCAAAACGCTCTTCAACTATGCGCGTAAATGCCAGCTTACCGTCACTGACATGCTCTACATCGTGACCATGCCGCTCAAGTTCAGCAACGATTTCGCCCGCTGCTTCGGGATTATCCTCAATAACGAGTATATGTGCCATGACCGCTTTTTAACCGAGCAAGACGCGTTGGCAAATATCTTGAAGCTGGACCCTAGGAATGCC
>Ga0209067_10000498_pt1 | contig 24953 bp, 62 predicted proteins | sample ColStrG_CSR_2013_FD_187199 | JGI IMG/M metagenome (GOLD analysis project Ga0209067, IMG submission 187199) | Freshwater sediment microbial communities in response to fracking from Pennsylvania, USA - Cold Stream Run_MetaG_CSR_2013 (SPAdes)... | ecosystem: Environmental > Aquatic > Freshwater >... | reverse complement strand
AGAGACGAAGAACTTGCGGATTCGTTTCCTAAGACGTGGGGCGGACTTCTCGCGTTCTTGGATTCCAAATACCCCGTAGACATTTTCAAGGGCATCAAAGACACCGGGCCTCAGATCGTGACGCTGACTCGAGCCCTCGCCTCCGCTCAAGAGCGTGCCGAGAAAGCCGAGGCGTCCCGCGACTCCTTAGAGCGGATAGTGAGGGTGCTGACAGAGGGTTACTCATACCACCGAGGCGACGGATGGCAATACCAAGAGTTCATAGGAGAGAGCGAGGACGAAGTGATGCTAATTCGACCAATGTTCAAGCACGGCGACTTCGACTTCCTGCGTTCTTTGATTACCCCAGAGGGAGGACAAAAGTGAGTACCCAGAGAGTGATTATCAATCAGGCCAATTGTTACCACGCTCCGCCCAAGAAGGTGCTGGACGTGGGGCTGGTCGGTGACATGGTGTTCCTAGCCATTTGCGACAACGAGGAAGTCGGCCACGACAAGATTACGACGACCATTGTGGAGGAAATCATGGTGGACGTGGAGACTCTGTACGAAGCCCTGAGACTTCTCCACGCGCACCAAAATCGCGAGGCGAAGCGTCGTCCCAGCATCGAGGAAAAGAACTGTTGCCGAGACGAAGTGCCAAAGAAGCGCCGTGTGAAGCGGGCCACCCCAGAGGGAGGGGAGTGATGCAAAAGTTTGTAAGGAAGAATATTCGGGTGGTGATAGAGCCGGAAATAAGTCCGGTTCACAATCTCCTAGGGAAATCACCCCAGGAGATTGAGCGCGTAACGCTCGCGGAGGCAAGCCGCCTTGTCGTGGACATTAAGCGCCATGTTGACGATGCTCACCCCGAGGTCAAGTGGGACGGCGTATATGTGTGCGAGTTCTGCGGAGACGACTCGGACTGGGAAGGCGAGCCGATGGAATGTTGCAACGATGCAGTTAATGAAAACGGTGCGGCTGCGGCCACCCCAGAGGGAGGGGAAGATGAGTGAACCACGACAGACCTGCAAATTGTGTGGCAATAGCGTGGAAGTGTCTCCGTTCGTCAACGGGTTCCCCCCGGACGCCGCTAAGAGGAAACTCAAGAAACTCTGTCGCGACAACGGGTGCGAGTGCGACCCCCAATATACAGCGGGGTTTGACCTTAGAGGATTCGTAAGAGTAGTACGGGCCACCCCAGAGGGAGAGACAGAAGGAGGACCCCGGTGAACGCTGAACAGAGAGCAGAGATGCGGAGATGGCACATCCCTTTTGACAACTACCCCAATTCCTGCCGGGGATGTTGCATTGGGGGAAGTGCCGACCCATTGGACTACGACTACCCCTGCGACGTGATAACGCTTTTGGACGCCCTTGACGAGGCAGAGAGGAAAATCGGACTAGCGCGAGGGGTTGCGGTTCACTACTCCAGAGTGGACCCGGCGTTTCAGCGAATCTCCTCAATCCTCTCAGAAACAAAATTGCAGGTTGATAATGGGTGATATGATCGAAGTCTCTTTTAATGAAGTCATACCCCTTGACGGGATGGAATCTGCATTCGTGCGTCACGAAGTTGAACAAAAGTGCAAGCATCAACATTGCAAGAGGTCTATTGAAAAGATCGGCCCAACGTGGTATCATGTAGACGGAACAAGAAAATGCAAGCAAACTAGCGCAGAACCGGAGGAATGATGGTGTATCGAAAAGTGGAAATTCCAGCAACGCTGTGGGAACAATTCAAGGCTGGTGCTTTGGATGAAGAAGGCTACCTAGACGGTTTAGAAGAATACCGATCCGATATTCTTGAAGAGGCTAATGATACTCTTGAATATGAAATTGAGGAAGCTCATGATCATTATGAGGAAGAAGTCGAAAGGATTGAGAAGAAGTATGAAAATCTTTTAGAGGCTTTCAAGAACCGTGAAATTCACCCAGACCAAGGTCAATTTTTGGAAGTCGTATGATCGTCCTGATTTTCTTTATCCCGTTTTTGATTTTCATGTTTCTTCTATCCCCCTCTACCATAATCAGCGTGATCATCATCTTCATTGGATTTTCTATTTGGTCTCGCAAGAACAAGAGAGGTCCGAATGTCCGGCACTGACGTTTCCAAGCATGTCCATAGCGGCACAGAACACGTCCATGCTTGGGGTACTTTCCCACATCGTCATACGCAAGATCCTTGTGAGCGTGAAGAGTGCCGTAACCTCGAGTACCACAAGCACCACAGAGATGTGAACCGAGATTTCTTGACATCGTTTTTACGTCGGGTACAAGATCAAGCCTACAAAAAAGGAAAAGAGGACGGAAATGAAGAAGCACGAGCTGTGGCTTAAGAAGCCTGAGGCACATGACTTTGATGCCGCAAAGAATTACTTGTCCCTCGTAATGGAACCATCTTTGATTAGTAATGTGATCTACAGGTTGAAGTACGGAAAAATTGAATGGTTCGAGGCAAAGGATATCTTACGTGCATCAGAGCTTCCACTTCTGCCGAAAGACAATGAACACGTAATCAAGGATTTAAAAAAGGTGAAGAAAGGCAAACGTCTATCACCAATCCTTTTGTGCCGGGGAAATGTCGCCACAGGGCGCCCTTTGATGATCGTTGACGGATACCACCGTGTGTGCGCTTCCTACTACTTGGATGAGAATAACAAGATACCCGTGGTCATAGTCTAATGGGTAGGAGAATACTTGTAACAGGCGGCAGGGACAACTACGACTTCATCACGATCTACCGCGCGGTGAGAGATAACTTGCAGGCAGGAGACGTTCTAGTACACGGCGCGGCTTCTGGGGCAGACTCCATTGCCGCTCAATCTGCAAAGTATCTAGGCCTTCTGACAGAATCGCATCCAGCGAAGTGGAAGATAAACGGTAATTTCCAGCCGAACGCGGGGCCTGAGAGGAACCAAGAGATGTGCGATTTGGGCGCCGACTTTGCACTAGTTTTTTCTGGTGGATCTGGAACAGCTGACATGGAGAGACGCCTTATGAGTGCTCAAATTCCTTGCCGTTATTATCCCAGTTAGATAAATTATTTGTTATTCGCCCATCATAACACATTGTGTATATTGATAGGTCGAAGCAATTTTTGGAACGGGGGCACGTGAACGTGCGTTTAAAGCGGTACCCGCAAACTATACCCAGTTTATCCAGTTGTACCCTAGAATTTTACCTTTTCACATTATGGACAGTATGCGCCATTTTATGTCAAAATGTAAAGCTATGAAAGCAACTTGTAGTGAGCACGCTGGAACGGTATCCCGGTCTCGAAGTCGGGCTCGGCGCTGGGCAACTCAATGATCACTCGAGATCCTATGAAGCTCTCTAGCGCAGCAACGATGTCAGCGTACTGGTCGTTCTGTAGTCGTAGCAACACGGTGATCTCGTAAGAATCGTTGATCACAGGCTGAGTAGCGGGTTATGGGATCGACCACGCTAGTCGCGTGTCTCGCCAGCCGCCTACAGCAGTCACTGGCGCACCTGTTCTGCTTGGCAAGTGCCCCGACGACAAATTCGGACTGCCACGATTTGTAGATCTCCATGTGAGTTGTCAACCATCTCGTAGTGCCATTTGCCCCAACGGTGGTAGTGTTTGAAAATACTCATTTCTCTCCTTTTGACTTAGAGCTGCTTCTCTATGCGGTCCAACCGCGCAGATAGTAGCTTAACTATATCGAAAAGTGTTCGTACAGTCTTAAGCATCGTTTCCTTGTTTTTCACTATATCGATGTTCAAAGCAATGAGTTCGCCCAACTGCTTATTTTGCGCGTCGATGTACTCTTTTAGTTGTTGGTAGTTATTTTCCATATCAAATAATAGCACGCTCGAGCTGGGGTGTCAAGTTACTTTACCCGTATCTTCACACGGACGCCACCCACCGCTTGCGACGGTCGGATGGCTTTCGAGGGTGCTACCCTCTTGACGGTTTCACGATCTACCCGACAACGCCCTCTATCATACCTTACTCACATCCGTCTCGAGGGACTTGGATAGCCTTAGATCATCACGCAAGAGTATTGACCCAGGTTAGTATTGAGATTATCATAGCATGATCATGGGGGGATGTCAATCATTATTTCAAAATAAGTACCTTAATCCTCGAAAAATCCCCCGCCCAAAAATTGGGGTACCCCCTTGCCTCTTTTTTCACTTTTTATGGCTCTGTAGGGCTGTGTAAGCCTCTTGAATCTCCCCCGAGACCCGATGCACCCGAAGGCGTGTAGCGTGTCTTACACGTCAATCTAGACCCCTCTCAGGGGATTGTAGCACACTAACCTTTAATAGCATGGGCCTATGTTAAAGATTATCACCGATCCCGGTGCCTTGAGCTGAACAAATGATCAAATGGATGAAAGTGCTGGGTTCAGAGATCTGGTAGCCGCCTAAATATGCTGTGAATTGGGCTTTTGTGCGCTGGTGTGATTAATTGTGCACATCGATTGTGTGGTGCCTAGAATGCGTTGTAACGTCACGAGACCGATTACGAGGGGACCAATAGAGAAAGTCCCTAGACCGGCGCTAGTGCCGGTCTAGGGACCTCCTAGGGGACTACAGCGAAACGCGAATGACTTCCACCTTGCGACCGTTAATCATCTTGGAATTCCACAAGTTGACAGCATGCAAAACCTTGCCGTCAAATTGCTGGATAGCCTTGACGGGGGACAAAATGTCTGCTAAGGCGTTCTCGCCAAGCATGGCAACCTTAGCCCGTAGTGACCGAATGGCATCGACAACGGCTAAAGGTGTCACATCGAGCACATCTCCCACAACTACGCCACGATATGAGATATCCGCGCATCCGCATAGGCGCTTGACAATGGTGTCGGGCATCGAAACGTGATACGTAATTTTCACCAGTGAACCCCCTACAACCGACACACCACAGATGTGGCAAGCACCAGATAGGCGCGTAGCCATCTCGTAAAAGGTCCCTACCTTCATGTCCTTTGTCGTTTCGTACGCGCAACCCGAACACAAAAACGATTGGTGAGTGACAGTAGGCACTAGGCGGACCGTGTTGAGTAGTCCGCTGTGGTCAGTGCTGACTTCCACCGAAATTGTCAGAGTGTCGGCGTATCCGGCGATTACTTCCAAAGTCTCAATTTTGAACGCCTGACCAGAGTGCGCGCGTGTCCCGTCATCGACCATCGCCAAGTAGCCACCATTTAGCGTAATGGCTAGTCCCTCTGTGGTACTGGTGGCCTTGGCTAGGCGCGTCTTGGTGTCTCGCACATTTCGAAGGACCGCATCACGGACCGCTGACAAAAACAGACCGTTTTCCTTACTGGTCCTGACCATCTTTCCAGTGTAGTTGCTGATAATCGGCGCGTCATTGTAAATTGTCTCGCACTGCTTTTTAGTCTTGGTTGACATGGTGTCTACTTTCTCATCGTGTCGGCGTAGTTGCCGATAGTGACAGTATAACGCCTATGTAGGGCGAAATGTTGACATTTCTAGACTTTCTTTGGACACCCCCTCTGACCAGGGATTATGTCCGCAAATTGAAGTAGTGGGGCCTAGGTCCACTTTTTTATTTGGTGACGTTAGGCGCCATTCTAGGGCCGTTTCAGCGCATTCTACCTGGTCAGCACGAACCCAAGCACGTATCTAAAAGGTGACCTATTTGGTCAGGTATTGAATTGAATAGATGACTAAAAAGGTCGTAATTCAGAGGGGTGTTTTCTACTATTTCTAGTGAAATGGTAGGAAATGATCATTCTCACCTATTTCTATCGGCTTTGTAGAGATTTCCCCGCCCGCCCGTGATCGCGCGGGCGCGACAATCGGCTGGCTGAGGATTTGATTCAAACGCAGATCGCGCGGGCGCGAAGTATCCCCTTTCGAGGATTTGACTCAAACGGTCAACCTTTCACCCTCAAAGTCAGTGACTTTTTCGATGTCGGCCATGCGTAAACCATGCTTACAAACGCTCTGATGATGCGACGTTGTGGGGCTATACTTTTGCGTATTCAACCACGCTTCCCCGCTCGCAAAATTCACTTCCAGTATCACGGTGCGATAGGACTTGACCGTGTATGTCCCATCCTTCTCCACGTAACCGCTCATCGAATTTCCCTGAAACGAAAACCCTGACGCAATCAGCGCCGGTATATCCCGATATGCAACCTTGCCCATAATTCTCCTCTCGTTACTTCCTTACCCCAAGCATAGCACGCCTCTTGATCGCGCGCGCGCGATGTTTCCCCTTATCGGGGATTCAATCAACCGACGCGACTGAAGATGAAATGTTGAGCGAAGAACTCACGCTCCTCGGTTTCACGCTCCTCGGGGGTCTTGCTTCGGTTCTCGTCCTGCGCTTCGGTTAGTTCCTTGGCATCCATCAAATTCTCCCATGCTTTGTAGGTAAGGTCCTTCATATTCCCAGTCTATCAGGTGGGCTCATCGCGCTCGCGCGATTTGAACCCCTTTCGGGGATTCGCTCTAAAGGAACTCTGTGGGGTCGCGGTCCTCAAACATTTCCTCGAACTCGTCAAAGGTCATCTCGTCCCAGTCCGCGTAGAACAAGTTTTCCCGAATGCGCTCGTTCTGCTCCTTCTCGCCCTGGCTAATCTCTTTTGCCATCTCAACCCTCCTTAGTGGTCTACCTACAGCCTATCACTCGGGGCCATCGCGCGCACGCGATACTGTCCCCTTTCGGGGATTTGACTAATACTCGTCGTCGTAGTACGGGTCGTAGTCGTCACGCTCCATGCGAGCGTAGAGACGGGCCTGAATGCTCTCGTCGCTACCGTACTTCTGACCACGGCAGTCGCCCATCTCGTGCCCACAGCAGGGGTAATCTTCACACATCTCAATCTCCTTGTTTGCTCCTGACTCCAGCATATCACGGGGATCTATCGCGCGCACGCGATTTGCCCGCTTTCGCAGGATTTATTACCATTCGCCAGAATATCCCCCGTCGCTTTCGTATTCGAGCATCATATCGAAGTCGTCATCCTCGGGGATTTCCATCGGGCAGGCTCCATCGTGCCATGAGCCACACTCGTAACACGGCGCGTGAAGGTCTTCGTTTTGCAGGTAGCGGTCCTCGTACTGCTCTTCCAGAAATTCGTCCTCGCCCATAATTCCTCCTTTCCCCCAGTCTAGACCTCGAGCTCATCGCGCGCGCGCGACGTACGCGCCCCCATGTGATTTGATATCAACCGTGATCGCGCGCGTGCGATTTACCCCTGTGGTAGGGATTTGATTATGGCGGATTTGTTAAAAGTCCGCAGGTCGGTCGGGCGCGTAAGTCATTGTGTTGTAGTCAGGTGTCCCTAGGCTAGGGTGCCAGTGTTGGGGCGCGTAGTCCCAGTCCCAGGGACTTGACGACTCAAGACGAAACCCGACGCGCTGATAAACCCGTTCTAACGGGCTAAAGCATTCGACGTAGTTCACGCCGTAGTTCACGATGGCAAAGTCAAGTAGGGCTAACCCAGCACCTTTAGGACCGCCGTTAAACAGTCCCCCCGCTTCGATTCGCCCGTCGCCGTGGTCAATCACCACTAGGCCAGTGCGACCCGACACAAGGTAAATTAGGTTAGGGTCATCGTATCGTGTCACGTACGGCGCGCGCGCTGTGCCAGTGAGACATTCATCGAACGCCGTAAGGTAAGTCAGGTCGCTTGCTTCGAGGGTAGTGTTGTTCATACCTTTAGCCTATCATAGTTGGTGATCGCGCGCGCGCGATTACGTGGCGACTTTGTGATTTGATTTGGCACCTGTCTATTTCACCTGTTCCCCCGGTGCCCCGGTTTGCAGGCCAGTAACGATAGTGGTATTCGGTCTACCGATTATCCCCTCAGGGACATTGACCCCTTTCGCTACGTCACCAGTCTATCATCCCACCGCATCGCGCGCGCGCGATTACATCCCCTTTCGGGGATTCATTAGAGTGGGGTGCTGGCTGACACGGTAACCTCTAGGATACCAGCAATTATGGGCTACGAACCCACTCTAACGACTACGAGACTCTCACTACCTTCCCTGCTTCGAGCACTGCGCTTGCGTACCACGTGTGAGGCGCAGGGTAGTGGGGTCCTTCGAGCGAGATTCGCCCATCGAAATTCCGCAGGTCGGGACCGAGCCCAGGCTGATGGCACGTGATGACCTCGCCCGCTTTGAGCGCTTCTTTCAACGCTTTCTTGGTCTTGAAATTCTTGTCCGTGTAGGCCATGGTGACCTTCCTTTCTCTCTATCAACAGCCTATCACTCGGTTTCATCGCGCGCGCGCGATATACCCGCAATCATCTGATTTAATTACGGGTGAAAAAGCAGGCGAGCCCAAACCAGACCACGAAGGCTAGGATGGCCGACACACCGATGACTACCCACTGGGCAAGGATACCAGCGTTGTAGCCAGCCATGAAGTCAAGGACCTCAAAGACTACGGCAAACACGACTAAACCGATGGTGTGTGTGGTGATTTGTAACTGTCTCTTTGTCATACCTACACTCTATCATGTTGGATCATCGCGCGGGCGCGATTTGCACGCCTGCTCGTGATTTGATAAAGGGGCCAGCGCGGAGTAGGTTTGCGTGCTCTCAACGTGTCTATCCCGCTATTGCGTTAGACGCTTATCCTACATGGTTACCGCTCACTGGCCCCTCGATACCAGTCTACCATCAAAGCTGATCGCGCGCGCGCGATAAACACGCGGCCCTGTGATTTGATAAAAACCCACAGGACTGCATAAAACATCATCCGTAGATAATGTCTCCCATCAGCGCGCACTGAATGATGGCATCGCCACTAACTGCGTCCTGGTCGCCCAGGTCAGCCAAGTGAGGGTACTTCTCCATGATGATGGCGTAACCTTTTTGTAACTTCTCCAGGGTCAGGCTGTCCACGACGATGGTGTTTTCGTTGTCGGGGTCAACGTATACAATGGTCAGTTCCCCGATGGTGTCCCAGTCTCCCCGAACGTAACGCACCGAAGTCCACCAGTCCCACATATCCCAGCACGAGCCGAGCACTTCTTCCCACAACTGCTGGTCGCTTACCTCTACCAATACTTTCATGTCGCTCCTTTGTCCTACTTCCATCGTATCACTCCCCCCCATCGCGCGCGCGCGATCAATTCCCCCTTAGGGGATTTAAACGTAAATTAACCCCCATCCAATCGTTTGGATGATTTGGCGTTCGCAGTTGCTCATGTTGACTTCCTCGCCATCGGACCAACGCTTAGCCCTGTCAACCATTTTCTTTGAGTTTCCTGCATCGAGCGACCAGAACGCTAGGCGCTTTCATCGGTCCTCGCACTCGGCGCACCCATCGTGCCAGACGTGCTCTTCGTCGTAGCCTTTCAACCCTGGGTGGTATTCGTGAACCGACATTGTTGCCTCCTTGTTGGCGTTACTCAATTGTACCACGGGGTTTCATCGCGCGCACGCGAACTACCCGCTTTCGCGGGATTTGACTACGGCTCAATCTTGCCAGCATTGAATTCTACATTACATCCTTCCATGAGGTAACGGACTTCATCAGTGTCAATGGACAGCCTACGTAGGATGATTCCCCATCCATCGTCAGTCAGTTTGAAGCCCAACTCTTCCTCTAGGTCGCCTCTCGTCCACCAGTCGATGAGCACATCTTCATCACCATCCATCTTGTTGAGGATTTCGATGATTTTGCTTAACTTTGCCATGAAGCCTCCTTGTTGACTACAGCCTATCATGAGAGCTGATCGCGCGCGCGCGAATTACCTGCTCGCGCAGGATTTGACTCAATCATGACACACAAATATTTCGTCGCCGTCCTTCCACGGTACTTCGGTAATGATATATTCCAAACGATTTACCCAGTGAAAGCCATTCGATACGGCAGTGCAGTCTCCTTCGGCATCCACTACTGTCCACACGTAGTGGTAGTCCTGATTTATTGCACGCTCAAGAGCCTTGATGCCATCCGAGAAAAACTCGTCTGTGGGCTTGTAGTTTTCATGAAACTCGTCATACGTCATTTCAATGTAGTTCGTCATCCGGCGTTCCCATCCAAATGGCAGGGAATGCAGTAGTAGTTCGTGTCGCCTCCACGGACGACTGCCCTCAACGGTCCCTCTTCCTCGCAGTGGTCACACGGACCCACTGGCAAGTACCGCTCTTTGGTGGCCTTCTTGGGCCATGCTCGCTTTTGCATACTTCCTCCTTGTTGTCACCAGCCTACCATCGTTTTACATCGCGCGCGCACGATCATGCGGGTTTCCCCGTGATTCAACTACGGCGACCTAGGTCGTCCCATCTGCGATGAGTGACAACATGGGCGAACTCTCGTCCCCAATTATAACCCTCACACGTTGGGAACTCATAGTGACGGGTCCAGCCCCATCGGAACTCTCGCACACCCCAAAAACACGCCACAGGGTGAGCAATCGCATACCGCAACAACCTTGGCATTAAAAGTCGTTTCATATCTTCTCCTTGTTCGCTATTCAAAGCATAGCATTTACTTTCATCGCGCGCGCACGATAAAGCCCCGGATTGGGGATTTGATTATTCCTCCACTTCCATGACGAAATAGTCATCGTACTGATGTGGGTCGTCGTTGCTTGGGTCTATCTGATAGATGAACCCCCAACCATCCTCAAACGAGGGGAACAGCATTCCGCCGAACAGTACATTGCCCATCCAGTCTTCAATCACGTATTTGGTCATGCTCCCAGTGTAGCAGACAGGGTGATCGCGCGCGTGCGATGATGCCCCTTTCGGGGTGATTTGATTACAACTCCCTCACTTCCACTTTTTCGAACTCAAAGCCTTGATTCTGCACGTCGAACTCGGAGCGAGCAAAGTCATATGCATCGCCTTCTTGAATGTCGTCATCATCGAACTCAAACGAGTAGGTGACGGTAACCTCAGCGTAGTACCGTTTTGGGCCAACTTCCTCAATGGCGAGTTTGTGGTCTTCCAGGTCGCCCATGCCGTCACGGTAGCGAGACTCTGCGTATTCGTCAGCACTCACGCCTTCGGGAATGTCGCTCTCATCGAACTCATCCATATAGATGCGCTCCTGACGTACTTGATATGTTTTCATGTTCCTCCTTGTAGGTATACACATCGTATCATTGAAGCTGATCGCGCGCGTGCGATATGCCCCGTCGCCGGGGATTCAACTAAAACGGAGGACGGTCGGACGAAGCACCCGTAAGCATTTCCACGTAGTTTAGGGCATCCCACATTAAGCCAGTCAGGGAGTCAATGTAGTCCTGTCGTTTCTCGAACCTCTCGCCCTGATAGTTCTCATAGTTTGGCTGGTCCGCGAACACACCAGACCCGCTGATGCTTTCCAACTGCTCCAAAGCCTCAGCGATGACATTAAGTGCCTCGTTTGCTGTTCCACTCCACTTAGCCATACGGCCTCCTTTTTCTATTCACAGCCTACCACGGATGAGCATCGCGCGCGTGCGATAAAGCGACGGCCTTGTGATTTGATGAAGACCGATTTTCGAGCGGGGGAATGTACCGGACTAGGTGCACACTCCCCCGCAAGATTTGATTACGACCGGAAATAAACCCCTTGGTCGCTCCAGTAGTCATACATCAACTCTCTGGCCGCTTGCTTCCAGTCGATGCATGATGCAGGCCACTCGTTTGAGGCCTTGAAACCCAACATCTCTGCCATCTCCTGGGCGAAGTCCTCATCGCTTCCCCAGCATCCCTGATAGTTCTCTTGGAATTCGTCCCAGAACTCATCGGGGTCCACGGTGTCCCAGTAAGTCGTCTGGTTGTCGTAATATACCCGAGCGTCATCCTCGTCGTATCCCTGAGGGTTCGCCTCACAGATCTCTTCCCACTTGCTCATGTCTCTCCTTGTTTCGCTTATCTACATCGTATCACGGATATCCATCGCGCGCACGCGAAATTCCCCTTTCGGGGTGGTTCAACTACGGCGAGCGAGGTCATCCATCATCGCATCGAACTTATCTGACAGCAGAAACAGCAGTTGAGCAATTGTGTCCACTGCTTCTTCCAAGTTCATTTTATCTTGGTCAATCTCCTTGTCCAATAACTCGATGACAACGTTCACCACTCCCTCAATCTTTTCCTCGTTCATGTCTTTCCTTTCTAAGGTAGGGCCGGTGGCTGAAGGGTGACTTTTACGACCTACTTTATTCAGCATTTTCGTACCTTGTCGAAGGATACCTTTCCCTCCCCCGGCCCTACGATCTCCACTCTATCACTCAAATCCATCGCGCGCGCACGAAATAGCCCCCGATTGGGGGTTTGATTCAAACTGCCTCCAAGGGTCCGTAATCTATGACCCCGTAAGACACTTTGACCACATTGTTTTCGGTAACGATGTAGCCAAAATCGTCGGGGTCTTCACCCTGGTAGTGAACCTTTCCGTTCAGAACGTACCCGCGAGGCTCCAAAATGCTCTTGACGAGGTACTTCAGCCACTCCAGATATTCGTAGAACTTCTTTCCCCCGTCCCAAACGATGCTCTTCCCGTCCTCCCCAGGGGTCCAGTGAAGCCAGAGACTTGGCTGGGTGCTGGGTGGCTTGTTGTAGTTGACGATGTTGTCCTCGTTGGCCTGACCGTAGTCACCTTCCCCATCAACGTAGAATTCGCCCTCCACGCCGTAACCCTCGATGTTGCGGGCCATCCGACGAGTTTGCGACAACTTGATAAGGAACCTGTAGTCCTTATCGGTAAGAGGCTTGTCCAATACGAACTCCCCCCAAAAATCCGTTGTGTATCCCATTCTTCTCTCCTTTTGGTTTGCTTGTCCCCATCATACCTTCCAAACGCATCGCGCGCACGCTATTTGTGGAGTGGGGCTGATTTAATTCTAACACAACTTTTGATCGCGCGCACGCAACAGCTGGGGAACTGAGGATTTGATCATGGCAGTGAATAAAACCTTAATCATTGACACGTCTGGTAGACTGGTCATAGCGACTACTCGCATTGACCGCCTCTCCACAAACGGATTGAGGCATCATATCATAGCCTTTAATCGCGCGCGCACGATAATAGGGCGCCGTGGGATTTGATCATGGCCATGCATAAAAGATCATTCACTCATTTGGCTACCTGTTTGTCTCCGGGCGGTGACGAAACCTCACCCCAAAATGTAACATACCTGATCATCGCGCGTGTGCGATAGGGGGATCGCGCGAGGATTTGATGAGGATTCGATGAGGATTCGATGCGATTTCATGCACAATTCTGATTATTTATGCGGATTCGATGGGGATTTGAATGGAATTCGGATTATTTATCAGGTATTTTGCCCAAAAAGGTACCTATGCGTGTGGAATTTGGGATTAGGCGCGGATTTGATACCCACTACAGAGATTCGATCAGGCATTTCATGAACAATCAGCCCGGATGAATATACCACCACCAAACACAAATGACAATGACTGTCCATATTCCTGCCAATATCAATTCAATCATCATTGATTTCCCCGTTCGCTAATCTCTCCCCCGCCTTCAAAATTAGCACGTTGTTCTCCTTCACTGGCATCACCACGATGTAGGTGTCAAATTGGGCCTTGTACACCCCGTACAGGCTCTTAGGGTAGGCTTTGATTCTCCATTCCCCTAATAGGTCTTCTATACCTTGGTCTAATACCTCTTGCGTTCCTGCTACCTGAAGGCCTCTCTCCCCGTACTCCCACTTCCCCCCTTCCAAAAAATTGCTCATAGGCTCGCCGTTGATGTAGGGGTAATACCAAAGGTGTTCCGGGGCTGGCGCACTGTGGCTCTCATGAAAGGTCGTCATCCAACCTGCGCTCAACCCACCGCAACAGGCTCCAGCGCTCGTCGTTGTAGTTGACCAGCGCAATGTTGGCCCTCTCCTTTTGTGCTCGGCTTGCGTCTTCCCGCCACGTTTTTGACGTCTTTTTGAGAGATCGGCACCGCTGTAGTGCGCTGTAGAAATTCTCCACAACTAGTGCGTCAAACTCGTCTTCCACTTCGATGGTCACACTCGCCATTTCGTTCCTTTCGCTTTGGGGGCTTTCCCCCCTCGAAAAAAGTCTATCACTCGGGTCAATCGCGCGCGCACGATCAGCTCCTCTTGCGAGGATTTATTGGATACGGTCATCTTGGTGCGCTTTCCAACCACCGAACTCGTCGGCGTAACCCGTAGGGCCAGGAAGGGCTGATTCGATCTTGGCCTTAGTCTTGGCGTTGAAGTCGTCAAGGGCTTCCTTGGCGCGCTTTACTTCATTCTCCCAATAGGGTGATGCCAATGGCTCCGGTCCGGCAATATATTGACTACAGTAATTCAGTCTAAAAATGATGCATCTACGGATGTCGCACACTTCGCTTTCACTCAACTCAACTCTCATTTCACTCCTTTCGTTACTCAACTCTATCACACGGATTGATCGCGCGCGCACGATTTGTCCCCGGCGCGGGGATTTGATGTACAAGTATGGTCTATTTTATCAACTACCATGACATTGAGACACGCAAAGTACCTTTTGAGGTACCTACGAGGCTCCCCATGACTGCCTCAGGTCAAACGCATGTTCACCAGCGTAGAAGTGCAACCTGCTGAAAAACGTGGATGCCTGATTCTTGTCGTACCCATCGTTCAACAGAATTCGGCTCAGGTCCATGATGGCCTTAACCGCTCTGCTTTCAATTGCATGTAACTCTTGGTCAGACATTCCCGCCATTAGAGACTCAAGCACTCTTGGACTTCGGAGTGGATGGTGCTGGCAACCTCGTCAATGTGGGTGCTACCACTCAACTCGATCAGCGTACCGTTGCGATACAGCGACCACTCAACGTGCTCACCGGCCTCTTCGAACCCATCGTCCTCCGGGTCCAACGTGTAGATTTTGATTACGAACTCTGCCATTTGGCTCCTTTCTCTCCTCACATCATAACACATGGGGTGATCGCGCGCGCACGATTTGACCCCGGCGCGGGGATTCGACTACGCTTCCATCGCTTCGGAGTAATACATATCCAACGCGCATTTGTCGCCGTACGCGCTCTGGATGTGCTGGTAGGCCAACTGCTGGCATTCCAAGTCACTCGGGTCGTCCTTGTCCAACTCCACGACAACAGTAATTACGCAGTCAACTGCATATTTACTCATTCCTCTCCTCCAAAGATCGCTTCGTATTGGCTCTTGCGGTAATTCTCTTCGTAGGCGAGAAAGTCATGGGCCATGTTGCGCCCTGCTTCATTGTGCCACTCTCTCGGCTCCTGCCTTGCGTACCAATCACATGCATAGGGCCTCAGATCATCCCAGTCTTCGATGGCGTCCACAATCGGGCCAACGAACCCTAACGCCCAAATGTCACTCACCATGTCCAAGAACTCGTAGGGTCCGACGAACTCACCGGGCATGTATCCGTCCTCATGGGTGTCGGGGTCAATGATGCGGTCACCGGGATTAGACATTGTGCACCCAACCTATTGAGTAATCGAACCCGTAGTCCTCGTCGTGGCCTAAACGCTCGGCAATGACGATTCCTGCCATTGTCTCGGGAGACAACCACCGCGCCGTGATATTGCCTTCCTCGTCCTCGTCGTTGTCAGTCAGGTGGAACCACTTTTCGTCGTAGCACTCAATGGGCATCCCCAAGTCGTCTTCGACCTCTACAGTAACCGTGTACGTGAACCTCGTCGTCATTCTGCTCCCCCGATCACGTCGCTCTTGGCGTCGTTCATACACTCCCACATTGCCTCCCACACCGGCTCAGCGTACTTCTCTGCCAGGTCAACCATGGCGACCCACTCGGCGGGGGTAGGGATTCGGCTGGACCACTGCATTTTATCGTCGTCGTGGTACTCTTCTATCTCAAATTCCTCGCGGATAGACAAACTGCCAAACAATGGCTCGTCGTCCGGTATGTTCTTCAACAACTCTCGGATGTACTTCGCTGTGTAAAAACTCATATCTTCCTTCTCTCGTTTGCTTACCCAAACTCTATCACACGGAGCTATCGCGCGCGCACGATTGTTCCCCTTTCGGGGATTCAATCAGGCCCTCTCTTCGATCATTTCAGCCAGTGCCTCGAAAGAATTTCCCTCGTCGTTCAACTCGGCAAGCGCGTGAGCAAGACTTTTTTTCAGGCCGACCTCTTGCAAAAACTTGCTAGAGAGGAAGGTGTGAAGAACCTCGCCACCCAAGTCTTCAGTTGGGCTCAAAGGCTGTGGGTAGATGTAGGCTTCAACATCTGCGCCCTTGCCGCCGTACTCGTTCTCGGCCTGGTCCACCCAATGAGACACGGTGCCTTCCCAAGCGTTGGGGTCAATGATGTTGCACAACACGCCCAAGCAACAGAACTCGTCGCTCTTGGTGCGTAGCACACCCTTGCCTTGCTTAAACTCCCCCGAACGAAGGTCTTGCAACCAACGCTCTTTGACTTCTGCCTTCATCTTGTCTCCTGTTCTTAGTGATGCGCTTGACAACACTGTAACACACAGTTTGATCGCGCGCGCACGAATTACCCGATTGCTCGGGGTTTGACTACAATGCGCGCAAACGCATTTCCAATTCGATCTTTCCCTTGTTGCTCCATCTACCATCTTCTTCTTCCTCAGCCCAACGGTGTTCTTGCTCGTCTTCGTCCCACACTGCGCCACTGCGAGATTCCCAAAGGAATTCCGTGGTGCCCCAATCGATATTGAACGAACCGTCCTCTTGCAAGGTGACAACAAAGTCCATTGACTTGCTCACGATGCCTCCTCAAATGCCAAAAAGTGCGCTCGGTTATCAGCGTACTTCTCCACCCACAGCATGAGTGTCAGCGCGGTCTTGGCAACCTTTGTCGCTCCGTCTTTCGTGTAGAAAACCAACTCCGTCGAACCTTCGTCGTCAAAGGTGTAGGCCCTGGTGTCACCGTCAGACCCCTCCACCGTAAAAACATCTCCGTCGATCACGGTACACCACTGTGACGTACCGTAACGACTGATTCCGTTCCAGTAATACTTTGTTTTCCTGTCAGCCACTTTGGGCTCCTTTCGCTTATCTACATCGTATCACTCGTTTTGATCGCGCGCGCACGAAAAGCTCCGCTTGCGCGGATTCAAACTGTGTCGTCGTTGTAAATGACATTGGCGTAATATTCTTCACGAACTCGCAACAAAACCTCACGCCTCACTTTGGATTCTTCCTGCCAACGCTTCCACTTTTCTCGGTTGCCAGTCACTATCCATGATTCACCCATGTGCTTCGGCTTGGCTGGCATCTTCTACCTTTCCTTGGCTCCATTGGCGACGACGCTCCAATTCTTCGATCACTACCGTCCACAATGCAACAGCGTCAGCGTGGCTCCATTCGTTGTAGTCCTCCCCATCGTCTGCCCTCATGTCAGCGTAGGCGTCCATGTTACTGATGATGTCCACGGCAAAAGAATTGACCACTTCGTCGCTTGCCACTCGCTCGCTCTCCCTCATTCGATCACAACCGTTGGGCCGTAACTGTACTCGTCCTCGTCGGGGGAGACAACAGAACGCTCTGGAAAGTGCCTACAGTACTCTGTGAGCCGTTCTCCAATCTCACCTGTCCCCCGGTCCCAAAACCCGACCCCGTGTCCATTCTGCGTGTACCAAAGGTCACAACCAATATCGAAGTTGTCGAACCCCTTTTCCAGTAGAGTAAATACGTCTACCAAGTTAAGGTCACAAAACTTCCACACGATTTCACGGGCCAAAATAACGGAGTGGTACTCGAAGTCATCCACCGTGTAGATTTCGCCCCACTGGTCACCCTCTGTCTCCGTGGTGAATAACGCGCACTTCAAATACCCGCGCACCATCTCTCCAAGGTCGATATCGGTCATGACCACTCCAAGTCCACTGACTGTACGATGAACGTGTATCCGTCGATCAGTAGGGCAACGTAGCCTTGGTCGTCGCTAATCGTTCGTTCGGTCTTGGCTACCTCATCCGGGGTAAGCCGGGTCGTCACAAGTTCACCGTTGACGATGACGCTTGCCACCAACTCCAAGCCGTCCACGTAGTCCCTGACTTTCGGTGGGGAGTACGGGACTTGGAGAATGTCTTGCACCGCGATATGGGCGATGCTAAGGCCTTCCAGCGCTCCCTCGTTGAACTCTGAGTACTCGCCATCTTCGTCTTGCTCCAACAGACCCTGAAATTGCTCGATCTGTCTGTTCAAGAATGGCAACAACTCTTCGAAACTCGTAGGGCTTTCCACTCCGTTGATGCTTGAACTCATGCTTGTCCTTTCTCTAGACATCTCCATCATAGCACTGCTTTGGATCGCGCGCGCACGATCATGGCCCTTTCGGGCTGATTCAATAAACAAGGTATCCGGCGTTAGCAATCAATTCACTTAACTCCTTTGGCGCGTCGTTAGGCATTGAGATGTTAACCTCCCCGACGAACCCGTAGCACGCTTCTACCTCTTCCCACTCCCCATGTCCGCACGTGACGCAACTTTCACGCTTCTCTACAACGTAGCCGTAGACCTCTCCGCTCGCCCACTGGGAGTAACTCCGAACCTCGTCGCTTAACTGCTTCTGAAGGCTGTCCAGCGGTGCTCCAGTCAATTCCACAGACTCCGGCGTCGTGAATATCCATCCTACTGCTCCGCTGTCCCACCTGCACCCGAACGGGCCAGTGGAATACGCCACGCCACCATGCTCGTACTTGTAGACCGGGAGGCGAACACAACGGGGGTCTTTGTCCGGCGCGTCATCTCTAAACACGTCGTCACAGTCTTCGTTGCCAAACCACCAACGATCAAATTCCTCGGGGGAGGCAAACTCGTTTTTGTTTGGCGAGTGATAGTTCCGGTCCCACGTAATCATGGTGCCAAGGTTGTCATACTCTCGCGGACTATCGCAGTTGTCGTCGTAAACGATGCGAACCCGCCAGTCTTCGTGAGTAATCGTTTCAATGGTGCTCATATTGCCCTCAATTCAGTCTCGTCAAACCACGGTGCGGACTCCAGCATGTCTTCGAACAAACCCTCAACATCGACCTGCACGTCCCACGTGTCTGCTTCGTTCGTGTCAGCCATTTTGTAGATAGCACCATTCTTAACGGGGGAAATGTCACACACGGTACCGAACTTCCCCACCCAATACGGGTCGCTGTCTCTGCCATCCTTGCAGATGACTACCTCGTCACCGATCTTGAACTTGCTCATCGCTTCCCCTTCACATTGCGTCGGTTGTCACGTCGAACACACTTCCCGCACTTCATGTTAAGGATGTGACCGATCTGATCGACATGCCCACACGTTGCGCGGAGAATAGTAACGTTCTCAATGCTTCGTTCTAGTTGCTTGGTATTCATATCATCCCTTTCATTGGATAACTCCATCGTATCACAGGAGCTCATCGCGCGCGCACGATTAAACCGCTTGCGCGGATTCGTTAACCAAAGTCAACGCCGTCACCCACAAATGCATTGTACAATTCCATGTAACGGTCTGCCCCCAGCGCTTGGTAGGTTAGGGTGAGAAACGTACGTGCCCACAACTTCTCATGACCAGAGTTCTCCGGGGCGATGCAGTGTGCCATCTCATGTAACAAGGTGACAAGTGACGCGCCGTTGGGGGGGATGCCGATCACTCCCTTACCCTTGTGATGCTCCCCGTGGCCCACTCCGGCCACTTGAGTGACGTTGCCATGCAAGGCCTCCACTTCGATGCGTACGACATGAGGGTAGTTGTTTACCCACCAATCACGTGAGGTCTTGTCGTCCACCCATGCTTGTGCCTCTTCCACGCCAACCACGGCTCCCCAGCGAAGCCCGGTCTGCGAACGGTAGACTGCGTTTTGCTGTTCGCTCTTTGTGCCAATCAACGACATTTTGATTCCTTTCGTTTACTTGATTACATCGTATCACTCGGGTCAATCGCGCGCGCACGATTTGCCCCTTTCGGGGTGATTCAACCTCTTCCCAATGCGCCGATGCCACCGATGCGAGACTGACCAACGTCGCTACGACCACCGGCATCACGACCAGCGGAGTAGCCACTGGTGGATGACCGGATGTAGGACGAACGTGACTTGCCCAACTTCCCGCCCCATGTCTCCTCATAGGCGTGGTCAACACGCTTGGCACGCTCAACGATCACCGGCAAAAGGTTGAACCCTTCAGCCGTGGCGTCTTCCTTCAACTTTGCCACATCGTCATTGCGGGTCTTCTGCAAACGCTGACGAACAACGGCAGAGAACCCTACGAGGAAGTGTGAGGTCCACGTGGCCTTGTTCTCCCATGATGGCACGTTGGCACGCTTGATTTCACCCTTGGCTTGGATGAGTAGCGACGTGTACAACAAAGTGGTGGCTTCGATGTCCTTGGAGAACCCGGTCAAGTACACAATGCGATAGTTCTTGCTTTCCTTGTCGGACGACACGGTACGGGCAGTGCCAGCACCGTAGCCGGAGTCAATTGGCCCATCCCCGTATCGACGGTGGGCGTGTCCCATGACGACCTTCAGATCGTTTACCCCGGCAACAGACGACAACAGTGATGCTTTGCGCTTGGCGTGAGGCTCATTGACAACGACCCCAACGGTCAGCACGTGGTCATCCAAACGACCAGCGCGTACCGATGCAATGTCCAACTCAGATAGTGCGTACTTGGTCAGCAACTCTTGTGCCTTTGCAGTGAACGTCAACGCCTCTTCGGGAATGTTGGTCCCTTCGGCCTGACGAAACAAGGCCTCGATGCGCTCAATGATTTTGATGTCTGCACTCATGTAATTCCTTTCGTAGTGATTCGCTTACTTCCACTGTAACACATTGTTTCATCGCGCGCGCACGATCTTTCCCCTTTCGGGGATTCACTTCAAAAAGTCAGTGAACTTTTTGGCAAGTTGAGCATACTCACTCGCAAGGCTTTTTGGATTCTTGTTGTCTTTCACTCTGTCAGCAAACTCACGGCTCCTGACATTAGTTGCCATAATAATCTTTCGGATTTCACGCTTCGTCAATTCCACTATGAAAATGTCGTAGTCATCGTCCACTGGGCATACCCGCTTCCACCAGTCTGTCGTGTGCGCCTTCTACAATTGAACGACCTAACACGATACCCGTACCTTCAACAAGGTAATGATGTGATGGAAGACGACCCTCTTCATCCATGCGGAAGAAAAACTCACGCAAAGGCAACGGACCATCCAGCGCTTTCTCCCACTGTGATTTGACTTCATCCGGCATTGCCTTAACGTCGATCAGTAGCATCCCCACAGCGTTGCCGTAGTTGCCGTTGGTATCCAGATACATGATTTCCTGATTATGGCTCATGCAGTCTCCAAACTGTCAACAACGTTTAGCCACAACTCAACTTCGTAGGGATACGATGACCAGGCTTCCAGCGCTTCGGAAAGGTATGCGGCTTCAACATGACCAAATGATGCAAACCCAGCATCATAAAGATGAGCCCCAACAACCTCGTCGCTCCAACCAACTAGGTCGCGGAATAGGTTGAACGGATTTTGATTTGAATCATAGTTCGTCCCCCAGCGGTAAAATGATGCAAGGTTCTGGTGCAACTCAATACGATACGGTGGCGAGTATTCCCCCACGCCGTTCTCCAAAAAGTCTTCCAAAGATGCACCCGATGTCTCGCCACCGTAAAGATCTCCGTAACCATCACGGATGCCCTCTTCGATCTCGGCCTCGATTTGCTCTGCTTTTGTCACTGTGAAACCTTCCTCTCGTTAATTGCTTGTCCACATCGTATCACAGGAGCTCATCGCGCGCACACGATTGTTGCCCCTTTCGGGGATTTATTACAATACTGCTTTGCACCACAAACTCACAGTACCCTGGCTAACAGTGAAAGTCCCGAACGAGAACGTTGTCAACGCATCTGCAATGTCCTGTTCTCGTCGGATTAAGTGAGGATGGCGACAACGTGCGTCTTCCAGGTACTCACGTAGCCCAGTCCAACCATAACGCTGAACGATCTTCTCCCCTTGTTCCCATTTGCTGACCCTCACCTATCGAACCATTCGCCCTCTTCCTTTGGATAGGATGTAAGGCTTATAGGTGCGGGCCTGTGGGTCATGGGGTAAGCGGATTCGACCGCTGCGTTGCGGGCCTCATCTTGCATCTTCTGGCGTTCCTCGTCGGTCCTCACAATACGACAACCATCTGCTGACCACGCTGGTGATGCACATCTTCCAAGCACTGAGCAACGTCAATGGGATTGATGCTCGGGGAGTAGTAGTCCAAAATGGCATCCCACCCCTCGTCAGTCAACTCCACGGGCCGTCCAGCCTTGTTGGACAACATAATGTCGAACTCTGTACGGGTCATAGCGATGAGCCAGACCTCTTCGTCTTCATTGTTGTTGAACCCCGTCATTTCGTCAAGGTATACGGCAACGTCATTGATCTTCATCTGATTCCTTTCGTTTGGTACTGCCGATTGTAATGGTCAGGGTGAACCGTGTCAAAATGATTCCTTCTCTCCGATGATCCCACGACCAGCATAACACGTCTGCCAGTCTCATCCAAGCAAAAACCACAAATGTGGCTCTTAATTTTCTTCATGCTTTTAGGTGCTTTCTTTGCCATGCCAAAACATTAACACACGTCTTCATCGCGCGCGCACGATCAAGTTCATTTTCTTGTGATTTGAATTAGTACCGATTTGGGTGGAAATGAAAATGACAGACGTGTAACTTGTTTACGAGAGGTCCGCTTAACCTCTGAAGTGCGAGAGTGCCGGTGCGGGTTTACCTTTCTCCCCGCACCGGCCCTGCTCGCTTTACGGACCTTCGAAGGATTCAAACCAAACGCAAAAATCCCCCGCGCGCATTATGGCCGGGGGTTTCTTTTTGCGGTGATTCAATGTTAACGGAAAATATCTCCAGTTTTGATCAGCTTCATGATGATTTCTGAAAGCCTTTCAGGGGTCACGAATGATTGCGCTTCGTAGACAGCTCTCGAGAGTTTTAGATCCCCTTGATCGATAGCTGGGTCATTTAAGTCCAAACTCAGGTAGTTGGTGCGCGGGATAGCCAGAAGTTCACGGTATTTGGTCATGACACTTCCCAAATGGTCTCGCATTTTCGTATACTCAGGAAGCTCTTCACCCCTCATCAAAAATGAGAAACGCTCGGCGTACCAGTTGGCTTCTTCTTGGTTTTTGACTAAAATCTGAATACCTACTTGAAGTGGAGGAGATAGCAACATCAGGAGATTGGCTCCCAAATGTGGTGAATGTTTTCCGGTGACTGCCACCCTCCATCTTCAAACCTGACTCCAAACAAGTTGTCGTTGTTATCGGTAAGAAAAGACAAAACCGTTGCGTACCTTAGTTCAGAGATCGGCTGGTTGGGGGTTTTGGCGGTCTTCCACCACACGCGCTCGCCGCATTCAAACGGCCATTTTCTTTCCTCTTCAAGAGGGACGCGAGATGAAACTGGTTTCAACTTTACAATTTCGCGCTTAATAGTTGTCACCGTTTTGTCAACGATTTTGTTGAGTGATGAATACCAATCCCAACCTCCACCGACATAAAAGATTTTAATGCCAGCATCAGAGATGTTGATACTTTCAACGATGCAATTGCCGTAGCCCGGATAAAGTATTGAGTCAACTCTGTCCCCAACCTTGATCTCAAGCTCGTCTTCTCGTATAAGTCGTGTATTTGTCATGACATCCTTTCTAGAGAACTGCTTTCATGCAGTTGCGTTCGTTGGTAATCCAGCTTTTGCCGCCTACGTTCATCAGTGTGACAAATCGCTCGCCGTCCACCGATTCTGTCTTCATAACAAAACCAATGGTGCCGTTTTCGTCAAATACTTCTGTCCCGTTGTCGAATAGCGGATCATTTCCGTCTAAGAATCCTGTAGCACTCATGAGTCTATGATACCACCTTTCTAGTTAAAATGCAAATAATTATTGTAAAAATATTGGCGAGATCTCAGAAAGCTCTTTAGACAACATTTCGATAGCTTTTTTTGCCGCACGAAAATACTCTTCATCAGGCTCGGCATTAATTAACAACTTCCACGTATCAAAGTGCGCGTCAATAACATGTTTAATTGCATAATACGCTTCGTCTTTACAAAATGATTTTACCCCTGGGTTGAGTTCATCAAAATTAAACATCTTCGTTTACTTCAGGACGGACTTGGTTTTCTACCTGAGAAACGATGTCACGGTACAACTCAGCAAGCTCCATGCGAGTGCTTTGATCCTCTTCGCCAAGAATGGTGAGTGAGAATTGCAAAGATGACATTACGGTCATAACTTCATCTTGTGTAAAGACTAGCGTCAATAGTTCAGGTAACTCGATTGGCTCCACGTTACTCTCCGTAGAAACCAATTGCGTCTTCGGCATTGATCCACACATACTCTTTGCCGGAGATGAAAATTCCGTGAGCCTTGCCTTTGTCGAATACAACCATGTCCCCGACTTCAAATTCAATGTTGTGTCGGTAGCCAGCTTCATTACGCTTGCCCGGACCAACGAACACTACCTTACCCTCAGTGGGGGGCGGTGTGTTGCCAGCGGGGATGACGATGCCACCTGCAGTTACCTTGTCGGTCTTGTCGTCCAAGTCTAGGACAACAATGTTGTTAAGTGCTTTGAATGTCATTGGTGATCTCCTCGATCTTTGTTATAGGTGTACTTCGGCGCCAGAGCCATAAGTCTGTTTCGGGAGGGCCACTTTCTTGATGCAGGGATTCCCCGATTTCAATGTTATTTAAGCGCCAAAAGTAGTAACGCTCGCCATCCTCAACGATGGCATTTCCGAGAAGCGGGACAGCACCGTGACGCACTGAATACCCTTCATCCAAGTTGATGGTGTAAACGGTTCCACTGGCTGTGGTTACACGGTAAACCCCCGTGCCGCCATTGACTACTACCTGTTCAATCATGCGGCCTCCTGTTGAATCAGGTTGCTGTCCTCGTAGTGAGAAAACTCGTGGGGAACGACGCCCTCTTCGTAAAGATCCGCCAGCATGGTAGCAAGCTGATACGTTACCTGCACGTCACTTGTATTGTAGTCCATGCGCTCTCGAATTGTCAGGGACTCCATGTTGGATG
>Ga0209067_10000491_pt1 | contig 24982 bp, 22 predicted proteins | sample ColStrG_CSR_2013_FD_187199 | JGI IMG/M metagenome (GOLD analysis project Ga0209067, IMG submission 187199) | Freshwater sediment microbial communities in response to fracking from Pennsylvania, USA - Cold Stream Run_MetaG_CSR_2013 (SPAdes)... | ecosystem: Environmental > Aquatic > Freshwater >... | reverse complement strand
ATCTAAAATCATCCATGCTTATTAAATTCTAACTCTAAGAGATATTAACCTGAAATTAATTAGATTTAAATATGAAAATTCCTGGATTTAAGAATATTGCTAAGGGCCTAAAACATATTTTTCAAAAATTCCCAGTTGAATCCTTGTTTACGGTTATATCCACTTTATTTGCCTTGGCTTTAGTAAATAGCTATGACCGGGCCTATCATTTTCCAAAATGGATATTAGAGGATGGGTTAATGACTCTTCATATTTCCATCTTATTTTATCTGGGAATCAACTTATGGATAAAGTATTCGAGTGAGGAAAATAGAAAAACCAGTTCTCTTTTGTATTTATTTATCCTTATTCCCTTTTTATTATTTTATTATTTCAGAGATATAGAAAAAGGAACCACCCAGGTTTGGATTCAATATTGGATTCTAAATTTTACGGGGCATTTATGGGTTGCGTCCATAGCCTTCCTCATAAATCGAGGTCAGTTAATGTATTTCTGGTCCTTTAACAAGAGGATATTTCTACGACTACTTTCCTCCTTTTTTTATTCTTTGGTTCTTTATCTGGGTATTAGCCTGGCCATCCTGGCATTACAATATCTTTTTGGTTTGGAGGTCGAAAACACATTTTATGAAAGCCTGGGGGTATGGACCGGCATTACCTTTAATACTTTTTATTTTTTAGGGGGAATCCCTACGAATCGGTCGGATTTATTTATTGAGGAAGGTTTGACCTATCCAAAATCTCTAAAATATTTCACTCAATATGTTCTATTACCCCTGGTAAGCCTCTATCTTCTCATTTTATTAAGTTATGAGATTAAACTATTGGTTCAATGGACTCTTCCAAAAGGATGGGTTTCGGAAATGATAATAGCCTATGCCATATTTGGAATATTATCCATTTTGTTGGTTCATCCAATAAAAAACAACCTTAATAACCAATGGATTAATGTGTTTTCCAGGTATTATTTTATTTCATTAATTCCTTTATCCGTTTTATTTTTTCTAGCCTTATATAGGAGAATATCGGATTATGGTTTTACAGAGGATCGATATATTTTATTATTACTGGCTTTTTGGATCATGGGAATATCCATTTTCATGATTCTGAAAAAGGATTATCCAATACGGTATATTCCAATAAGTTTATGGATTTTGGCCCTATTTTGTTTATTTAATCCATGGAATCTTTTTGAAACAACAAAAATTTCTCAATTAAAACGATTTGAGAAAAGTCTAAAGCAGCCTGAGGAATCAGGGACAAAAATGGAATCAAAAGTCATTCAAAATTTCCCTCGAAAAGCTGAACTATTTTATTATTTATTCGATCGATATTCCTATAAACCATTTCAAAAATTGGTTAAAATTAATTTGGATAGCCTAAATGATCAATATAATTTAAAAAGGAAGAAAACTACTCATTCAAAATTTATACTTTATTATCACCGCTCAGAGGATAGCATGAGGACTTTTCTTGTCAAATATTTTGACTTGGATGATTCGGAAAAAACCAGTAATGAAAAAAAGGAGGAGAATTTTCAGCAAATCAATTTTACAGTCCAAAACCAAAATCAAATGGTCAATGTTAGGGGCTGGGATTTTTATACGACTAGGTCTTTATCTATGGATAATGGAAATTATTCTTCAACGGATTCCATCAGCATAGATGGAGATAAGAATAATCCTTTAGTAATTAGCCAATTACGCCCTTATCAAACTTTACTGGTCAAATTGGGAAAGGATATAATAAGCCTGGATTTAAAATCCCAAATTAATTACTTGAATACCCTTAAATCCGAAGGCGAGAATAATATGTATATTAACTTAGATATCAACGATTTAACTTTGGATAAAAATACCTTCCGATTCATCGGTGAAAATAATCATTATAAAATTCAGCTTTATATAATCGGAGGAAATGCGGAATTCAATAAGAAGGGATTTAAAATGGACAGGGTTGAATTTGGAATTTACGTCCGGAAAAAATCAGAAAATTAAATATTAATAAAGAGGGTCTTTAATCGATAAAACCGATTTTATCAGTTGCAATAGGGCTTTGTTTTGAACAGGTTTTATTAAAAAACCTGAAAAGCCAGCGGCAGAGGCTTTTTCTCTAGACTTAACTTCCGAATTTCCGGTAAGAAAAATAACCGGAACATCCGAAAATTCACGGATTTTAATCATGGTATCCACACCATCTCCTCCATTGTCCAATTGAATATCCATTAAGATCAAATCCGGCTTATCTTTTTTGCAAATATCAATGGCCTCTTCTGAGCTACAGGCTATTTCCAATACCTCATATTCCGCTGATTCCAAGGTTCTCTTGGTTACCAACGCAATAATCATATTATCCTCTACGATTAAGATTCTGCTCATTTCTAAGGAGCTATGGGAGGTGGAAGTTTAAACTTAATTTGAATTTTGGTTCCTTTTTCAGAACGAATGGTTAATTCTGCCTTGATTTGTTTTACCAAAGCCTGAACCAAAGTAAAGCCCAATGATTGAGAGTGCTTAATTTTATCTACATCCACCCCTTTTCCATTATCACTTACGTCCAGATAGAAAACTTCATCTTCCTTTATAAAACTAATAATGATTGTCCCGGATTCCCGATCGGTAAACGCATGCTTATAGGCATTTGATAGAAGTTCATTTAAAATTAGGGCACAGGGAACGGCCGTATTTAAATCCAAATAGGCATGAAATATCTGGGTTTGTACATTAATTGTTTTTGAGAGAGATCCGTACGAATATTCAATAGTTTGGATAAGGTCCCGTATATAACCATCAAAACCAATATTCGTAAAATCGTCGGATTGATATAATTTCTCATGGATTAAGGCCATGGTTTTTATTCGATTCTGGCTTTCTACAAATAATGCCTTGGTCGCACTATCATTTAAATAACCCTCCTGCAAGCTTAAAAGACCTGAAACAACGGCCATATTGTTTTTCACCCTATGATGGATTTCCGAAAGCAATACATCCTTTTCAATTAAGCTTTGATGCAATAATGCCAAGGCTCTTTTACTTTCAGAAATATCGGTATGCGTTCCAATCATTCGGGTAGGTGTCCCATCCAAATCTCTCGACATGATCTTGCCTCTAGCCAGTATCCATTTATAGGTACCATCCTTACAAAGCATTCGAAATTCAATGCTATAAGGTCTTGAATCGACTCCGGATATATGGTCATTTAATCGCTTAATAACCATTTCACGGTCTTCAGGATGAAGCTTATCCTCCCATAGATTTTCTGTTACCAGGTCCTTATTACTAAAGCCCAGCATTTGCAGATAGGATTTAGAATAATAAGTTTTTGACCGTTTTATATCCCAATCCCATACACCATCTCCATTACCTTCTAAAGCAAATCGCCATTTATCCTCACTAAACTTGAGTTCCATTTCTGTCCGAATTTGGTCAGAAACATCCAACATGCTACAAATAACATATTTAATCGAACCATCTGGATTAAAAATTAAATCGTCATTGATGCTTAACCAAATTATATCCTTTTTTAAAGGTCTAAGAAATCCAATTAATACATTATGAACGGCTTTAAAATCCTTTAATGCCTTATAAACCGGGAAATCCTCTGGGGGAAATCGAGAGCCATCCCGATGGATAGCCCATTGACCTAATTCATAGGCCTGCTTTCCAATGATCTCCTCCTCCTCCATATCCAACATTCGAAGGGCCGAATCATTACATACCAAAGCTTCGGCATTTGGGCCCTGAAGAATAACCCCTAAATTTATAACCGTTAAAATGGAATGAAATCGTTCAAGATTTACACTGATACGATCTATTTTATTCTGTAAATCGTCAATTACCAGTAAGGGATCTTTTTGTTCCAGTTGTTCAAGCATGATTACGGTATCTCAAATTTAATGATTTTTTTTCCAAATCATTATTCGGAATCCGATTACTATTGTAAATTTTAGGGAAAAAACCAAAAATATTTATCTTTTTCACAGTTTAACCTAAGAAAAAAAATAAAATCTAAATATTTTAAAAACCAGAAATTTTTAATGGAGGGATTATAGTTTTTATTTTTTCTAAAATAGGGAATACTCCTGAAGGTTCTTTTGAGCCCCTGCCCTATTTCTCTTGGTTACAGAGGTAGATTTTAGCTTTTTCCCTTTTTCCTTAATCGTATTTCTGGGAACAGGAATATTATTCTCAAACAAATCTATTTGATGTAAATGAAGCCTGGACTCGATAGATCCGGATAAAGGCGCTTCCTTTTCGGATGGAATAGAATTCAAACCCGGAAATTGGGAATAGAATATTGCTTTTTGGGGGTTTTTAAAAGAGCTATTACTAAAATAGTCATTGGATAAGCTATTTTTCTTCCATGAAAAATTTGAATCCATCAAACTATTAGGAAAAATTTTATTGGACTGGGCTGTTTTAGAGGTATTAGATCGATTTTTAGCATCCGTAGGAATTGTAGAATTCTTTTTATCGGCTTCATCAGTCTTATGTATATACCGTGAAAATTCATGTCGAAGGGTGCTTAACATTTTTTTTCTGCGGGATTTAAACCGTTCCTTTTGTTCGGGAATTTGAGAAAATAACCTGGATTTTTCCAGGAATTGCGGCTCCTCCCATAAATTGCTCCAATTAGGATTATCGGAAACGATCATTCTTTCCTTTTGTTTACGCGTGAAATGATTTAATTCCATCAGCCAATTATTCGCCATTATAGAATTTGAAAAGGCTTTAAAATAGACCAGGCGGTTTGCAGCAGGTGCACCATACCGAGGATTTAAATTGGAACTTAAATCGATAAAACGTTTTAAATTTTCCATATGGGCTGTTACCCCTAAAACGAATTCATTCCGATTTACATCCGTTAAAATATAAACCGAGCTTACAATACTGCTTTCTACAATAAATTCAGAACTGGAATAAAAAGGATTTGAATTTGCCATTTCCATTAGTTTTACTAATTTTGTTAGCAAATATACTAATATATTTAGCAATCCAAAGAAATTGCTAATTATTTTTGCATAAACCCATTATTTCTTTCTCATAAGAGTTTTGACCCATACCATGAACCATTTACCTGAAAATTTAAAATACCTCCGAAAAACTAAGGGAATGACTCAACAGGCACTTGCCGAAGCCCTGTTCCTGAACCGACCGGTAATAGGTGCCTATGAAGAAGGAAGAGCTGAACCTAAAATGGAAACCATTAAAAAGATTTGCGAATTATTCGATATACAACTCGAAGATCTTTATTATTCCTCCCTAAATGAGAAATCCTCGGATACCCATAAAAATATCCAGAATCCATCCAAAACAGCACCCATCAAGATTTTAAGCATAACCGTTGATTCCAATGATAAAGAAAATATTGAATGGGTTCCGGTAAAGGCCAGTGCAGGATACCTAAATGGTTATACGGATCCAGAGTTTATGGCCAGTCTTCCTAAATTTCAATTGCCCATGATAAAGGGGGGAACCTTAAGGGCCTTTGAAATTAAAGGAGATTCCATGTTACCTATTGCCAGTGGAACCTTTATTATCGGAGAATATGTTGAAGATATGCGTTTGATTAGAGATGGTTCTACGTATATCGTTATGAGTCAATCCGAAGGCATTGTTTATAAAAGAGTTTATAGAGTAGAAAATGAAACCTATTTAAAAATGGTTTCAGATAATCCGGAATTTGAAACCTATACCTTGGATTATTCCGATATTTTGGAAATTTGGAAAGCAAAAGCGTTTATCAGTACTCGATTCCCAGAACCTCAAAACCAGAATTCAATAGAAAAATTGAGTGAAATGCTGGTGGAATTACAAAAATCCATGGATCATCTTAAGAAATAAGCATGTATCCTTCAATTTCAGAAATTCTTCTAAAAAAATTAAGGGAAAGGGAAACCGATGGAAATTTTCGAAAACTGAGAATTAGAAACCATTTAATCGATTTCACCTCCAATGATTATTTAGGCTTATCCAGGTCAATTGCCCTAAAAGAAAGAATTTATAAAGCTTACGAGAAGGCGCCTTATCGGATAGGATCCACCGGGTCTCGGCTATTATCGGGTAATTCAGCCATTGCAGAAGAACTTGAATCCTATTTATCCGATTTCTGGGATCAGGAAGCACTGGTTTTTAATTCTGGTTATGATGCCAATTTAGGTATATGGAGCAGCGTACCTCAAAAAGCCGATACCATTATCCTGGACGAATTGGTTCATGCCTGCATTATTGATGGGGCTCGATTAAGTGGGGCCAAGCGGGAGAGGTTTATCCATAATAATCTTGAAAACCTGGAAGAGAAATTAAAAAATGCGGCTGGCAATATTTTCGTTGGAATTGAAAGCATTTACTCCATGGATGGAGATCAGGCTCCTTTAATGGAAATTTCCCGCTTATGCAAACAATACGGGGCGCATTTAATTGTGGATGAAGCCCATGGCACAGGGGTATTTGGGAGAGAAGGAAGAGGATTAGTTTCCGCCAGGGGTTTGGAAAATGAGGTATTCGCCAGGGTTTTTACTTTTGGAAAAGCTTTAGGGGTACATGGGGCGGCTGTGGTGGGTAAATCCCCTTTAAAGGACTATTTAATTAATTTCTCCAGAACCTTTATTTATACAACGGCCTTAAACCCCCATTCGATGGTTTCTATAATAGAGGCCTGGAAATATCTTCGGGATCATTCTGAAATCCATTCTCAATTAAATTCCAATATAGAATATTTCATAAATAAGGTTATAGAGGATGCCATACCTTTAAAATGTCAAAAGGGCCCTATTCAGGTCATTCCGATTCCAGGCAACGAAAATTGTCGAAAATTAGCCGACCAATGGGTAGAATTCGGTTTTGATGTTAGGCCCATCCTTTATCCAACGGTGGCAAAAGGCATGGAAAGAATTCGGATTTGTATTCATTCATTTAATAATCCAAAGGATATTGGTTTTTTAGCCCAACAAATTCAGGAATACTTTTCTAGTTGAATCTTAAATGAATCCAGTAAAAAAATTTTTTTTAACCGGAATTGGTACAGAAATAGGCAAAACCATTGTTTCTGCCATATTAGTAGAAAAGCTTAAAGCCGATTATTGGAAGCCCATTCAATCGGGATCCCTGGAAGAAACCGATACTCAAAGGGTTAAATCTTTGATTATCAATAAGAAGACTCAATTTCATCCAGAAGCCATTAAATTAATCCATCCTTATTCCCCGCATAAAGCAGCCGATATGGAAAACCGTTATCTTAGGATTTCGGAAATATTGCCTCCAAATAGTTCGAACACATTAATTTGTGAGGGAGCCGGCGGTTTAATGGTTCCGATTAATGAAAAAGAAACCAATCTGGATTTAATTCGATATTTAGGATATCCTATTATTTTGGTATCTAGAATTTATTTGGGAAGTATTAACCATACCCTTTTAAGCATAGAAAAAATAAGATCTGAAAAACTACCCTTTATAGGAATTATTTTTGTGGGGGAAAAGGATCCTTATACGGAGGATTATATAGCTCAATTTACGGAAGCCCCTATTCTTGGAAGGATTCCCTTTCTGGAAACCATCCATCCTCAAAGTATAAAAGCTGCAGGGGATCACTTAAATTTCAATCTGGGAGATTTGGCTATTATTTAATTTCTGACTATAAATCATTCAAAATAACCTATATGAAAAACATTTCAGTCATTGGTGCTGGGACCATGGGCAATGGGATTGCACAAACTTTTGCCCAGGGAAGATTTGAGGTTCACTTAATTGACCTTAATAAAAGCATCCTCGAAAAAGCAAAAAAGGAAATTGAAAAAAATTTGGACCGAATGGTCAAAAAGAACCTTATTACTTTAGAGGAAAAAGACCAATCCATAAATCGAATTCATTTCATACCAGAAATAGATCAAGAAATACGAGAATCCGATTTGGTAGTGGAGGCCGCAACGGAAAAACTGGAGATTAAAATGGCCTTGTTCAAAAAACTGGATGAATTATGTTCTGAACATACCCTATTGGCATCTAATACCTCTTCCATTTCCATTACCCTTTTAGCAAGCACCACAAAACGAGCCGAAAAAGTGATTGGAATGCATTTTATGAATCCGGTTCCCGTAATGAAGCTGGTTGAAGTGGTCAAAGGATTTCAAACTTCAAAGGAAACCACCGATAGAATCCTTGATTTATCAAAAAAATTGGGCAAAATTCCCGTAGAAGTGAATGATTATCCTGGATTCATTTCCAACCGTATTCTACTCCCCATGATCAATGAAGCTATATACAGCCTTATGGAAGGCGTGGCCGGAATTTCGGAAATTGATTCCATAATGACCCTGGGAATGTCTCACCCCATGGGCCCCTTATATTTAGCCGATTTTATTGGGCTGGATGTTTGCCTGGCTATTTTAGAGGTACTTTATCAAGGATTTAAAAATCCCAAATATGCCCCTTGCCCCTTGCTGGTAAATATGGTAAATTCTGGTTATCTAGGAGTCAAATCGGGGAAAGGATTTTATACCTATGCCCCAGATTCCAAGGAGAAAACCATTTCCCAAATTCCTTTTCTAATTCGAAATTAAACCTTTTCGACTTTTAGGGGTCAAAATGTAATGATCTTTAAATAGGTTAATTAATTTAAAAGCCATGAAATTCAAGCATTTTAGTGTTTTCTTAAAATCCCTGGGCGGATTTGGCTTGATCCTTTTTTTGGGTCTAAGCTTATTTAGTGCATGCGAAGTTCAAGAAAGAGTGGTGGTTAGAACCAGGCCACCCGAACCAGCTCTGGAAGTTCCACCTCCTCCCCCCTTTTCTGGTGCATTATGGATTCGTGGAGAATGGATTTGGGATGGAGGAGCCCGACAATACTTCTGGCATCCAGGTCATTATGAAAGGATTCGCCCAGCCTCTGTCTGGATAGGAGGACATTGGCAGGAGACCCGTTGGGGCTGGCATTGGGTGCCAGGTCATTGGCGTTAAAACTGAATAACCAAAAAGGCGGTTCTGAATTTAGAACCGCCTTTTTTATAGTAAAATCAGGCTATTTCCCTTTAAAAATCCCGGTTTAGGGATTGGGTTTATTCTGCTCTTCTAAAATTTGAATAATTTTTTCCTGTTGTTTCGCTTGTTTTTGATGCTGCTCCACTAAACGCTCCTGCTGTTTTAGCATTTTATGGAGAAGTTCGTTTTCACGCTTATAAAATTCCAATTCCAATACTACTTTATCGTCCAATTGAGATTTTAAGGAATTAATACCAGAATTCTTGAATAAGGCCAATTCTTCATCAGTCATATGCAAATCCTCCATGGTAATACCCAATGTCTCAGCAATTAATTTAAGAGTTCTATGGTTGATTTTACCTGTTCTTTCAATAAATGAAATTAAGGCTCTGGTTTTATTAATCTTGACTCCTAAATCCTTTTGATTAATCCCCTTTAGCTTTCGAAAAAAAGCAACTCTATGCCCCAGGTGAAGACTTTCTTCCATTAAATGTTAGTTTATGATACTTTACTTTTTTAACTTTTACTAAATGATAATGGCTAAGAATACCCTATTAGTAAAATTAGCATTAATATAACAATAATAAAATTACATTTTCTCAGGAACCTCGATGCCTAAGAGTCCCATCCCATTTTTAATAACCTGAGCCGTCATTTCACATAATTGTAAACGGAAATAAAGCAAATATGGTTTCTCTTCTTTTAATACAGAATGCAAATGATAAAAATGGTTGAATAGCTTTGCGAGTTCGTATAAATACGTGCAAACTATGGCAGGGCTATATAATTTAGCAGATTCTTTTACTATTTCCTCATATTCCAATAAATGCTTAATTAAACTTCTTTCCTCAGGGTTTATTTTTTCCTCAAATATAAACTTACTAAAATGTTTCACATCATGAAACAAATTTGGGTCTAATTTCGATTTTCTTAAAATGGATTGGATTCGCGCATAGCTATATTGAATAAATGGACCTGTATTTCCCTGCAAATCGATCGATTCCTTTGGATCAAAAAGTAAGCGTTTCTGAGGATCAACCCTCAATAGAAAATATTTTAGAGCACCCAGTCCAATGGTTTTATACAATTCCATTTTCTCGGTTTCCGACATACCCTGGGTTTTTCCCAAAATTTCAGTTTGCTCCGATGCCGTGTTTTCCATTTGATCCATAAGTTCATCCGCATCCACCACGGTACCTTCCCTTGATTTCATCTTTCCAGAAGGAAGATCCACCATCCCATACGAAAGGTGATACAGGCCTTTGGCCCAGGATTTACCTAATTTTTCAAGAATGAGAAAAAGAACCTTAAAATGATAATCCTGTTCATTGCCCACAACATGGATGGATTTATCCATATGATAGTCTTCATATTTTAATTGGGCCGTTCCTAAATCCTGGGTAATATAAACCGAAGTTCCATCCGATCTCAAAACCAGTTTTTGATCCAGTCCATCCTCGGTTAGATCAATCCAAACCGATCCATCCGGTTTTTTAAAAAAAACACCTTTTTCAATGCCTTCATCGATTAAATCTTTTCCCAATAAATAGGTTTCAGATTCATAATAGAATCGATCAAATGAAATTCCCATTCGATTATACGTATCCTCAAATCCTTGATATACCCAATGGTTCATGGTTTTCCAAAGCTTAAGGACATCAGGATCTTTGTTTTCCCAATCCTGAAGCATTTTTTTTGCTTTTAGCATCAAGCTCGACTGATTTCTGGCAGCTTCTTCTTCCATCCCCTGGGAAATAGGGCCTTCAATTTCTTTCTTTAATTCCTGCTCAAAACGAACATAATACTTACCCACCAAATGATCTCCTTTTAATCGAGCGCTTTGAGGGGTTTCACCTTCTCCAAATAAATCATAGGCGACCATCGATTTGCAAATATGAATTCCCCTATCGTTCACTAAACAGGTCTTTATAACTTCATACCCAGCGGCCTCGAGAATTTTTGATACCGAATACCCCAATAAATTATTTCGAACATGGCCCAAATGCAAAGGTTTATTGGTATTCGGGGAGGAGAATTCAACCATAATCTTTTCAGACTTAGGGGCAAGCATCCCAAAAGAAGGGTTATTTAGGGATTTATAGAATTCTTCCAAAATAATTTCCTCCTTAAAACGAAGGTTTAAAAAACCCTTCACTACCTCGAAAGATTCAATCATGGAGGTTTTCATTAAAGCATCTCCAAGCTCGGTTCCGGTAATTTCAGGGCTTTTTTTTGAAAATCGGGTAAGAGGAAAAATTACCCAGGTTATATCCCCCTGAAATTCTTTTCTAGTGGGTTGAAGTTGAATTTCAGGGATTGATAATTCAATATTATAGGTTTGTTTTAAGGCTTGGTTTATATTCTGACCTAATTGTTCTAATAAGAAACTATTCATTCTGTAAAATTAGGAATTCCCCATCTAAAGTAGATTTATTAAAAATTGAATACCTTTAAATCCTTATGAATAATTCAAAATTTACCCTGCAAGTCGAATCAGAAATAGGTTCTCTGGAAAGATTAATCATACATAGTCCAGACAGTGGCTTAGGAAAGGTTGTTCCTACAAAGGCTCAGGATTGGCTATTTGAAGATATTATTCATCTGGAAACCATGCGTAAAAAGGAATATGATTTTTACGTAAAACTCCTGTTATTCTTTCTGGATTTTTCTAAAATCCATGGTAAAACTCAGGAATTGGATCATCCAAATAATAAAAGAGGATTTTATATTCCGGAAAAGGAGGATTTCCATCATTCCGAGTATGTGATAGAATTCCAAACCCTTCTCTCTGATATTCTTCACGACCAAAGTATAAAGGGAAAAATGGTTGCGGCCGTTTGCTCCAGAGAAAACTGTTCCTATTCCGTTCAAACCGAATTATTGGAGATTGAACCCATTGAACTGGCCAAAACCCTTATTTCTGGTGCATTTCCCGATGGAAGGATGATTTTCCCCCCCGTTCCCAATTTAATCTTTACCAGGGATATCGGTATTGTAATAAAAGATCATCTCCTACTGAACCGTCCGGCAACCAATGCTCGTGCCAGAGAATCTTTATTGGGAAAATATATTTTTTTTAATCATTCTCTATTTTCCTCCTACAGAGACAAAATCATTGAGCTGCCTGATAGTATTCATTATTTTTTATTACCTGAAGAGGAAAATCACTTAAAAAAAATCACCCTCGAAGGTGGGGATGTCATGATGATCGGAAAGGATCATTTGATCATTGGAGTCAGTGAAAGAACCTCTGTTTTTGCCGCCAATCAAACGATAAAATTAGTTTTTGAAAAGAACCTGGTTAATAAGGTAAGCATTGTTAAAATACCTAATAAAAGGGCATTTATGCATATCGATACCATATTTACCCAAGTTCGTAGGGATGTTTGGGTTATGCTCGGTTCTTTGGGTCGAGGAGGAGATCCCGTTAAGCATGATGGTTTGTTCCAAAGTTTAATCAACCCTGAACCTTCCGAGCAATTAACCATTCTTCAATTCCATAAAGGGAAGGAGGATCACCCCATCCACTTTCCATTCCTGGAGGATTTGCTGGAAGATATTAGTCAAAAGGATTTTAATCATTCCGGTAAGGTTACCATCATTTATAGCGGAGGAAATGAGTTTCCCTATGATGCCCGTGAGCAATGGACGGATTCCTGCAATTTATTGGTTCTAAAAGAAGGCGTAGTGGTAGGGTATGATCGCAATGATAAAACCGCTAAAAGTTTTAAGGATCTCGGGTTCGATGTTAGAAATGCCGTAGATCTAATTCAGGATTTTGAAAATGGAACCGAACACCCCGATAAAATTCAAAATACCTTAATTTTACTGCCTTCTGCCGAATTATCCAGAGCTCGGGGAGGGTCTCATTGTATGAGCATGCCTTTGACCCGAAAATCCCTTAGTTTTTAAGACATGCAAACCACCTCAACCCTATTGATGGTTCGACCTTATCGGTTTATATCCAATCCTCAAACTCAGGCTTCAAATGCCTTTCAAAATCCAGATAATTTCCTTACAGAAGACGTTTCAAAAGAATCCATTTTGGAATTTGATACCATGGTGACTATTTTAAGAAATCATAATATAGACGTTTTGGTATTTCAGGATCCTGGCGATGTTCCCACCCCTGATTCCATCTTTCCCAATAACTGGATATCCTTTGATGAATCCGGCTTAGTGGTGCTCTATCCCATGGAGGCCGAAAACAGACGATGGGAAAGACGTTGGGATTCCATCCGTACCATTTTAGAGGCTGAAGGATATAAATTTCATGCGCTTTTGGATTTGAGTCATTATGAATCTCAAAATAAATTTCTCGAGGGAACTGGGTCTATGGTTTTAGATCGAGAGTCCAAATTAGCCTATGCCTGCCTATCTCTAAGAACGAGTGAAGAGGTATTGAATGATTTTTGTGGATTAACCGGATATTCACCGATTCTATTTCATGCCTTCGATAAAAACCAAAAGCCCATTTATCATACTAATGTGATGATGTGCGTTGGGGCAGGTTTTGTTTTAATTTGCCTTGAATCGATTTCGAATCCAAACGAAAAAAATGAAGTGATTTCAAAAATAATAGCTTCAGGTAAAAGCTTAATTGAAATCAGTTTGAAACAAATGGAACATTTTGCGGGTAATATGTTGGAAATAGTTTCAAAATTGGGAGAACCCATCATCGTACTATCCAATCAGGCTTTTAATAGTTTGGATGAAATACAATTAAATGAACTCTCTCATTATGGAAAATTATTACCTATTCCCCTTAATACTATAGAGAAAAACGGGGGTGGGAGCGCAAGATGTATGATGGCTGAAATACATCTTCCTAAATAAGTTCAGCCTATTTTATTCCTTTTACTTTATTCTATTTTTGCAAAAAATAATAAATGCAGAGTTATTCGGATTTCTTGGATTTAAGTGTGGGTTTTCCCCAGGATGGTTTTGAGGTGTATGATGATGAATTATATTTTCATGATCTAAACCTAATGGAAATGATTGAAACCTATGGAACACCCTTACGGTTTACCTATTTGCCTATAATTACAAAAAAAATTCAGCAGGCAAAATTATTGTTTCAAAAAGCCATCGTCAATAATAATTATAGAGGAACCTATACCTATTGTTATTGCACAAAAAGCTCTCATTTTAAGCATATTGTGGAGGAGGCATTAAAGAATGATATCCATTTGGAAACCAGTTCTGCCTTCGATATGCCCATGATTGATGCCCTTGAGAAAAAAGGGATTGTCAAAAAAGATATTTATGTGATTTGTAATGGATTCAAAAAGGATTCCTATAAGCAGTATATATGTGATATGATTCATGACGGGTTTACCAATATTATACCCGTTTTGGATAACAAGGAGGAATTCTACTTTTACGATGATGAATTAGAAGTACCCTGTAATATGGGTATACGGATTGCATCAGAGGAACAACCCGATTCTCAATTCTATACTTCCCGATTAGGAATCCGGGCGGATGAAGTCATTGAATTTTATAATAATCGAATTGTAAGCCATCCTAATCTCAATATTTCCCTTTTACACTTCTTTATCAATTCAGGTATATCGGATACCCCCTATTATTGGGGAGAATTGGAAAAATATGTAACCCTTTATTGTAAATTCAAAAAAATCAACCCGCATTTAACCACCTTGGATATTGGCGGGGGAATGCCTTTTAAAGATTCCCTGGTTTTTGATTTCGATTACGAATACATGGTCAATGAAATCGTAAAACGGATTAAGGAGATCTGTATGGAAAATGATGTGGAGGAACCCAATATTATTACCGAATTTGGTAAATACACGGTAGCGGAAGCATCTGGAATTTTATATAAAGTATTAGGTAGAAAACTCCAAAACGATCGAGAAAAATGGTTAATGCTGGATGGAAGTTTTATCACCAATCTACCGGATGTTTGGGCTCTTAGCCAAAAATATGTTTTATTACCGATCAATAATTGGGATGCTGAATATGAAAGGGTAAACTTGGGAGGCTTAACCTGTGATGGGCAGGATTATTATAACCAGGAAGCCCATATGAACAGTGTTTATATGCCCAAAACCCGTAAGGTTCAGTATTTGGGATTTTTCCATACAGGGGCTTATCAGGATGTATTAAGTGGCTATGGAGGAATTCACCATTGCTTAATGCCTAGCCCAAAGCATGTCTTGGTAAGAAGAAATCGGGATGAAACCTTTAATTACGAGGTTTTTGGGGAGGAGCAAAATAGCAAGCAGGTTTTGAAATTATTGGGATACGCTTAATAATTTAGCGGTCAAATTTTTCCAATTGCTTCAAAAAAACCGAAAAATCCTTTGGATAAGGAGCTTCCATTTGGATCATTTCCCCATTTGGATGTTGAAATTCAATTTTAAATGCATGCAGGGCGAACCTTCGAATCATCGGGGGTTCTTCTTCATCTTCGCCCGAATGACGGTAACCTCTTTTAATCTGAGATAGATAGGGAATTTTACCGCCATACATTAAATCCCCTGATATACAAGCCCTTTGAGTCGCCAAATGAATTCGAATCTGGTGCATTCTTCCGGTTACCGGTCTTGCCTCGACTAGGGTAAAATGTTTGAAATATTCCAGAGAATTAAAAAATGTATTAGCCTTTTTTCCTTCCTTCCGATCAATTTTAACCCTTCCTGAATTATCCTGTAAAATGGGTAAATCGATTTCCAAATCCTTAAACTCATGAGTACCATCTAAAACAGCATGGTAGATTTTTTTAACCTTCCTTCTTTCAAACTGCATCGAAACATGACGATAGGTTTCAGGATTTTTAGCCAATACCATTAATCCAGAGGTTTCCCGGTCGAGTCGATGACAAACCTGAGTATCAGGAAAATAAGCCTTGGCTAGGGACAATAAATTGGGACCTATAATTTGTCTTTCATCCAATGAAGAAAGATAAGGAGGCTTGTTTATTAAAATTAAATCAGGATCTTCAAACAAGATCATATCCTTAAATAGAGGAATTTTCATCTTGTATAGTTTAGGAAATCTTGGCTTTTTTGAGAGTAAAGGCAAAGGTAGTACCAATCCCCGGTTTACTCCTAACGTTAATAGCCTGATTATGGGCTTCAATTATATGTTTTACGATGGACAAACCTAATCCCGTACCCCCTTCCGATCCCCTCGAACGGCTTTTATCTACTCTATAAAATCGTTCAAACAATCTGGGTAATAGATCGGTCTCTACGCCTATTCCATTATCGGTTACCTCAACCAGGATATTCTCATCCATATCATATAATCCAACCAGGGTTTTACCATGATCCTTCCCGTATTTAATGGAGTTAATTACCAGATTGGAAATTACCTCGCGAATTCGATACCGATCGGCCTCCACCCAAAAAGGCTTATTACAACCTTCCTTAAAATCCAAAACAATATGGGAGTCCTGGGTAAGAAAATCGGCACTGGAAAATACCTCCTTAATTAAATCATGAATATCGAAAGGTTCGATTTCCATTTGCAGATACCCCGATTCCAATTGAGAAATTGATTCCAGATCATTTACCAAAGCGGCTAAACGATCGGTAGCTTTGGCAGCTTTTTTCAAAAAATGAATATTCACTTCTGGATCATCCAAAGCCCCATCTAAAAGGGTATGGACATATCCTTGAATACTAAAAATAGGGGTTTTTAATTCATGAGAAACATTGCCTAAAAACTCCTTTCGGTAAATCTCATTCTTTTTTAACTGATCAATTTCGGTTTTCTGGTCAGCCGCCCAATCCAAAACCTCCTGGGTTACCGCCGAAACCGGATCGCTTACCATGCCTAATTCAGGAAATTTTAATTGATCAAATTTTTGAACCTTCTGACTATGTATAGTTTTATAAATCAATTTAATTTTTCGATAAATAAAAAAATCAAGAGCATAAAGGATTAAAATATAGGAGGTTGTAAAAACGACCAACATGGAAAAAAATATCTCGGTTAAACTGGATTTAAAAACCAAGCTAACTATTACCCCAATGAGGGAAATAAATAAAGAAGTGAAAAATGATAGAATCCTGGGGGTTGGATTTTTTATCATACCTCAAACTTGTAGCCTACCCCTTTTACGGTAGTTACATAATTATCTCCTAATTTTTCGCGGAGTTTACGTATATGTACATCAATGGTTCGGTTGGTTACTACCACCGAATCTTCCCATATATTTTTCAAAATAATTTCTCGGGTATACACTTTACCCGGTTTCGAGGCCAGTAAATACAAGAGTTCAAATTCCTTTTTCGCCAAAATAATCTTGGTTCCTTCTCTTTGAACCATAAAGGCATCCCGATCGATTACAATATCTCCAATCTCTAACTTGTTCTCCGATTCGCTTTCTATATTGGCATTCCTTCGTAAAATGGCATTAATTCTGGAAATTAACGCTCTAGGCTTGATAGGCTTGGCAATATAATCATCTGCTCCAACATTAAAACCGGCAATTTCAGAGTATTCTTCACTTCTGGCGGTTAAAAATACCATAAAGGTTCTTTTAAATTCCGGCATGGTACGTAATAGGCGGCAGGCCTCTATTCCATCCATTTTGGGCATCATAATATCGAGTACGATCAGATCCGGCTCAATTTTTTTTGCCATAGTAACCGCCTCCTGACCATTGGAGGCTAGAAAAACCTGGTAACCTTCTTTTTTTAAATTATACTCAATAAGCTCTAAAATATCCGCTTCGTCATCCACCACTAAAATTTTCTGTTTTGGATTACTCATATAGAATCAAATGCTTGTGTTAGGAATTCCAACGAAGTTAAGGATTTATTAATAGTTTGTTAAGCTTAATATTAAATTTAGTGACTAAAATGATAATAACCACTTAAAAAACTAATTGCTTAACAATAAATTATTAACAAATTGTTAAACATGAAAATCTCCCTATTTCCAACTCGCTTATTTTAAATTTTCTTATAACCTTTAATTTTTAATCATTCTTATATGAGAATTTATACCATTCTTTTAATATCCTGCCTAAGTCTAATTTTTCAAAACTTTTTAAAAGCACAAAATAAAACGGATAGTATAAAAATCATTTCAAAAAAATCCATCAAAGACACCAATTCAATAAAGGAAATTGTGGTTACCGGTTATGGCTCCAACCGAAAATTATTAGAGACCCCGGCCAGTATCGTTCCCATTGGTTTGAATGATTTGCATAAATATTCCAGTACATCCTTAGTACCTGTATTGGATGCTGCTCCTGGGGTTGATTTCCAGGAAAGATCGCCGGGAAATTACCGAATATCCATTCGGGGTAGTTCCTTGCGAACGGCCTTTAATATCCGAAATATTAAGGCCTATTGGAATGATATACCCTATACCGATGCTGGAGGAACCACTTGGTTAACCAATGTCGATCTACATGCCTTATCTTCTTTGGAGATTATTAAAGGCCCTACCGGCAGTGTTTATGGGGCTGGTTCCGGTGGAACCATTTTAATAAAATCCCAATTACCCGGACCTGAAATGGGTTTTCATTATGCTTTGGATGGAATGGCCGGGAGTTTTGGAATGAATGGCTTCAATATGGCTATTCTTTCTCGTGGCCCCCAAACCGCCTCAAGTTTAAATTATAGCGTTTTTAAATCCAATGGATATAGAGTGAATAGTGGGATTGACCGACAAATGATCAATTTCACCTCCCAAATTCATTTACAATCCAACGATATTTTAACCTTATCGGCTTTTTATACCGATTTGCATTATCAAACCCCGTATAGTCTCACCCTATCTTTATATAATTCGGATCCCCAACAGGCAAGACCCAAAAATTCATCGGGTGCCAGTCCCATCATTAATCAAACCGGTGAGTATGTTAAGAAATTTCTTTTGGGAGCTTCCAATCATATAACCTGGAATAAGCATTTTGATAATATTTTATCCATTGGAATCAGCCCCGACAATATTCAAAATAAATCCATCAATGGAATTGAGAAAACGGAGGAGGAAAATTTTTCTATCCGGTCTCAAAGTCGATATAGCTTTGATATAAACCGAACCCATGGAAAACTAAGCCTGGGAGGAGAATATATAAATAGCTTTGTTTCTGATAGAAATTATGGGAACTTAAAAGGCATTCCGGATACTATTCAAAGTGATGATCAATTAACCAATCTACAATGGATCATTTTCTCCAATTTTGAACTCAGTTTTCCTCAGGATTATTATTTTACCCTGGGTGCCAGTTTAAATAAAGTAAAATACTCCATCCAACGATTAGACAATAAGCCCTCCTTTCAATTAGAAACCCAATTTAATGCCATTGTTTCTCCCAGGATCGCTTTACTTAAAAAACTCAACAATAATCAATCCGTATATCTAAGTTATAGCTATGGGTATTCTCCTCCAGCGAGCACGGAAGTCCTACCCTCAACCGGAATTTTTAATTCAACCTTACAACCTGAAATTTCGAAGAATTTAGAAATGGGTTATCGGGGATCATTTGAGGATCATTTATTTGATTTGGATTTAACCTTATTTTCCAATCAAATCTCTCATTCGATTATTCGCCGTTCGGACAGCCTTGGGCAGGATTTTTACCTGAATAATGGATCATCGGTTGAAAATGGTATTGAAGGGATATTAAGGATTAACCCAATCCAAAATCCTGGCGGAATTTTGACATACCTTTCCTTTTATGGTAATTTCACCGTAAACCATTTCTACTTTAAACAATATATTTTAAATGGCCAGGACTTATCGGGAAACCCCTTCACAGGTGTTTCTCCCTTTGTTCTCGTATCGGGATTGGATACTCGTTTTTTAAAGGGCTTTTCGGCCAATATTAATTACCACTATTCTGATAAGATCCCATTAAACGACCAAAATACGGTTAAGTCCCTGCCTTATTCCATTTTCGGAGCTAAACTAGCTTACCAAAAATCAATAGGACAGAAATTTAGCCTGGAATTCTATTTAGGGGTTGATAACGCTTTTAATAAACGATATAGTTTAGGTAATGATATCAATGCCGCTGGGGGGAGATATTTCAACCCGGCCCCAATTCGGAATTATTTCCTTGGATTAAGCCTACGATATTAAATTCTCTTAGCTAGGGTTTAAGGCTTTATCGTTTTCGCCAAAAATGCTTTGAGCTCCTCTCCATGAAGGTTTTTGGCTATAATTTTTCCCTGAGGGTCTAAAAGTATATTATGGGGTATAGCATTAAAATGAAAGGTATTAACCACCTCCGAGTTCCAATACTTTAAATCACTTACCTGGGTCCAAGGTAAATGGTCCTCCTCGATGCCTTTTATCCAGGCATCATGATCTTTATCCAGACTTACCCCAAATATGGCAAAGCCCTTATCCTTAAAGGCATTGTATAATTCCAGGTTGAATGGATTCTCTTTTCGGCAGGGTCCGCACCAGGAAGCCCAAAAATCAATCATAACATATTTTCCTCTTAAATCCTTAGTAGATTGATACACTCCTTTTGTATCGGGTAGCTTAATTTCCGGAGCTATTTGACCCACCGAGGTAGATAATCCTTCTGCCACCATTTTTGAAAGAGAATCGGCAGTTGGATTTCCTTTAAAGGTTTTACCGGCATTATTCGCAATTTCTTGAAAAATGGAGAAATCCTGATCCGGATCCAAAAAGTTTACAGCATAAAAGCTGGCAAATGCATTATGATTCAAATGCACAAATTGTTTAACCGTATCCTTAAAATCGGATTGAATTTTAGAGGCTTGAGAAAAAATAAGGGCTGAATCGGTATGACTTGCCATCATACTTTTCTGCATTAAATCTCTCATTTTAAGGGCACCATGAATACGACTAAGGTTCAAGGAATAAAGCTTGGTGTTTTCTTCCGAACCATACACTGTATATTTTCCTGTGGAATCTCTCAGGTCGGCTTTAAGAAATACAGAGGTGCCTTTTACACCATATACAATGGCCTGTAAAGCATCGGATACAACAATATAAAACTGTTCATGCTTGGGCTTTGTTAAAAATTTAAAACCTCCATTATCCAAAAGCGAAGATGAATCGACCGGAATAAGTTCCTTATTATTGATTTCGGCCAAATAAACCTTTTTGGTTTTACTATTGGTAAACTTTCCTTCGATCGTAAAAATCTCCGGATTTGTGCAGGAAAAAAGGAAAGAAATCCCTACCCATAAAATGCCCTTACTGCCAATCTTTAATTTCATTCTTAATATTTTTTTAATTCGACTTATATGATTCCAGTGCCTCTACCAATAATCCATTCACTAGTTTTGGATCGATTTTACCCTTGCTGAGTTTCATTATTTCACCCATAAATAAACCGGTAACCCCTTTTTTTCCGCCTTGATATTCCAATACCTTATCTGGATATTTTTTGATTACCGATTCAATATATCCCTCCAATTCTCCTTCATTTCTAGAGATTAAAAGATGTTCGGATTCGGCTATTGAAAGGGGTTCCAATCCCGGATTTTCGATAAGTTTTGAAAGTATAATCGAACTAGCCATGGAATAATTTACCTTACCCTCATCCACCATTTTGATCAACTTGGATAAAACTTCTGGCTTAAGGGGCATGTCCTTAATTTCCTCTGCTTTTTCGTTTAAATAGGATTTAATTGGACCTAATAGCCAGTTATAAGCAATCTTTGGGGAAGAAACCCATTTCGATAATTCTATAAAATAATTGGCAATATCCCTATGTTCAATTAATATCGACGCTTCAACCGAACTTAATCCATATTCAAGGGTCAATTTTTCATGCCATTCCTTCGGAAGCATAGGCATATGGGATCGAACCTCCTGGATATAGGAAGGAGAAATATTTAGGGGCGGAAGATCGGGTTCAGGAAAATACCGATAATCGTTCGACATTTCTTTAGACCTAAGTACCGATGTTTTGCCGGTTAAAGCATCGAAGTTTAACGTATTTTGATCAATAAAACCCCCATTTTCCAAAACCTCCACTTGTCTTTTGGCTTCGAATTCGATGGCCTTTTGAACATTCCGAATAGAATTCAAATTTTTCACCTCACAACGGTTTCCGTATTCTTTTGCCCCTATTTTTCTAACGGAAATATTGGCATCGCATCGCATGCTTCCCTCCTCCATATTTCCATCACAAATTTCGAGATATCGTAATATTTTGCGAATCTCGGTTAAATAGATTCCGGCTTCTTCAGAGGAGCGAATATCAGGTTCAGATACAATCTCAATCAAAGGTACTCCTGCCCTATTTAGATCAATTAAAGAATCCTTCAAATCCTGATCATGCAGACTTTTTCCGGCATCTTCTTCCAAATGGATTCGGGTAATTCCTACTCGCTTTATTCCAATACCTGGTAAGTCCAAATCAATATGCCCATCATAACAAATAGGCGTGGTATGTTGAGTTATTTGATATCCTTTGGGTAGATCAGCATAAAAATAGTTCTTTCTGGCAAACTGATTATTCTCTCGAATATGACAATGGGTTGCTAAGCCCATTCTAACGGCATATTCAACGGCTTTTTCATTTAAAACCGGAAGACTTCCTGGATGACCCAAGCTCACCACACTAATATGAGTATTGGGGCTTGCTCCAAATTCAGCTGAATCGGAGGAATAAATTTTAGATTGAGTGGCCAGTTGGGCATGAATTTCTAAACCCACCACCACTTCATAATTGTATTGTAAACTAGACATTTTCACCGCTTATCTCATCCAAATATACAGAAAGGGATGAATCCAAAGGCATTTTCAAGCTGGGCAATACGATTTTAATCATTGGCATGTTATTCGAACCCTATTTAATAATCAAATTTTCTTAAAATGAAAAGCTCTTATAAAATCCTTTTATTAAGCCTAGGGCTAGTATTGGGAATTCAAAATTTAACAAAGGCCGAGATAAAGGTTCTTCCACGAACCGAAAGCCTTCCGGATTGGGATCATAGACATGACCGAAGATTTCGAAGAGAAGAAAGACGGGAAGAACGTTGGAACCGAAGAAATGAAAGAGAATGGCATCGTGAACGGGAAGAACATCGCGAGGGCCATTGGCATCGGGATCGGTATTAATGAATTTCTTTTAAAGGCCGGGCGACCGGCCTTTTCGCTTTTCTATTCATAGAACCAACCCAATTCCCAGGGTCTAAAAAAGAAAATCAAGCCCTTCAAAATTTGAGCCCAGTATTAAAAAGGACTTTATTATATTTAGTTAAATAAAATAAAATCATGGATTCACGAAGAAAATTCTTGGCTCAATCGACATTATTAACTGGGGCGATGATTTTCGGTCTAGATTCTTCCGGCCTAGCCAGAACAAAAAAAAAGATAAGCCTTTCGGCTAATGATAAAATTAACTTTGGAGCCATTGGATTAAATGGGATGGGTTGGTCCGATACCCAGGCGGCCTTGAATATTCCCGGGGTAAATTTGGTGGCCCTATGTGATATAGATCAAAACGTATTGGACCAAAGAATGAAGGATTTATCCAAATTAAATGTGGATACTCATAAAATTGCCCAATATGGAGATTATAGGAAATTATTGGATAGAAAAGATATTGACTTCGTAATTATAGGCACCCCCGATCATTGGCATGCCTTAATCATGATTCATGCACTACAATCTGGCAAGGATGTCTATGTCGAAAAACCGGTTGGAAATTCCATAGGTGAATGCCAGGCTATGGTTTCGGCCCAAAAGAAATACAATAAAGTAGTTCAGGCTGGTCAATGGCAAAGAAGTCAGAAGCATTTTAAAGATGCCGTCGAATTCGTTCAAAGTGGGCAACTTGGTAATATTAGAACCGTAAAGGTTTGGTGCTATCAAGGATGGATGAAGCCCGGACCCATTGTTCCGGATACAGCCCCCCCTTCTGGGGTAGATTTTCAAACCTGGCTAGGCCCTGCCCCTCTTAGAACTTTTAATTCCAGTCGTTTTCATTTTAATTTTAGATGGTTCTGGGATTATGCAGGTGGTTTAATGACCGATTGGGGAGTTCATTTAATTGATTATGGTTTAATAGGCATGAAGGCATCCTTACCTAAATCCATCTCCGCTTTGGGAGGTCGATTTGCCTATCCTGAATTATTGGAGGAAACACCCGATACCCTAACTACCCTATATGAATTTGAAGGCTTTAATATGGTTTGGGATTCAGCTATGGGAATTGATAATGGTTCTTATAACCGGGATCATGGAATCGCCTATATTGGTAATAATGGAACTTTAATTTTAAATCGAGGAGGATGGGAAGTGATTGAAGAAAAACAAAATAAAATGCATAAGGTTAGTAAACCCTTTGCCCCTTCTGTGGATAATGGATTGCAAAACCATATGGAGAATTTTATAACGGTTTTAAAATCTCGTAAATTGGACGACTTGCATTGCCCCATAGAAGCAGGTGCCCATATAGCTACGGTTTCGCAAATGGGCAATATTGCCTATAGAACAGGTAAGAAATTGGAATGGGACTCCAATCAAAATCAATTTACCGATTCCATGGTTAATTCAAACTTCCTCTATAAGGAATATCATAACGGATACCATCTACCAAAGATTTAAATTCAAAATCCATTGGAAATAAAAAAAGGGCCGAGATACCTTGGCCCTTTAGTATAAGAATGGGAAAAAATTTAATCTAAACTCAAGGTATTGATATTGTTCAAATCTTCGAAGGCCTTTTTTAATCGGTCTTTCATGGATTCTTCAGCTTTCCGCAACCAAACCCTTGGATCATAATGCTTTTTATTGGGCTTGTCTGCCCCATCCGGATTTCCAATTTGACCTTGTAAATAGCCTTCATTTTTTTGATAATAATGTAATACACCTTCCCAATAGGCCCATTGCATATCCGTATCGATATTCATTTTAATAACACCATACGAAATGGCCTCTCGTATTTCTTCAACGGTCGAACCCGATCCTCCATGAAATACCAAATTTAATGGCTTTTCTGGGGTATTGAATTTCTTTTGAACGAAATCCTGAGAATGCAATAATATTTTGGGTTCCAATTTAACATTGCCCGGAGAATAAACCCC
>Ga0209067_10000490_pt1 | contig 24983 bp, 20 predicted proteins | sample ColStrG_CSR_2013_FD_187199 | JGI IMG/M metagenome (GOLD analysis project Ga0209067, IMG submission 187199) | Freshwater sediment microbial communities in response to fracking from Pennsylvania, USA - Cold Stream Run_MetaG_CSR_2013 (SPAdes)... | ecosystem: Environmental > Aquatic > Freshwater >... | reverse complement strand
GGCCACGGATCTGGGCGAAAAGGATTTGGTGGCAATGTTAAACGACGGGAAAAAGTTTCGACCAGCCAGCTTCAAATCACTGGCGCGTCAGCTGCAATTCTTGCACAGAAATGGCTATGTTCACCGCGATATCAAACCTGAAAACATATTTTTTGAATCCGGCGAAATGTGTTTGACAGACCTCGATTCCATGGGGCGATCAGGCGAATTCAGGTACAGGGGCTTTGCCGGCACACCGCAGTACGTTCATCCAAAATTGATCGGCAATCCGCATCAGACCGATTACAACGATATGCAGACTGCAATGAAGCTGGATCAATATGCCCTCATCAATACCATGATCATCGCCAGAATGTGGGAAATACCAGTGCGAGGTGTCTTTCCGGCGCAAATCATCGCGCAGTTTGCACAAACACTGAAGTGCGATCGGGCCCACAGGGAAAATTTGATCGCATTTCTACTGGATCCTGTTGCGAATGATCTTCGTTATGATTTGGATACCTATATGTAAGCTAGCATGTGTCAGGTGCCTGGCGATTACCTGGCGGCAAGCCTAACTCCATGATGCACGTGGAATAAATCCGTTGGGTCATATTGCTTTTTAACTGCCTGCAGCCGTGGGTAGTTTTCGCCCCAGGCGGCAGTTGCAATATCCGGGTGAAAATAACTGCACTCGTTCAAATAGCTACCTGCATCCGGAACCAACTGGCGGAAGCGTTGCCCAACCTTGGCCACCCTGTCGCGGTCGGCGTGTCCATCGCTGATTTGCTTTTCAGTCAGCTTCGCAGTGCATGCATTTCCCGGCAAAGGAACCTGGCCATCTGCTACGATCATCAGAGCAAATGCAGTTAAGGACTGAGGATTGACAGGGGTGTCTTTGCACAACGCCAGCATTGCGTCGCCCAGACCAGCCAATCCCTTGTTGAGATGCAGTTCAAACGAGTGCAGGTTGGACGCCTCGGCACACGTGCCGACCAGATCCTGAATTTTTCCCGGCTCAAGTAAATTGCGATCGAGCCAAATTGAATCGTAGGCAGTCCAGACAAGTCCGGCCTGTTCACCATCTCCAGTCCAGAATACCTGTTTGCCGATTCCATCTGCCGTTTGTCCGGTAGAGAGCGCGCCGGGAAATTTTTGGTTAATTACTCTGGAATTCCAAAGATCTTTCGAGTGCACACTGCCCGCGAAAAATGGCGTAAGAATTTCAAACTTTTCAGAACGCGCCTGAATTGCGTCGACCAACGGTTGCCAGATTGCGGTAGCCTGTTCATCGCTTAATCCCTGAAACATCACCTCAACAGAAATGACTCTTCCCGGCAGAAAAACAATTTTCTCGCCCCAAAACGGCGTAACAAGATGTTCGCGCACCTGCTTCAACACCAGAGCACAGGCGTCAACCATGTTTTGCTCTGACATGGCCTGAAACTTAAAACGAACCACGCCGAAACGTTCTGGCAGATCGTGGGTGCGCAAGGTAACGCGAGTCAGCACGCCAAAGGTGCCGCCCCCGCCGCCTTTGATCGCCCAGAACAGCTCCGGGTCACGATGGGGATTGACGAAGCGAATCTGTCCATCGGCTGTCACAATTTCAGCCTCCAGCAAATTAGCAGCCACCGTGCCAAATCCTTTGGAAAGACTGCCAAACCCTCCGCCCTGCAGCATGCCGCCAACGCCGACCGTGGTACAACCGCCACCCTGCACGTAACGCCCACCTTTTGCTATGACTGCGTCGTACACCTCACCCCAATTGCATCCGCTGCCAACATGGACGGCCTGATGGGCACTTGCCGTATCCGGGGCGCCAACCGGACGAAAATCGGCCTGCATTTTGATATCACGCAGCCCGCAGGTCCAAAGCACAACCGAATCTGCTTTGCACGACTGTCCAAAATAGCTGTGTGCGCCGCCACGAATTGCAATCGGCAACTGTGCAGCGATGGCGAACCGTATTCCGTGAACAATGTCCATGGGGGATTGCGCCTTGATTACCCATCGGCCAATTTCGGGTACCCATGCATCCAGCCAGCCGCCCATTTGCACAACTGAAGGTTCGCTTCCCCGAAATACCGGGTCCTTTAACCTGACTGCCATGGCAGTACTGGGTTTGAGAGCGTGAAGGGGTTGGAGGCGAGACCCGAGTGCCGTGCGCGCCACACGTTTTTCGCTTTCGTTCAGGTTGCCTGCCTGCGCGAATTGTGCCGGGAATTTCAACAGACCCAAAGTCAGCAATAAGCGAGTCAAAAAATCGCGGCGTGGCTTTGTTTTATCGTGCCGGATTGTCATGCTACGCCTTACTGAGAAAATGGAATCGCGGAATTAAATCTTACTACGCCATAAGTCATTGCGCCATTACAGTTGACTGTAAAATCCATGGCAAGTGATTTCAGGGATCCGTCGGATGCATAACTGGTGTTCAAGACGTTCATCTGCCCGGTAGTGGCACTGCTGCATCCGGAACCGTCCGATGGAATCCAGACCAGATTCGAACCGGCACCGTCAGGATAAGATAATGTGGTATTCGATGTGAACGCATTGCCGGTATCCACCTGGGCCAGAATCCTCGCGGTGCCGCCATTCACCAAAACATCAATGATATTGCCGGCATTGGAAGACCTGGCGTAAGAAGTACCGCCGCCCATATAATCAGCCAGTACTGTATAGGTGCCAGTACTGGCATGCGAATAGCCGGCAACAATCGAGGTGCTGGTGTCACCAATCACGCTGATCGTGACCTGTTGGTACGCCACTTCACCGGATTGATCGGTCACGGCTACCTGGATCAATGCATTGCCGATCGCCGCACTTGCAGGGGAAATCGTGGTGATAGCGGTCGAGGTACTGGAAAAATTGACCGGCGGGCCGGATATCTGACTCCACTGTGTTGAACTCACCGGCGCACCGGAGGCACTGGAGCCGCTGGAATCAAGATCCAGCGTAGAGGTCGGACCGAGCAACAGGGCTGTACCATTAACAACGAGGTTGGCCGAGACAGTGTTGGCAACTGTAACGTTCAGTGGTTGAAAAATGTACTGTCCGCCACCCTGGGCATTAAATGTTCCGAAGCCGCTGTAGGAAGTGAACAACTGGTAGGTCGAGCCGGGGTTGAATTGTGTCGTTGGTGTGATGGTTAACGTGGCGTCTTGAATGGTGATTGTGCCGTTGACCTGACTGGTCACCCACGGCATGTTTTGATTGCCACTGGTCAGATAAAAATAGGTAGACGCGTTGGTCATACCTGCCAGAGTGCGGGAGAAGTACCACGTAAACGGTCCCGTGATGGGTGAAATCGAATTCAGACTGGGAGCCTGGTAGATCGTCAATGATTGGGTTGATGCGGCAACGAGCTGGTAGGTCTGTCCGTCGCCGTCCTGCGCCAGCCATCCGGTTCCGGAAAACAGGTAATCGCACAATCCGGCATACGTTATGGTGCCCAGTTCGACATTGCCGGAATAAACGTTAATGAAACCATTTTCCCCATTGACGGTCGACGCCGTTACCGTGTTGTAGGGCGCACCGGAAATGGTCAACGATCCCGCATCGGGATAAGCGTCGAACCACGATGACAGCGGTGTCTGTGTGGCGACGTTGAAACTTCCCTGTAATATCCCGCTTTGATCGCTGAAATTGATGCTGGTTGTAGTCCGGGCCGTCTGCAGGCTGATGCGACGCATTGAATTGATGGCCGTCAGGACTTCGGTGGACGATTTACCTGAAATGACCGTATTAAGAGTAAGCGGGTTGGAACCCGAATAGACATGCAGAACTTTGTCGGTCGTGTCTGCACTGATATCGAATGCGAATTCGCCAGAAATACTCAAACCAGTGCTGCTGACATCGGTGAAGCCAGGTTGCAAAGTCAACACGACTGACTGCTGGTAGCCACTTGCGGGAGTTTGATATTTAAGGACTGCGGTTCCGGTATAGGCATCTCCCAGCGATTTGATGTAGCAAGCATTCAGTGTGGCGGTGAGCTGACTGCCCGCCGCAGTCGGATTTGCCGCTGCACCCTGCGTCAGGGTCAATGTTGCGCTACCACCACCGTTGCATGCCAATTGAAGGCTGTTTCCCGACTGTTCGACAGCACTTGTCCAGTCTGCGGCCATTTGGGCCATCCCCAGCGGCAACACGCCAAATGCCACGCCCGCTACTGCGGCCTGTCCCTGATTTTTAGTGGTGAATTGCAGCGGTACTGCGTTGGGAGAGCCGCTGCCAGTGCCTGCGCCAGATCCGGTCGGTCCACCGCCCCCGCCGCCGCAACCAAACAGTAATGCAGTCAATACAGTGCCAACGATGGTATAGATTTTCCGGCGGGTTGATATATTCATGGATTTTTAGTTATTTTGATGGAATGTCAGGTTGGGCTAAAACGCCGGAACTGACCACTGGAAGAATTCAGGTTGAAATTACAACTTCGTCCTGGACTGATTTAAAGTTGCAAATAAACATCTTTTGGTAGACTATCGGTTTATTGACGGATTGTAAATGCCAAAATCGAAGAATTGATCCGGTCACGCTATTGTTTGAGCAGGTAGCCTTTTGCAAAATTTAAATGTATATTCATTTTCGTCGGACACACGCACGCATGAAGTCAAAAGGACCAAAGTGATGAACGGTACCAAGCCACTTCCACTTATTGCCATACACGGCGGCGCCGGCACGATCAGTCGCAATGAAATGGATGCCGGCAAAACCATCGCCTATCAAACGGCGTTAAGCGACATTCTTTTCGCGACCCAGACATTGCTGTCCCAAAATGGTTCCGCGCTGGATGCGGTGTGCCTGGCTGTTGAGATGCTGGAGGATTGCCCACTCTTCAATGCCGGACATGGTGCCGTATTCACGCACGATGCGACCCATGAACTGGATGCGTCTGTCATGGACGGTGCAAACCTGAAGGCCGGGGCAGTGGCGTGTGTCAAGATCATAGGCAGTCCGATTCGCGCTGCGCGTGCCGTAATGGATCACAGCGAACATGTACTGCTGGTGGCCGAGGGCGCAGAGGCGTTCGCCAAAACCTGGGGATTGGAGATCGTTCCTCAAGACTATTTCTCGACTGAAGCCAGACGTATGCAATTGCAGCGCGCCTTGTCGACAAATGCAGCAGTACTGGATCATGACGGTGCTGCTCTGGCATTTCGTCACGCCGCAACCGGAACAACCCCTTTGGACGAAGACAAGAAATTTGGCACCGTCGGCGCTGTTGCGCTGGATATGCAAGGCAATCTGGCCGCAGCCACTTCAACGGGTGGCATGACCAACAAGTCGCCCGGCCGGGTTGGTGATACACCCTTGATCGGCGCCGGCACCTACGCGGATAACCGCGCTGCGGCGATTTCCTGTACCGGTACCGGTGAGATGTTCATACGTTGTGCCGCGGCCTACGACATTTGTGCCCGCATGCGCTATGCCGGAAAAACTCTGGAAGAAGCGACGCGCGAAGTCGTGATGGAGGTGCTGCCCAAAATGGACGGCAAGGGCGGCTTGATTGCCATCGATGCACTAGGTAATTTATGCATGCCATTCAACACTGATGGCATGTACCGCGGTTACGCTCGCGCTGGCCAGATACCGCAGACCGCCATTTACCGCTAGTGTGGTTTGAACTCATCAGTCAGGAATCCTGGAATGCATAAACGCCGTGCTCTGGTTGCAATTGCCATTGCGACGCTGTCACTGACCGCAGTCGCACAACCCACAAAAATCCTGAAGGTATGCACCGAGGCCAGTCCGGACGGATTCGACTATTCGCTGTACCACGCCAATTCCACCGCCGATGCGTCGGCAGAGCCACTGTACAATCGCCTGGTCGAATTCAGGCCCGGCACCACCACGATCGTCCCCGCGCTGGCTGAAAGTTGGACGATCAGCCCCGATGGCAAGACCTACACTTTTAATTTGCGCCACGACGTCAGGTTCCACACCACCGAATGGTTCAAACCGACCCGGTTGATGAATGCGGACGACGTGGTGTATTCGATCAGGCGCCAGATTGACCCAGGCAATCCGTGGTACAAGACTGCCACCCAAGGCTGGTACTACGCACAGGCCATGGACTTCGGCAAAATTATCAAATCAGTCAGCAAGGTGGATGACTACACCGTGCGGTTTGAGCTGACCCAGTCAGTGGCGCCATTCCTGGCAGATATGGCGATGGACTTTACCTCGGTCATGTCGGCGGAATACGCCGACAGGCTCTTGAAGGCTGGTCAGATGCGCAATCTCGACACCAGGCCGATCGGCACGGGACCTTTCGTATTCAAGAGCTATGAAAAAGATCAAATGATACGCTACGAAGCGAACGCCGAATACTTCCGTGGTCGTCCCAAGTTTGACAGAATGGTGTTTTCGATCACGCCGGATGCGGCAGTGCGGTTGCAGCGCCTGAAGGCCGGTGAATGCGACGTGATGCTCTATCCCAGCCCGCAAGACTGGCCGCGGATTGATGCCGATGGCAGGCTGGCTCTGATCAAGGGCAACCCGTTGGCAACCGCTTATGTAGAACTGAATGTGGAACACAAGCCGCTGGACAACAAGTTTGTTCGTCAGGCTTTGTCGCTGGCGACCGACCGCGAAAAAATCGTGCGCATTGTGAACGCCGGTGCTGCCGAACCTGCCACCAATCCTTATCCAAAAACCCAATGGAGTTATAACACCACAATCGCTCCGCTCAGACAGGACGTGGAAAAAGCCAGGAAATTGTTGGCCCGGGGCGGCTATCCGAATGGTTTCTCTCTGGACCTGTGGGTGCGTCCCGGCACCAGCGGCAGCAATCCCAACCCCCGGCTGACCGCTGAAATTCTGCAGGCCGACTGGAAAAAAATCGGCGTCACGGTCAACGTGCGGGTCATCGAGTGGGGTGAATTGCTGCGGCGGGCGCGCATGGGTGAGCATGATGCCGCCGTCCTCAGCTGGGCATCCGATAATGGCGACCCGGACAACTTCCTGGCACCCAACCTGTCCTGCGCTGCCATGGCGGACGGCGGCAATTTCTCGCGCTGGTGCAACAAGGATTTTGAATCGAATCTCCAGAAGGCTGTGCAGGCGACCGATCTGGCTGAACGCACCAGACTGTACGAACGGGCCCAGGTGATCTTCAGTCAGGAATCACCCTGGGTTCCGCTGGTACATCCGTTGATGGCACTGGCAACAAGCAAGAGGATCAGCGGGGTTGTCATCAGCCCGTTAACGTTAAACAATTTCGCAAATGTGGAAATCAAGTAATATCGTGCTTTGAGGAATGAGTTTGAAATTGGAGACGGTCTGCGCGCTGCCGTCGTACGCTCACTTTATACCAAGGCAATTCAAATGAATCAAAATCTGCTTGCACCCCATGTCGACGCACTGACCTGTCTGCTCAACACCATCAATCAGCTTAACTGGGACAGCAGCGTGAATATGCCGGCGTCTGCCTCGGAAGCGCGCGGGCGTCAAATTGGATTTCTGAGCGGCATGGCTCAGGACGTTCTTGTATCAGACGCTTTGAGCCGGGCGCTGTCGGTGATGGAATCATCGTCAGATCCGTATGCGATTCAAACGCGCGAGACACTGGAAAATGCAATCGCGCACCACCGCAAGATACCCAAGGCTTTGCTAAGAGAACAATCCGAACTGGTCGGCGTCGCCCAGCCGGCATGGATTGCGGCGCGCCAGAAGGCAGATTTCGGATTGTTCCTGCCGCATCTGGAAAAAATCGTTGACGTCAAACGCCGCATGGCGGATCTGATCGGCTATGACGCACATCCCTATGAAGCCTTGGCGCATGAATACGAACCCGGCATCAAAGTCAGCTTTCTCAACGATTTTTTCGAGCGCCTGAAGGTTCGGCAACAGCCGCTGATCCGTAAAGTACATGCGGCAGAGCGGCCACGTACCGACTTTCTGCGTCGCACCTTTCCAGCCGCCAAACAACGCGAATTCATCGCCCGGCTGGTCAAGGAAATCGGCTACGACTTTGAGCGCGGCCGGCTGGATTTGTCGACCCATCCGTTTGAGATTTCGATGACACGCGATGACGTGCGGATCACCACGCGTTTCAACGAAAATTTTATCAATTCGGGATTGTTCGGTGGTTTGCACGAAGCCGGTCATGCCATCTATGAACAAAATGTCTCCCCGACCTTGAGTGGCACGGTGCATGTGCTGGATCTGATCGGTCTGTATGCAGTGGCCGGCACCAGTTATGGCGTGCATGAGTCGCAATCGCGGCTCTGGGAAAATCAGGTCGGGCGCACACTGGGCTTTTGGAACAATCACTATGCGCAGCTGCAGCAAGCCTTTCCGGATGCGCTCGGCGACATCGACGTGCAACAATTTCACCGTGCGATCAATGCCTCGCAACCGAGCCTGATTCGCGTCGAAGCCGACGAACTCACTTACGACATGCACGTAATGCTGCGTGTGGAAATAGAAATGGGTCTGCTGGATGGATCCATACAGGTGAAGGACTTGCCGGCGCTGTGGGCACAGAAAATGTCAGAGTATCTGGGAGTCACGCCGCCCAACGACAGTGTGGGGCCGCTGCAGGATATCCATTGGTGCAAAGGCCTGTTTGGCTCCTTTCCGACCTACACACTGGGCAATGCGATGGCCGCGCAGTTCATGCACACGGCCAAGGCCAGTGATCCGGCCATTGCACAAGGCTTACAGAAGGCCAACTACGCGCCATTGAAAAACTGGCTGACGACGCACGTTCACCAGTATGGTCGAATCTACACACCTTCCCAACTGATGGAACGCAGCACAGGATCGGTGTTACGCGTAGATTACTATCTCGACTACCTTGAAGAAAAATATACCAGCCTCTACCACCTATAACCGTATTGGGAGCCCGTATGCGAATCCGCGATGTCAACTGGATGCAGATTGAAGAGTATTTGAAACGCGACGACCGCGTTGTTGTTCCGCTTGGCTCCATTGAGCAACATGCCCACCTCAGCCTGGCGGTGGACATGATTCTGTCCGAGAAAGTTGCCGTCGATGCCGCCGAACCTTTGGGTGTCCCGGTCTATCCGGCCATGCCGTTTGGCATCACACCCTACTTCACCGCATTTCCAGGAACCGTTTCCCTGCGCGTGGAAACCTATGTGCGAGTCATCAGCGACATATTGGACAGTCTGGCGCGTGCCGGCTTCAAGCGCATTGTGCTGGTCAACGGTCACGGTGGGAATCAACCGGCTGCCAGCATGGCGGCCGAGTGGATGGCCGACCACCCCGGTGTGAAAGTACGTTTTTACAATTGGTGGAATGCGCCCAGGACGCTGGCCAAGGTCAAGGAAATTGATCCGACTTCCTCGCACGCGTCGTGGATGGAGAACCTGCCCTACACCCGGGTTCCAGGTGCCGTGTCACCTGATGAACGCAAGGCCCCCATCAACTACCTGCGCTATGGCGTCATGGATCCGCAGCAGGTGCGCGAGCACGTCGGCGATGGCAATTTTGGCGGCTGGTACCAGCGCAGTGAGGCCGAGGAGACCGCCATGTGGGAAGTCGCCGTCCAGGAAACCCGCGCGATTCTTGAAGGACCATGGGCATGAATGAATCAACCATTCTGGTGTGGGGTGCCGGTGCGATGGGCGGGACACTGGCGGCCTGCCTGTTGCGCTCGGGTCTGGATGTCGTCGTGATCGACAACAATGCGGCTCATGTGAAAGCCATTCAAGATAACGGTTTGCAGATCAGCGGCCCGATCGACGAGTTCAAAGTGTCCATAACTGCGCTGCTTCCACAAGAGCTGAGAGGGCAATACAAGACCATTTTTCTCTGCACCAAAGCCGTTCATACACAGGCCGCATGCCAGATGCTGGCGCCACATCTGGCGCCGGACGGTGTCGTGGTATCGGTGCAAAACGGGCTCAATGAACTCATCATTTCCGAGATGGTCGGTCGCCAGCGCTGCATCGGCTGTTTCGTCAATTTCGGCGCCGACATTCTGGAACCCGGCCACATCCATTACGGCGGGCGCGGAGCGGTTGTGATTGGTGAACTGGATGGCAAACGCAGCGAGCGCGTCTTGCAGTTGTACTCATGGTTGCAGATTTTTGAACCGAATGCGGTGCTGACCGATAACATTTTTGGTTACCTCTGGAGCAAACTGGTTTATGGCACCTTGCTGTTTGCCACAGCGACCACCAATGACTCGATTGTCGACGTGCTGGCGCATCCCAAATACCGCACCGCATTGATCGCGCTGGCCCGCGAAGTGGTGGCTGTCGCCGACGCCCTGCAGATACGTCTGGAAGGTTTCAACGGTTTCGACCCGCTGGCCTTTGGCAATGCTGCCGGCGGAATTGAGGCTGATATTGCCGCCAACAAAAGTATGGACGACCTGGTCGCTTTCAACCGCCGTTCAGCCAAATCACACACCGGCGTCTGGCGCGATCTGGCCATACACAAGCGCAAGACAGAAGTCGATTATCAACTGGGTGCCGTGGTGCAGGAAGCGCGTAAATTGCAGATTGCCACACCGCTTACCGAGACAATAGTTCATGCCATCCACGCCATCGAACATGGCGCCGCGCTGGACTGGTCGCATCTGGATGTGCTGCTGGCAAAAGCACAGGAAGAAAGGACATAAATGAATTTTGATTTCCAAGCAGAACAGGTCATTGTGACCGGCGCTGGCCAGGGCATTGGCCGCGCGATCGCCCAGGCCTTTGACCGCGCCGGTGCCAAAGTCTGGATCTGCGATATCGATACCGAGGCACTGGACCAGACCAGAGCGTTGTGTGGCAGCACTTGCGAAGCCCGAAAAGTGGATGTGACCGATTTGCAGTCGGTTCAGAAATTTATCGCGGAGGTCGGCCAGGTTTATGTACTGGTCAACTGCGCCGGCGGTGTGTGCGGACAAGCCGGGCAAGCCATTGAGGATGTCACACCGGATCAGTGGAGCGCAATCTTCAAGGTCAACGTGGACAGTGCTTTCTGGTTCTGTCAGGCGGTGGCACCGGCCATGAAACGCGCCGGGCGAGGCCGCATCATCAACATCTCCAGCGGTGCCGGACTGGGTATCAGCCTGACCGGCATTCAGGCCTATGCATCGGCCAAGGCGGCCCAGATTGGACTGACACGCCAACTGGCACATGAATTTGGACCATTCGGCATTACCGTCAACAGTGTGGCACCGGGCTTCGTGCGTTCCAACCCATCGACTGAACGCCAATGGATCGCCTTTGGCGAGGAAAAACAGAAGGCGGTGCTGGACGGGATCGCGCTGCGAAAACTCGGCAAGCCTGAATATATCGCCGATGCAGTCTTGTTCTTTGCATCTGACCTGGCCGAATGGGTCACCGGTCAGACCCTGTCGGTGGACGGCGGCAAGTAGTTTTCTACGGAGATGGGCGCAAATATGTTCTGGTATTTTTTGAAAAAGTTGATACTGGTCATTCCGACCTTCATTGGCGTTTCTTTTGCGTCGTTCGCGTTGATCCACATGATGCCGGGCGATCCGGTGGAAATCATGGCCGGGGAACGCGGGCTCGACGCCGCCCAGCACGCTGAAATTCTCAAGTCGCTTGGGCTTGATCTGCCCATGCATGTGCAGTATGGACACTATCTGTTGAGTATTTTCCGGCTCGACCTGGGCAATTCACTGGTCACGCATGAACCGGTGGTCAATGAATTTGCCAAACTCTTTCCAGCCACGCTGGAGCTGGCCACCGCGGCCATGATTCTGGCCATATTGTTTGGTCTCTCGGCCGGCATCATTGCCGCCGTCAAACGCGGTTCCGTCTTCGACCACGGTGTAATGAGCCTGTCGCTGGCAGGTTATTCCATGCCCATCTTCTGGTGGGGACTGATGCTGATCATGTATTTTTCGGTGTATCTGGGATGGACCCCGGTGACCGGACGCATCAGTCTGGACTTTGACATCATGCCGCATACCGGCTTCATGCTGGTGGACAGTTGGCTGGCCGAAGCGGCAGATCCGGCAGGCAATGCCGGCGCCTTCAGGGATGCGCTCAGACACCTGATTTTGCCGGCCGTGGTGCTGGGCACGATTCCCATGGCGGTCATTGCGCGCATGACGCGTTCGTCCATGCTGGAAGTGCTGGGTGAAGAATATGTGCGCACCGCGCGCGCCAGAGGACTGTCGCCGTGGCGGGTGATCGTTATCCATGCACTGCGCAATGCACTGATTCCGGTCATCACCGTGGTCGGGCTGCAGGTCGGCACACTGATGGGCGGTGCGGTGATGACCGAAACGATTTTCTCCTGGCCGGGTATCGGCAAATGGATCATCGAGGCGGTCGGCAGGCGTGATTATCCGGTGGTACAGGACGGGATTCTGATCGTGGCCACGCTGGTCATTGTCACCAATATTCTGGTGGATGTGTTGTATGGGGTAATCAACCCACGCATCCGCCATGAACGCTAGTTCGGAGGATAGACATGATTAACGCAGGCACCGGCAACGAAGCAGTTGAAGCAACGCAGACTTTCACCTACCCTTCCCCGTTCCGGGCATTCTGGTCCGGTTTCTCTGCCAACCGAGGCGCGGTGATCGGACTCGCTTTTATGCTGCTGGTATTGTTTTGCGCTTTGTTTGCACCGCTCCTTGGGCTGCACGACCCGATCGAACAGTTTCGCGACGCATCGTTGCTGCCACCGGCCTGGTATCTCGAAGGTACCTGGACTTATCCTCTGGGCACGGATGAAGTTGGCCGCGATCTGCTCTCGCGTCTGTGCTTCGGTGCGCGCGTCTCGCTGCTGGTTGGCTTGTGCGCGGTGCTGATGTCGCTGATTCCGGGTGTGGCGCTGGGACTGGCAGCAGGCTTCTTTCCGAAGGTGACCGGAAAACTGATCATGCGTGCAATGGATATCATGATGGCGCTGCCCGCCCTGCTGCTGGCCGTGGCCATCATGAGCATTCTGGGACAGGGCATCATCAATGCGATGATCGCCATCGCCATCGTCGCCCTGCCGGGCTATGTGCGTCTGGTGCGCGCTTCGGTCAGCATGGAACTGGGGCGTGATTATGTGATTGCCTCGCGCATGAACGGCGCCGGTCTGTTGCGTCTGATGTTCCTGACGGTGCTGCCGAATTGCCTTGCTCCGTTGATCGTGCATGCCACCCTGAGTTTTTCCTCCGCGATACTGGAAGTCGCCGCGCTGGGGTTTCTGGGATTTGGCGTGCAGCCGCCGACCGCCGAATGGGGCACCATGCTGGCTGCCGCGCGCGACTACATGGATCGTGCCTGGTGGGTGGTGACGCTGCCGGGGGTCACTATACTGCTGTCGGTTCTGGCCATCAATTTGATCGGGGATGGCTTGCGTGACACGCTCGACCCCAAACTGAAACGTGTCGCGTGAGGCGCCGGCTATGAGCTTACTGGAAATTCAAAACCTGTCGGTCAGTTTCGGCCCGGAGGCGCAACCTTTCAAGGCTGTCGACGGCCTGACCTTGTCGGTGCAACAGGGAGAAGTGACCGGCATCGTCGGCGAATCGGGTTCCGGGAAATCCGTGACCATGATGGCCATCATGGGCTTGCTCGAAAGCCAGGGCCGCATTACCGCAGACCGCCTGCGCTTTGCAGGTCAGGATTTGTTGAGCATGTCGGCACGCGAGCGCAGAAAAATTACCGGTAAATCGATGTCGATGGTATTCCAGGACCCGATGGCGTCGTTAAATCCCAGCTACACCGTCGGTTACCAGATCATGGAAGTACTCAAGGTACACCTCGGGCTGCGCGGTTCAGCGCTGCGCGCGCGTGCGCTGGCGTTGTTGGAATTGGTGGAAATTCCAGCCGCAGCCAGCCGCCTGCAGGCCTACCCACACCAGCTCTCGGGCGGCATGAGTCAGCGCGTCGCGATTGCGATTGCCATTGCCTGCAACCCGACCCTGCTGATTGCCGACGAGCCGACCACGGCCCTGGACGTCACCATTCAGGCGCAGATCATGGATTTACTGGTCAGTCTGCAAAAAACCCAAAACATGGCACTGGTCCTGATTACACACGATCTGGCCGTAGTCGCCGAAGTTGCCCAACACGTCACGGTGATGTATGCCGGCCAGGCCGTGGAAATGGGCAAGGTGCCCGACATGTTCCGCCATCCGCAACACCCTTACACACAGGCTCTGCTCAAGGCGATACCCGAACACAACAAAGGCGAAATTCGGCTCAGCACTTTACCCGGCATGGTGCCAGGCCAATACGACCGGCCCACAGGCTGCCTGGTCGCGCCGCGCTGCGCGTATGCTGCAGACCGGTGCAGGCAGCAACGTCCGGAATTGACACTGACCGACCTTGGCGCCGTGCGCTGCTTCTATCCCATCTCGTCACTGGAAACCCCATGATCCCAGTATTGCAAGCCAGAGAACTTACCCGCCATTACAGTGTGTCGAGCGGACTCCTGAAGCCCAGGGTTCTGGTCAAGGCGCTGGACGGTGTGTCCTTCGATCTGGAGGCCGGCAAGACCCTGGCAATTGTCGGCGAATCCGGTTGCGGCAAGTCTACCCTGGCTCGCCAGTTGACGATGATTGAAACCCCCGATGCCGGCACCCTGATCATCGACGGTCAGGATGCAGCCAAGGCCAACCGCAAACAGTTAAACGCTATTCGCGCCAAGGTACAGATCGTCTTTCAAAATCCCTACTCGTCTCTCAACCCCCGACAAAAAATCGGCGCCCAGCTCGGCGAAGCACTGACGATACACACTAACCTGAATGCTGCCGGGCGTGAGGCACGTGTGCGCGCCATCATGGAGCGCGTCGGGCTGCGCCATGAACATTACTATCGCTACCCGCACATGTTCTCAGGGGGCCAGAGACAACGCATTGCCATTGCACGCGCCATGATGTTGAATCCCAAGATCGTCGTTGCAGATGAACCGACCTCGGCGCTTGACGTTTCCATTCAAGCCCAGGTCCTCAACCTGTTCATGGACCTTCAGGACGAGTTCAACACCGCGTATGTTTTTATCTCACACAATCTGTCCCTGGTTGAACATGTGGCTGACAGTGTGCTGGTGATGTATTTGGGACGGGTTGTCGAACAGGGCGACAAAAGCCGCATTTATTCGTCGCCATTGCATCCATACACCAAGGCCTTGTTGTCGGCAACGCCTTGCATTTTTCCGGAAGACCGTCCTGCGCGGATCAAAATTGTCGGCGAACTGCCCAGCCCACTGGACCCTCCAGCCGGCTGCGCATTTCACAAGCGCTGTCCGTATGTACAAACGCGATGCACAACCGAGGTGCCCGCGTTACGTCCGGTGAATGGCGGAGTTGTGGCATGCCACAGAGTTGAAGAGATTCAGGTCGGCGAACAACAAGCACCATCTACTCGGACGTAAGGCACACTCTGGAAAAATCCAGGATGTGACCACAGTCAAGTTCTACTGCACGTTCAGTGTTACATCATCCACCAGGAAATTGGTATTACCCGAGGAAGAAGTCGCAACTCCCGTAAATTTGATCACAACGGTCTGACCAATGTACGAGGTCAGATTTGAAGTGTAGCTGACATAACCCGTTGTCGCATTCAGGTTTGAAAGCGAATTCAGCGTGGCCAGAACAGTTCCCGCAGTGTTCAGTACCTGTACTTTAAGTGTATCTTGTGCAGAGCCAGTTTTCGTCGAATCAATATGCGCAAAGTAAGCCAGGGTTGCCGTTGTCTTTCCTGCAGTGATCGTCACCTGTTGCGCTACGGTGTCGGTGTGAGCCGCCCCATATCCATCCAAATAAGCGAACCGGGTGCCGGTGTGTGCCACTTCCGAACCGCAGCCGCTGCCACCGTTGCTGCACAAGACACCGGCACTGACCGTCCATGGTGACGCGGTTCCGGTTTCAAAACCAGTGTTTCCGAACAACTGCGTTACAGTCGGACCTGTCCCGCTGCCGGCAAGCTGATTAAGCAGGCTTGCGCCATTTGGCGATCCCCATCCTGTCACAAGATCATAACCCGTCACCGCGTTGAAGCCTGATCCGCTACCTGCCGTTGGCTTATTGTTGCCACTGGATATATCGTGAAAATCTGCATTGTAATTTGAGCTCAGGCCAATCGTGTACAGAGTTGGATTGATGAAGCCCATCGTATTTTTGCCATTGGCAATCGACTGCTGATTTGCCATTGCCAGATAACCGGCCCAGCGCGGTGTCGCAAAGCTCGTCCCTCCTTCGCCAGCAACAAAACTGCCGTTGTCATAGGTATTGTTATTAAAACTGGCCTCAGCCGAGACGTCCGGCGAGTTCCTTAAACTTGTCGAGCCGCTGTTCGCTGACGTGACAATACCTGCAGTCTGTTGCCAACCCGGGATAGCCGTTCCGCTGATATAACCGCCGCCACTTGCGCCGCCCTGAGCTTGCTGCGCCCATGCCACTTCGGATGACCATCCACCTCCGGCAGCGGTCGTGAACATCTGGGTTCCGCCAACCTGAAGAATATAGGGATCGACCGATGGGAAGTCATAGGTGGACGAATTCAACTGGCCGCTGTCCCCTGTCGCATTAAGAAAAGTTTGGCCCTGGACACCCATCTGCTGGAATATCGGATCATCGGCGCTGGCGTCCGCAGGACTCCATCCCCATGAACTGGTCAGAATTTTGGCCTTATTGTCGCTGGCCATCTGATTGAGAATTTCTGTATCGTTCTCACCTTCATAGAACAGCACCTGAGTCAGGCCGGGGGCCATACCGATCACGTTAGCGATATCCAGAATCTGTTCACCGTCGTCGCAAGTACCGCCACCTTGACCATCGCCGGAACATGCGCCGTTGTAACCGCTAACCAAAACGTTTTTGACCGGAACCGTGGGGTGCCAGTCGAGCGCCGCATAGTACTGTGTCAGGTCGGACGCCAGATAGCCGTCGAACGAATAAATGCCTACCGTCTGCCCGGCACCGGTCAGTGAACCGGATCCATAATAAGCGGTACGAATATCAGTTGGCGTATAGGTACCGCTTGGTCCCGAACCAGACTGCGTCGCTTTGGGCGCACTGGCAGCTTCATCTTTATGTACCAGATGCCGATGTGGCAGCACGAAATTCTGCAACCCGGTAATGTGCAGCAAATCTACTGACAGTCCGCGGGTAGTTGGTTCACGGTCCGCCGAAAAATATTTGCGCGCTTCTACCGGATGCTGATATTCAGCCAAAAACACATTAAAAGCACGATTGATGGAGGAAACATTACCAACCAAAGCAATCACTCGCCGACTGCCAGATCCGGTGCGCACGTTAAATCCGCTGGCCTTTGCCCACGCAATCACCGCATCGTAATCTTTTTTGCTGGGCGCAAAGCGATCGTTGAACTCCTCAGTAGTCAGATAGTTTCTGTAGTTGGGATTATGCGGATCGGACACCTCATGGAAAAGCTGCTCCAGATCGGTCGGATTGCGCGTCGGCAGGCTGATTGTAAATTTGAGACTTTTGTTTTCTGCCACGTAGTTGGCAAACACGGACGTACCTTTACTCACGTCATCGGGTAGATGGCGTGACAAAAGATTGCGCGCAGCACCAGACACTTTTGGTTCCGAGATCTGCGACCGAACAGCCTGAGCCATCGACGCAGCCGGCAGGATGCCGGCAACGAAGCATGACAACATCAGGACGGATAGATTTGACTTGTTTTTCATTGTGACCTTAGGTAGGTATTTTGACTTGATGATTCAATGCAGGGCGCCGAAATCAGAATAGGTTGGCGTTGGCCTGCTCCAAAAAAATTACAGAGATAGAGAAATGCTGAAATTGGTTGCCGTGAAACCAGCATCAATTTCATTGAGCCAACAACATCAACCGATCTGATAACCAATTGACGACAACGTGAAAGCGGTTGAAAGTTTTCTTGTCGAAAATTGGTCACCTAAAAACATCAGCTCTGACATGGAACGATTTTCGAGACCCGATTGTCAACGCGGGTATTGGAAAAAAAAGTTTACTGTCATTGAAAAACCACGACTTCTTGCATTGCAAAATTTCTCTTACATTCAAGAACTAATCTTCGATGAAACAATTCCTGCAGGCTAAGTAAATGATCAAACATTAAATCGCCGAAATATTTGACGGCAACGAACAATCAAACCGGTACGTAGTCAGATAAATATAGTCGCCGACTCCGTCTACGCTCCCATGGGCCGCGATTGGAAAAATAACATTTGACAGAGTGGCGCCGGACAGCGACGGATCTTTGACAATGGCATCTCTCAAATTGGCACCAGTCAGATTGGCATGATTAAATTTGGTTCTGAGCACCGTCGCGCTTACCAGATGCGCACCGGCCAATGACGCGCCAGAGCAGTTGGCATCAGTCAAATCGGCGCCACTCAAATACCGTACAGAGCTGGAAGAAAAGTCTGCGCCTATGGCCGACACGTGTTCCAAATAAATCTCGGCCAGATACAGCTTGCTCAGGTCCACATGGTCGAGCAGAATTTTTTCACCGCGCTGTCTGATGCGGTCCAGTACCGCATTGATCTCCGGACAGTAGTTATTGATGATGGCATTGGCAAACACGGCCCGCAGTGCGGCGCGATCAAAATCGGGCGTAGTCAGCGCAATTTCGATGTCATCGATGATGGCGCGATTTGCCGTGTTGTCCAGTACCTTGCCGCGGATATCGCGTTCCAGAGCCGTGCTGACGCTCTCGGGCGACGCCTGGCCATCGTATCGCGCTGCGATACTGATCTGCTCAGTGGACAAAATTGATTCCAGCGTTTGTCTGATCACAATTAAACGATCAGATTGCTGGCCTCTGAATGGACCAATCATGAAGGTACCTCCGTGGGAATGGATGGCGTGGAATTTGCCATGGGATTAGTCCGGCGATTCTCCGGCAGTCTCCGAGGCTGCACAATACGTATAAATATTTTTGAAAATTGTTAATTGCCGATAAAGTCGCTTACAGCAGGCCAGATATCTGTTTTGTTGCGTCGAACCGACACGTGCGCCTGTCGTGTTCGAGCCACCGAAATCAAGTTGCTGGGCGGCACCAGACCTCGATAGAATCGGCGTTGCATTCAGGTCTTGAAGAGCCGTCATACATCATGAGATTGATAATGCGAATTATCAAACTGGGCTATTCGCAAATGCATCCTGGTCACTTATGTGCATGCCAAACTAATGCCTTTTTCATATTTACGTTTTCCTCAAATCTATAACCCATAAATTTGCCAATTCCGGATAACGTTTTGGAATTTAGATCCAGCATTATCGTCAAAACACATTATTCAAATAAAATTTCAAGGTGACATTTCAGGACATCGAACCACACCACTGTGGCCATTGCACTATCCGCCAAAAAAATATTGAATTGGGAATCGAATTCTCCTAATGGAACTAATCAAGACCGATTTTCAATTCGCAATCCGATCTGCTTTGCAAATTGCGTATCGCAATTTCATTAAATTTGATCGCTACTGGAGCAAAACAAACTTTTGAACATCGTCAAATGCAAATTGAGGAAAACATGGTCAAGTTTTTGATTCACATTGTCGCTGTGATGTTTTTAATTTCTTCGCAATGTTCACATTCTCAACAAGTGATTTTAAGGACAGCTGCACAAGAAGATACCGCCCCGAAATTCATCAAACGGTTCAATCATACAAATGGAATGTGCATTGACCTGTTCCATGAAATTGAAAAAGAGGACCCGTCATTCAAAATTATTGGTACAGAAAATTGGGCACCGGCATTACGGATATATGAATACATAAAATCGGGGCAAATTGATATCGCATGTGGCATCACAGACGCTGATAATTATCAGAATATCGTGATCAAACCTGCGGTTTTTACGTTCCAATACAAGCTCATCGCAAGAAAAGAAGATGCTCCACTATTTCACTCAATCGAGGATATCCAACGCCTGACAGACAACAAAACTATTCTCGCGGTTTGCCGTGGTTGATTGGGATGTGCATCACGGTAATGGTACCCAATCTATTTTCTATGACCGTTCGGATGTACTGACGATCTCTTTGCATCAGGAAGCCTGCTTCCCGCCCGGTTACAGTGGCCAGGAAGAACGCGGCGTGGGAGCCGGTCTCGGATATAACATCAATATCCCTTTGTTGTCCGGCGGTGGCCACGATGCCTACCTGTACGCAATGGAACGTATCGTCGTTCCTGCACTGGACAAGTTTGCCCCGGAAATGATTATTGTCGCCAGTGGACTGGACGCCAATGCGGTTGATCCGCTTGCCAGAATGCTCCTGCACAGTGAGAGCTATCGGTTAATGACAAAATTCATGAAGCAGGTCGCCAACAAACATTGTGGCGGGCGGCTGGCTATCGTACATGAAGGAGGTTATTCGGAAGCCTACGTTCCATTCTGCGGACTGGCAATTGCAGAAGAATTGACTGACGAACGAACCAGTGTGGTTGATCCGATGCTTGAACTGGTGATGGCATGGCAACCGAATGCACGTTTTGCAGCGTTTCAGCGGGGACTAATCGATGAAATGGCGATTTCTTATGGGTATTGAAATGCCAGTTTTTCTGCACTTTCACTCCTCAGGTTCTGCTGAACATGCCGATTATTAGCAGTAAATCCATTTAGAAAAAATTTATGACCAACAAAGACATCGTTTCGATAATTCGACCTTCAACAAATTTGATTTTAGCCTGCGCGGTATTTCTGATTTCCGGCTGCACAGCCAATATTTCCGCCGCGGAGTCGACCGATGCGCAATCCAGCGGGCCTGGTACCAGTTCACCTGCCACTGAATCGTGCGATGCATCACACATTGATATGGATAAAATCAACGGCGCTGTATCGTGGATTGCCAACAACGTGAATTACATCGACAGCATGATCATCAAGCACTGCGATACTGTCATTGTCGAAAAATACTATAACGATTTCAATGCAACGACGATGCACGAACTGCAGTCCGGCACCAAAACATTCTCCTCGACTCTGGCGGCGATTTTGCTGCGCAAGGGCGTTATCAAAAGTCTCGATCAACCGATATCAGAATTACTCCCTAAATATTCTTCACTGCTGACTGGGCCGAAAGCGAACATCACCGTACGCCACCTGCTGGAAATGACCTCAGGACTGCATTGGAACGACTTTGTGCCGCCAACTTCATTTACCGAAATTGCTGCGGCAAGGGATTCCATCAAGTACGTTCTTTCGCAACCGCTGGATACAACGCCTGGTGCCAGCTTTGCGTATAACACCGGCAGCTCACATCTTTTGGCTGCGATAGTGCAGACCCAAACCGGTATGTCGGCCGCAAAGTATGCAGAACAGGAATTGTTTGAGCCACTTGGCATTACCAGTTACACCTGGCCTGCCTTGAATGACGGTATCAATCAGAGTGGTTGGGGCATGTATATGAAGCCAATCGATTACATTAAATTGGCCGAGCTGTATCGGAACGGCGGAGCCTGGAACGGCTTGCAAATTATTGACAAGTCATTTGCCGAGGCTGCGACTGTAAAACAGGTTGTCACCGGTCATACGCATTTTTTGGAAGACTATGGGTATATGATGTGGATCGAGGAAGATTTTGGTACTCCGGTTGTTGCCGGCGCGCGGGGATATGGAGGGCAGGATTCTTTGGTTGCCAGGGCTCAGGGTTACACCATTACTTTTACCGGATCGATTGAGCAACCCGGGGCGATGGCAAACGATATTCACTATCTTTTTAACGAATACATTATTCCTTCTCACGTTGGGCCTTCGCACCAATAAAATATAAAAGGTAAGATCCCACATCCGTTCCCATTGAACACCGTTGGATTATTACTTTGCATGACTTCGAACATTGTTTCCAGAGCAGGTGGCAGCAATTCGGATTTGAGAATCTGGAGATTGGGCAATGCATACTTCTGGCAGTTTGTTTTGGTCGTACTTCTAGCAGTTGGAGTAATTGTTCGAGTTATTGCCGGCTAACAGCACAAAGGCGTAATTGGATTGGGCAATCAAAATGCAATAATTTGATGATTTATGTCTTGAACCGAAATTTAGTCAAAATTTTTCGTTAGGAAGATTTGTCCTAAATTGCGTAGTTGTAATGGCTAGTGCTTAAATCCCCCCAAAAAAACGAAAACTCCGCCGAAGCGGAGTCATCAATTACATTTAAAAATTTGTGGAATAGCTGCCTATCTGGCGCAACACATTATTGGGCTCAGCTATGCTTGCGACGGGCGAATCCTAGCCCTGCCAACCCCAGGGAAAGCAACGCAATTGAAAAAGGTTCAGGTACCTCCACTAATTGAGTGGTGTTAGCAAACTGCCAATCTTTGATGTCATGGTTTTCCCATCCTGCTCCAGTGCCACTCGTGAATCCGACGTATGCCTGATTCGTGCCTAAGATTGAGCTTATATCGATCGGCAGGTTATTTATCGCTGTGAATGTGCTACCTTCAGACGGATCGAACATGCTGGCCGTCAGATTCGTTCCATCATATCCGATCGATACTGTCCACAGATTGCCGTTTGACATGCATCCGGCTGCTGTGTAGGGATTTTGGGTCGGTGATCCTGGATTGAATCCACAAGATCCGTTGCCGTAAACATTGGCAATCGCCATATTGCTTAAATTACCGTTCGTATCTACCGAGACATGGTTGCTGCTGTTTCCATCATCGTTGCCCAGACCATAGCCGGCGTTATTATAGGTATCGAATTCAATCGCTACACTGTTCGGTACGCCTGCGTAACCTATTCCCACCCCTGCGCCGCCCAATCCGGTGGGGCTGGCAGCCAATACAAAAGTAATTCCATCGGCCGGATCCCATCCACCTGGATTCGTAAATCGAAATTGGAAAGTTGTGCTAAAAGTGGCGTTACTACCAAGAGTAATCGCAGATGTTGAGTACGCTGCTCCACTTTGGCCACCTGAAGCTGGTGTCACGCGCAGTACAGTGCCATCACCAGTCAAAGTGGTACCTGCACTTCCAACCAAGGTCAAACCCGCAGTGCTGGAAAAATCGTTATACGTCACCAAGGTCGCATAAGCTGATGAAGTGCAAAGACCAAGCGTCAGTGCAATAAATTTGATCATTTGAATTGTGTTTTTCATGTTCTCCACCCGAAGTTGATTCAATCGATAATTCAACCTGAATACATAGCAGTGAGCAGAGAGCAAAAAGCGCGCCAAATCGATAGCTATTTTCGCAGTCGATTGATTATATTAATGTTTTTTATCGAATGAATAACTGAGCGTAGCGCGTCAGCATTTGGGTGTAAGAATATTCGACACACAGTTTTGTCCTGTAGCCAAAAGAAAATGCCAGATCCTGGTAAATATCCGCAATGCGATCCGAATCAAAACTTAGACAATCGTGGTTCGGACTGATTACAGATTATTAGCTGCACAGACCGAGCGCCAATATCAAGTGTGGAGATAGAGTATTGAATTTGTAATTTAGCAGGTTGAAGGTAGTTGATGGCGTGGAATGAGTTTGGTCAAGAATTGGCTTTATTTTCAGCATCCCGTTTATAAATGATTCTTGAAGGATGTGCGGCAAAGTTGCAGGCAGCTTCTCTCGGCGCTGCAGCGCCGCCCGGGACGTAATTGTCGCCACATGGCACATTTCATTGGGGTTAGAAGTTAAAAAGTTGCAATTTGCAAATATTTAATTTACTGTCTTTCACTTGAACTTTCTCTCAAAGTAAATATTTGACGTCGCTTCGGAATTTGCGTGAAAGTCGCTTTGCGGGGCTATCTTTGAGGAGCTATCGTTTGAAGAACAGTTTGTTGATCGTATACTTTCTTACCCAGATAACAGGGGTTTTTGCTCAAGAGTATATGGGCCACAAAGTAATCAATATGCCTTTCCCATTGGCGGGTGGTGAGATAGTTTCATTACCAGTTACCGATGCAGGCACTATTCCAGCTGAAAATGAAAAAATTAAGATCGAGGTCGCTGGCTATAACGTCGGTCCGATACCCGGACAAGAAAAAGTGCCCGGTCTATTTTGGATATTTGGATTTACGTCAAAGTTAAATCAGAAAATTGAAAGTGTCATAGTACAAGAAGTATTTTCAACTGATAAGGCGATTTCTGTAGTCGATGATGAAGCGCCAAGTATGAAAGGAGTAACGTGGAGCACCCATACTGGGTATGCAGAGGTCTCCGCCAGCGGCATTCCTTGGCTCTATTCAAATAAACCAACATTTTTTGTTTATAAGTTCTCGATCAAAATTGATGGAGAAAAAGTGGTGCTCTACCAACCGGTATATTTTTCAAATAGAGCAAAGCAACTTTTTGTTGATCATGCTGACAAGCTCAGAAAGTAAGATTGCAATTAATTAGGCCGAAATCGGCACAAACCAGTCGGTGGGCAGGCGCCCCAAAAAATGCGCTGATTGAATTGCTCAGGGCGTGAACCGGCAAGATGTGAGATGAAGCAGACTCCAATCAAAGTAAGAATAAAAATTAACGACTAGGAAGTTTACAAATGGAAATAATTGGCGGTCTCATATTTGTTGCGCTGATGTTTTTATTTTGCGTCGCATATGCCCATTTCTTCAAGATTTCAGTGGGCATTTGGATTCCGAATATCGCGAAAAAAAATTGGGTTGAATTGGCCAACTCGCGTGTTGTAATGCGTTGGTTTTGGAAATGGGTAGTGCCTGCTTGGGTTGTGATGGTGCCAACGATTGTCTTAGTTGCTGCATTTGAAATTGCGATGAAGTAGCCTAGAAATTATAACGAGATAACAGTTTTATTTTAATTGGCCGCACCCGGCACAAAACGGTCGGTCAATTGTTGACCCAATTTCTTCACAATTCGAGGTCAAATGCCCAAAATAGGGCATATCCAAAGTCAAAATTAACCTTTAGTCTGTATCCGTGTTTAGTGAGTTTCGTGGAACTTTGAGTTTGGTCGACTGATTCCGGTAGCTTGCGGGACAGTCGAAATTGAAATGAAAGTGAGCTAGTTGCAATCGCGGAAGAATAATTTATTTAAATGAAATATGGATTCTTAAAAATTGGCACCTAAACAAAACAGGGAGAAAATTCATGACAGTTAAAGAAAAAAAGAAAACAAAGAACTGGTGGTGGCCAAAAATTTCAGACCAAGATAGCGC
>Ga0209067_10000489_pt1 | contig 25033 bp, 22 predicted proteins | sample ColStrG_CSR_2013_FD_187199 | JGI IMG/M metagenome (GOLD analysis project Ga0209067, IMG submission 187199) | Freshwater sediment microbial communities in response to fracking from Pennsylvania, USA - Cold Stream Run_MetaG_CSR_2013 (SPAdes)... | ecosystem: Environmental > Aquatic > Freshwater >... | reverse complement strand
GTAAATGGGTGGGCTGTTTTTCCGCCAACAGCCGGTTAACTATTAATTTCATGGTGCGCCCGGACAGATTCGAACTGCCGACCTTCTGGTTCGTAGCCAGACGCTCTATCCAACTGAGCTACGGGCGCTCTTTTCCGAATTCAACCTACGGCAGGGAAAACAGCCTCTTGTGCACCGTCTCCCGCCCATAACCTCTACATCTTAGCATTGGGGCCGGGTCTTGCGCACCGTGCTGTAACGAGGAACAGGCCGTGCTGGCAGCGGTCACCCAGGTTGCTTCGCGGAGGACCTGAGGGCGCGGCAGCAACACTTGCGGAGCGCGCGCTGGGTGGCCCGGCCCTCCCGGGGTCTTGTCCATCTCGCCGGAATCCGCGTGTACTTTGGTCGCATCAGCGTGGCACAGTAGAGCTATGACGTTGCCGCGTGTTGCCCTCCTGATCCCGGCCCTTGCGATTTGCGCCGCGGCGGCTCCCTTGTCTCCGCTCGGGGCTCGCGGTTACGCCGTGCTGCCCGCGCCGCAGTGCGTGACCCTGACGGGTGGCGACTTCCGCTTCGGCGCCGGCTGGAGCATCGAGCGCAAGGGCATTGCCGCCGAGGATGCTGCTGCCATCAGCCTGAGCGAGGGACTGGGTTCGCGGTTTCATATCGCACCGTCGCGGACGGCGCACGACGGTTCGGTCACGCTGGTGCTCGCGCCGGGATCGGTCAGCATCGGGGACGCGCTGGACTCCGACAAGCAGGCCGTCGCCGAACAGGCGTACCAGATCGACCTGCGCCCCTCGGCCATCACGATCGCGGCCAATGCCCCACCCGGACTCTTTTATGGCGTACAGACGCTGCTGCACTGGTCAAGCCGCGGGACGACGGGCTCTGGCTGCCGGAAGGGCAGATCGTGGATTGGCCCGATCTGCGCCTGCGGCAGATCTACTGGGACGATGCACACCATCTCGAACGTCCGGAGGCGCTGCCCAACGCCATCCGGAAGGCCGCTTTCTATAAGATCAACGGTATCGCGATCAAACTGGAAGGCCACTTCCAATACCGCAGCGCGCCCGCGATCGTGGAACCGTACGCGCTCACGCCCGCCGAACTGCAATCGCTCACCGACTACGGGTTGAAATACCACGTGCAGCTCATTCCGTATCTGGACGGTCCCGGCACATCGCTTTTATCCTGAACCACCCGGAATACGCGAAGCTGCGCGAATTTCCGGATAGCAACTATGAAGCCTGCGTCGTCAATCCCGATAGGTACAAAATGTTCGAGGGCATGTTTCAGGACCTGCTGGAAGCCAACCGCGGCGTCAAGTATTTCTACCTCTCCACGGATGAAGCGTACTATGTGGGGCTGGCGAACACCCAGCCGTGCGACGAGCGCGCGCCAAAGAACTCGGGAGCGTGGGCAAGCTGTTGGCCGAGTTCGTCACCAAGACCGCCGGGTGGCTGCATGGCCACGGCCGCGAAGTAGTCTTCTGGGGCGAGTACCCGATGAAACCCGGCGACATCGATGCACTGCCCTCCTACATGATCAATGGCGAAGTTTACGGCCCCGGGTTCGATCGGGTTTTCAGGAAGCACGGAATCCGCCAGACGATTTACGTCTCGACGCAGGGCGAGGAACGGCACTTCCCAGGCTATTTCCCGCCACCGCCGGAACTGCGGCTGCATCCGGAGACGCGCCCCTAGCGCGGCAGAACTCCGATCTGATGGGCGTAGTGAATGCCGGTTGGGCGGATGGCGGACTGCACCCGGAGACCTTTTGGCTCGGCTACGCCGCCGGGGAAGCCCCGAGCAACTTCTACCGGCTCTTCTACGGCTGGCACGCGGCCGACATGGACCGGTTGTATTGCTTGATGAGTTACCAGGCGCAGTTCTGGAGCGATAGCTGGGAGACCGGTCCTTCGCAATCGCGCCAGGGGATCTGGGGGAACTCGAACCACATCTATCACCCCCGGCAACCGGCGCGCCCGGCCGGCCGACTTCAACCGGTATGACCTGGAGGTCTTCCTTTCCGTGGCCCAGGTGCTCCGCCAGAACCTGACCATGCTGGCCGCACTCGGCCGCATGGACGCACTGCTCGGTGGCGCCCAAGAGGCCGCGGCGAAAGGACAGGCTGGGGCGGCGGTGGAGGCGGTAGACCAGGCGCTCCAGCTTGCGCGGGCGATCCGCCGGGAGCGCAACACGGTGCTGCGCGAGGTCACCGAGGTCTGGCAGCAAAGCTGGTATCCGCGGGTACAAGAGGCGAACGGGCGCAAGTTCCTGCATGAGCTGGACGATGTGAAAGACCATCCGGGGGATCGGACCGTGGACCTCAGCTACATGATCGAGCGTGAGTTCCTGCTACCATTCGGCGAGTGGGTCAACCAGGTGCGCGAGTCGCGCAACGAGTACGCCAGGGCGCACAATCTTTCCACGGATGACCATGCATTCGACTGGAAAGATAAACGCGACGGTCAGTAGAACAGCGATCCTATTTGCTATTGCAGTTTCCGGCCGCGCCGTCCGGTCAGGACTTGAAGAATCTAAAGCGCCTGAAGTGATCTAGGACAGCCTTCTGTGCTACCGTTGCGGGTGGAGGTCCCCATGGCTTTTTGCACGAGTTGTGGCGCCAACGTGAGCGGCGCGTTTTGTATCCAGTGTGGAACCCCGGTGAAGACGGCTGCCGGACAGCCCAGCGCTCCTCCAGCCGCGCCACCACCGGCAGGACCGGCCCCGCCGCAACCGGTTGCCGGGGCCGTCGCGCCTCGTAAGACGAGTCCGATCGTTTGGATCCTGGTTGGCGTCCTGGGACTGTTCGTGATTCTCGGTGTGGCCGCGGTGGGAACGCTGCGGTATTTCGTTCACAAGGCTGGTCTCGATCCGGAACTGATGCAGCGCAATCCCGGCCTCGCCGTCAGCAAGATGATCGCCGCCGTGAACCCGGACATCGATGTGTTGAGCACTGACGATGCCACGGGGAAGATCACGGTTCGCGACAAGAAAACCGGCAAAGTGGTCACCATGAGCTTCGACGACGTCAAGAACGGCAAGATCAGTTTTAGTGCCGTGGGTGACGATGGCAAAACGGCCAGTCTGGAGATCGGCGCCGGCGGCAAGCTGCCGTCTTGGGTCCCGGCCTATCCGGGCGCCGATGCTAAGGGCACGTTCGCGATCAAGGGAGACGATGGCAACGGTCAGGGCGAGGGAGGCACCTTCTCGTTCACCACGCCGGATTCGCCGGCCAAGGTCAAGTCCTTCTACGAAGACAAATGCAGGCAGGCCGGGATGAAGGTCAATATGACCCTGAACACGGAACAGGGTGGAATGATCGTGGCGACGGATGACGGCGAGCGCCACACCTTGAACGTGACCGTGGCCGGCGGCTCCGGCGATACGACCGTCACCTTGATTTACGGGGCGAAACGATAGCGTTCATTGCAGCCATTCGAAGATTCCCGCGGCCCCCTGGCCGCCGCCCACGCACATGGTGACCATGCCGTAGCGCGACCGGCGCCGCTCCATCTCGCGCAGCAGGCTGGCCGTCAGCTTCGCCCCCGTACACCCCAGCGGATGGCCCAGCGCGATGGCGCCACCGTTCACGTTGACCCGCTCCGGATCCAGCCCCGCCTTGCGAATCACCGCCAGCGCCTGCACCGCGAAAGCCTCGTTGAGTTCGATCAGGCCGATCTCGTCCAGCTTCAGCCCGGCCAGCGCCAGCGCTTTTGGGATCGCCACCACCGGCCCGATCCCCATGATTTCCGGCGGCACGCCTCCGGTTGCGAAACTGACAAACCGTGCCTTGGGCTTCAACCCCAGTTCTTGCGCCATTCGCTCTGACGTCACCAGCGCTGCGGCCGCGCCGTCGCTGGTCTGCGAGGAGTTGCCGGCAGTCACCGTGCCGCTGGCGTGAAACACCGGCTTCAACTTGCCGAGCGCCTCCAGGCTGGTATCGGCCCTGGGTCCTTCGTCGGTCTGAAACACGGTCTTCTCCACGCGCCCCGGGGTCGCCGTCTCCAACTCCAGGGGAACGATTTCATCCGTGAACCGGCCCGCCTGCTGAGCCCGCACCGCATTCTGATGGCTGCGCAAGGCAAAGGCGTCCGAATCTTCCCGCGAGACGCCGTACTTTTTCTGCATGCGTTCCGCGGTGAGCCCCATGCTCATGTACACCTCAGGCCAATGCTCCACGAACCATGGATTCGGGGCCGGCCGCGCGCCACCCCGCGGGATGAGGCTCATGGATTCGCTCCCGCCCGCGATCAGGACCTCCGCCCCGCCCGACCGGATCCGCTCCGCCGCCAGGGCGACGGCCTGCAGTCCCGAACTGCAAAACCGGTTGATGGTCATCCCGGTCACCAGGTCCGGCAACCCCGCCCGCAACGCGGCCTGCCGCGCCATGTTGCTCCCCGCCTCGCCTTCGGGCATGGCGCAACCCAGGATGACGTCGTCCACGCGATCCTTGGCCTGCGGATACCGTTCCATCAGCGCCCCAATCACTTTGGCCGCCAAATCATCAGGCCGGGAATTCCGCAGTGCCCCCTTCGGCGCCTTGCCTACCGCTGTCCGCAGGCAATCTACGATCACTGCATCGTCCATGATTCGCCTCACAGTCAGTTCCTCAACGCCTTTCCGGTTTTCAGCATGTGCTCGATCCGTTCCTTGGTCTTGGCGTTCCCGCACAAGCTCAAAAACGCTTCCCGTTCCAGATCCAGCAGATACTGCTCGGCCACTTTCTGCGTCCCCGTCAGCCTGCCACCACTCAACACCTGGGCGAGTTTGCCGCTGACCACTGTGTCGTATTCCGAGATGTATCCGCCCTCGCGGGCCAAATACAGCCCCATCATCAACCGCGCGCAGCCCGCTTCGCCTTCAACCGGTATATCCTGCCGCGGCACACCCGGCGCCCAGGACGGAACCATTGCCAGCGCCGCCGCCTTGGCATCGGCGATCAGCCGCTCCGGGTTCATGGAAATGCCATCCGGCTCCCGCAGAAAGCCCAATTCCCGCGCGTGGGCGGCGCTCGACGAAACCTTGGCGTACCCGATCAGCTCGAACGCGGCCTTGGCGTTGGCCACCCGCAGCAGCATCTCCTTGCAGCCGCCGCCGGCGGGAATCAGCCCCACGCCCACTTCCACCAGTCCCATGTAAGTTTCGGCCGACGCCTGCGCCCTTGCGGAATGGATCGCGATCTCGCAGCCGCCTCCCAGAGTCATGCCGAACGGCGCCGCCACCACCGGCTTGGGCGCGTACTTGATCGCCATGCTGGCCTGCTGGAAGCGCCGCACCGCCGCATCGATTTCGTCCCACTTGCCTTCCTGCGCCGCCAGCAGCACCCGCATCAGGTTCGCTCCCACGCTGAAATTCTCGCCCTGGTTGGCGATTACGAGCGCTTCGAATCCGCGGCTGGTTTCCTCCAAGGCGGCGTGGAGCATCTCCACCATATCGTCGCCCAGCGAGTTCATCTTGCTGTGAAACTCCAGGCACAGCGCGCCGTCGCGCAGATCCACCAGCGAAGCCCCGGCATTGTTCTTCACCACGCCGCGCGCGCGCTTGATGTCGCTCAACACCAGCACGCCGGGCCGCTTCTCCATTTCCTCGTAAGTGCCGCCCTTGAGGTCGAAGTACCGCTTGCCCGGTTCGCCCGAGTGGTCCGCCACCTGATAAAAACTCCGGGCGCCGGCGGCCAGCATCATGGCCACATTCATCGGCATCACGGAGCCTTCCAGGCCCATGCGCTCGATCGTTTCCTGAAGGCCCAGCGCGTCCCACAGTTCGAACGGTCCCAGCGGGAAGCCGAAGCCCCACCGCATGGCGCGATCGATTTCCACGATGCGGTCCGAAATCTCCGGCACCATGGCTGCGGAATACACGAAGAGGTCGCGGAACAGCTTCCACAGAAACCGCCCGGCCCGGTCCTCACCCGCCACCAGCGTGCGCAACCGTTGCGGAAGGTCTTCGATGCCGCGCGCCGCCTCCACCGCCGGGAACCGCACGTTCTGCGCCGGGTGATATTCCATGGTCTTGCGGTCCAGGGCGTGGATCTGCATGTCCGCGCCCTTCCCCACCCGTTTATAGAAGCCCTGCCCGCGCTTTTCACCCAGCCAGCCGCGTTCCAGCATCTGGCGCATCATTTCCGGCGCCTGGAAGCGTTCGCGCGCCGGGTCGTGTGGCGCCAGTTCGTACAGATTTCCCAAAACGTGGGACCAGACATCCAGCCCCACGATGTCAATCAGCCGGAAGCTTGCGCTCTTCGGCATCCCGATCGCCGGGCCAGTCAGCGCGTCCACCTCTTCAAAGGTGAAATCGTCTTCCACCGTGAGCTTGTGAATCGTGGCCCCGAAGAAGCACCCGATGCGGTTGGCGATGAAGTTCGGCGTATCTCTGCACTCCACCACGCCCTTGCCCAGGTGCAGATCGCAGAAGTTTGCCACCCAGTCCAGCACTTCGTCCGCGGTTTCCGGGCCCGGAACGATTTCCACCAGGTGCAGATAGCGGGGCGGGTTGAAGAAGTGCGTCCCCAGAAAATGGTCGTTGAACCCGTCCGGGAAGCCCTCCGAAATCGTCGCCAGCGGAATCCCGCTGGTGTTGGTGGACAGGATGCTCCCGGGCTTTCGCACCAGCGCCACACGCTGCCACAGGCTTCGTTTGATTTCGAGGTTCTCCGCCACCGCCTCCACGATCCAGTCGCACTCACCGAGCCGGCCCAGGTCGTCGTCGAAGTTCCCCAGCCGCATCAGCCCTTGCGCCGCGTCGGTGAAGAAGGCGCCGGGTTTTTGCTTCACCGCTGCCTCGATGCCGGCCAGCGCCGCCGCGTTCCGGTTCGGCCGGTCCGGCAAGACAAGGTCCAGCAGGTCCACCGGAAAGCCGGCGTTGGCAAAGTGGGCCGCGATCCGCGACCCCATCGTCCCCGCTCCCAATACCGCGACACGACGCAATGGCTTCATCAAAGCTAGAGTACCCCACGGCACACGTACCCGCTATGATGAACTCGTGAGCACCGGAGAACGTCGCCAGGGATGACCGCCGCCGCTTCGCGCCGCAGAATACCCTCGTGGTTGCCCCAGGTCGTGGGCTACGGCCTTTCCGCCGGTTCGCTGATCTGGGTGCTTCACGGCTACCCGCTGAACGAACTCCTGCCCAACATCCGCTCGCTCGACTGGCGCTGGGTCGCCTTCGCCATCCTCACTGACCTTTCCGTGTACGTGGTGCACGGCTGGCGCTGGAATACGTTGCTTTTCCCGGTGGCCCGGCTCGGTTTCTGGACGACGGTGCAATCCATTTATATCGGCCTGTTCGCCAACGAGGTGCTTCCCCTCCGCGTGGGCGAACTCATCCGCTGCTACCTGATGGCCCACTGGAACAACCTGCGCCTCTCCCTCGCCTTTGCTTCGGCCGCCGTGGAACGGATCATCGATGGCTTCTGGATGCTCATCGCCTTCGCCATTGCCGCCGGGTTCATTAAGCACATGCCGCACGATCCCGAGGCCGCCCGGTTTGAGGAGGATCTCACGTTCTTCGTCTGGATTGTGGCCGCCGCCGTGCTCCTGGCCACCGCGGCTCTCTGCTGGATCGTCCTCCGCAAACACCATGCCCACGCCGTCCTCCATGAAAGCCGGTGGGCCGCCACGCGGCGCCACATCGTGGAGGGGCTGCAGTTGATGGGCAACCTGCGCACCCTCGGTCTCACTTCGAGCGTCAGCCTGCTCTATCTGGCCTTGCAGGTGCTCTTCGTCTTCGCGCTCATGAAGGCGTACGGTTTCGACCTTTCTTTCTGGGTAGCCGGCGGCATCCTGACCATCGTCCGCATGAGCACCGTGGTGCCGAACGCCCCCGGCAACCTGGGCCTCGTCAACTTCGCGGTGGTCTTCGCGCTCCGCCTTTTCGAGGTCGAACCCAACGAAGCCAAGACGTTCTCGCTGATCTTCTACGCCGTGCAGACGTTTCCCTTGCTGATCGGCGGCGCCATCGCCACCGCCCTCACCGGCCTGAACATCGGCGAACTGCGAGACCGGGCCAGGCAGCACATGAATACGGTGCACGCGGAGTAGCGGGATGGTACCGCACGCTTTAGCTTGCGCTTTCATCGGGTCTGGCCCTACAGCCGAGCCGCGAAGTAATTTGCCGTCACTTCCGCGATCCGCCCGATGGCGTCCTCCAGGTTCACGCCGGCGCCGAAGTGTTTGGCGGTGAAGACGCTCATCACCACCCGGCGCGAATTGCTTTCGAGAATGCCGACGTCGTTCCCGATGTACGGCAGGAAATCGCCGGTCTTGTGCGGGATGCGGAAGCCGGAAACATAGCGGGGCAACCGGGAACTGTACAACTGGCGCCGCATAATCTGCAGCATCTGGTCGCTGGCGCTCTTGCTGACGGCCTCGCCCTTTTCCATTTTTTCGAGCAGCTTGCCCATGTCGCGCGGCGAGCTGAGACCGAACGGCGTTTTCGCCTGCTGGTGGAAGGACTCGGCGGTGCCGGCGGCGCGCAGCGCCTGGAACCAGACTTCGGCCGTGCCGGTGGCTCGGATGGAATTCAGCCCCCAACTCTGCATCAGTTGGTTGACGGGTTCGGTGCCGCCCACTTTGTCGTATATCAGGTCGGTGGCGGTGTTATCGCTGACGACGATCATGAGCGTGAGCAGATCCTTGATGGTCAATTCGACGCCGGAGTCGAGCGACTGAATCACGCCCGTGCCCGGCCGTTTGGCGGCTTCGGTCAGCTTGATCCGGTCGGTGAGCGCGAACTTGCCGGCTTCGATCTGCCGAAAGGCCTCCACCATCAGCGGGATTTTGATCACCGACATGGTGTCCATCTGCTGGTCGGCGTTCAGCGCGATTTCTTCGCCGGTTTCGAGGCATTTGATGTATATGCCCCAGTTGGCGGCCACCGATTTCGTAATCCGCAGGATGTTGGCTTCCAGGCGCGTCAGTGGCGTGGGTGCGTTTGGCTGGGCCAGCGCCGCGGCCGTCAAACAGAACAGCGTGCAGAGCTTCATGATTGGATCAAGATAGCACGGCCGGCGATGGCTCCAGACGAATGGTGACTCGCCGCCGTCGGTTTCGGGCCCTGTCCGGCCGAAGAGTCCTTCCAGGCGTGCCAGCGTGGGCCGGGTTGGCCTACCGCCGGCCTCCCTCACAGCACCTTCATGACGAACACCGTCTGGTCGTCGAAAGCCGTGGTGCACCACTTATCCAGATCTTTGAAGATCGTCGCGATCAGCTCATCGGCTTTCTTGTGGCAGTTGGCGCGCACCACCTGCGCCAGGCGGCCGCGGCCGTATTCGGTGCCGGCCGGGTTGATGTGGTCGGTAATTCCGTCCGAATAGAGCACGATCGTGTCGCCGGGCCGGGCCTGGAAAGCCACCTCTTCGTACTCGCGGTCGTTCAGCAGCCCCAGAGGCACGCCTTCCACCCGGATTTTCACGATATCCCCTTCGCGGCAGATCATCGGCGGGATCGCGCCGGCATTGGCCATCACGATCTGCCGGCTGGCCGCGTCCCACAGCAGCACACCGAGCGTCACGTAGCGGGCCTCCACCTTGCGCTCCACTAGCGCGTCGTTCAGCGCCTTCATCAACTCGGCGGGCCGCCGCCGCCGTGGCGCCAGCGTGCGCAGCAGGCCGTTCATCAGGCCGCCATAGAGCGCGGCCGCCACGCCTTTGCCGCTCACGTCGCCCATGGCGATGATCGTCTGCCGGTCCATCTGTTCGAAGATGTCGTAGATGTCTCCCGAAATCTCGCGCGCCGGACGCAGCCGCACCGCGGCTTCCATGCCTTCAATTTCGGGATCGGCATCCGGGAGCAGCACTCGTTGCAGTTCCCGGGCGGCCTGCAAGTCGTCTTCCATGCGGCGCTCGCGCTGCGCCAGTTCCTGGTATAGCCGCGCGTTCTCCAGGCTGCTGGCCACCTGCGGCGCCAGCAGGGCCAGCGTCCGCACCACGTCGTCGCTGAAGTAGCCGATGCGGTCGCTCTCCAAATCCATCACGCCCACCACGCGATCCTGCACGATCAGCGGTACGGCCACTTCGGAGCGGATATCGGGATGCGAAGCGATGTAGCGCGGGTCCTTTGCCGTGTCGTGCACGCGCACTACTTCGCGCGATTCGGCCGCAGCCCCAGTGATGCCCTTGCCCAGCGGAACGTTGTCGATGTTGACGCGCTGGTCGTACCGCACGCTGAACAAGTGGCGGAGCGCTTTGGCCTCGCAGTCTACCAGCAGAATGCTGAAGGCGTCGTAGTTGATCAACTCCCGCATGCTGCTGATGAGCTTGCTCAGCAGGTCATTGAGATCCAGGATCGAAGAGAACTCGCGCGAGATGTTGGTTAGCGTTTTCAGCGTGCGGTTCTGGCGTTCCACGCGGCGGTAGAGGCGCGCATTGTCGATCGCGATGCTCACGCGCGCCGCAATCAGCCGCATCAGCGCGCGGTCGTATTCGGTATAGGCATCGACCCGCGTCGATTGCAGATCGATCACGCCGACCAACTTGCCCCGCGCCGTTAGCGGCACCGCCAGTTCCGTACGCACCGCGTCCACGGTATTCAGATACCGCGCGTCATTCCGCACATCGTTCACCAGCACGGGCTCGCGGCGCGCCGCCGCCGTTCCCGTAATGCCCTCGCCCACCGCGATCGAGAGGTTACGCACCACTTCCTCGCGATGTCCCACTCCGTAGCGGATGCGCAAATCCTTGCGCTTCTCGCTGTAGAGCAGGATGGCAAAGAGATCGTAGGGCAGCACCTTCTGCACGATCTCGGCAACGTTGGCCATCAACTGGTCCAGGTCCAGCGTGAGCGTGATGGCGGCCGACACCTCGAGCAGGAAGTCGAGCAACTCGGATCGCTCTCTGAAACGGACCGCGGCTTTGCGCGTGGCTTGCATCGTTTACTCTATGCGGCGCTGGCTTCGACGATCTTTACGCTGGCGCTGGCCCCGATTCGCGTGGCGCCCGCGGCGGTCATGGTCCGCACGTCCTGCAGCGTCCGAATCCCGCCCGATGCCTTCACGCCCATCTCCGGACCCACTGCCGCGCGCATCAGCGCGACATCGTGCGCTGTCGCGCCGGCCGAAGAGAAGCCCGTGGAAGTCTTCACGAAATCCGCGCCCGCCGCTTTGGCAAGCGTCGACGCCATGGTCTTCTGGCTGTCGTCGAGCAGCGCCGTTTCCAGGATCACCTTGAGGATGGCGCCGGCACGGTGCGCCGCCCGGGCCACCTGTTCGATGTCGTTTCTGACGGTGTCGAATTCGCCGGAGCGCAGCGCGCCGACGTTGATCACCATATCGATTTCCTGCGCCCCGTTGCGCAGCGCGCCGGTGGTTTCGGCAACCTTGGTGTCGGTGGTAGTGGCGCCTAGCGGGAAACCCACCACTGTGCAGACCTTGACGCCCGACCCCGCCAATTCCCGCGCCACCAACGGCACCCAGTAGGGGTTGACGCAGACGCTGGCGAACCGATACTCGCGCGCCTCGCGGCAGACCTTGACCACGTCCGCCCGCGTTGCCTCCGGTTTGAGAATGGTATGGTCGATCAGCGCGGCGATTGCCGGATCGATCTTGGTGAGCCGCTCGCTGGCCGAGACGCGGGCCGCTCCCGCAGCGATAATCTCCTTCGTGTTGCGCGCGCAGGTCTGCGGGCACCGTTGCACGCAACCTGGGCAGACCTGGTCCGGCAGGTTGAGCCCTTCGCCCTTCTTCGGCGCCGCCGCCGGAACGCGGGCGAGAATTTCCTCCCCGATCTGGGCGACAAGCTGGTCTAATTCCACCTGCTTCACGAGGATGCCTTCTTCGAGTATTGCCGCTCGATCTCCATGATCTTTTGCACCCGCGCCTGGTGCCTTCCGCCGGCGAAAGGAGTCTCGATCCAGGTGCGCAAGACCTCCTCCGCCTGGGTCTGGGTCAGAAGCCTTGCACCGAGGGTAAGCACATTAGAATCATTGTGTTCCCGGCCGTTACGAGCGGAAGCTTTATCATAGCACAGGGCCGCTCGGATGCCCGGCACCTTGTTGGCCGCCATGCACGAACCGATGCCCGCGCCATCGATCATCACGCCTCGCGTTGCCTGGCCCGAGGTGACCAGGCAGGCCACCTTGTGCGCGATGTCGGGATAATCGGCCGGCTTTTCTTCGAAGACTCCGGCGTCGCGTGCCTCCAGCCCCAAACTCGTCAGCAGCGGCTTCAACGCTTCTTTGAGCCGGAAGCCGCCGTGGTCGGACCCAATGGCGATGGTCTTCTCGGGCGGGGCGTGACTGGGCAGGTCGTCTTCCGGGACCTCGGCGATGCGCACCCCGCGCGCCGCCGCCACTTCCCGCGCCGACGAGGTGACGATGCTCCCCAGGGGCACTCGCAGCTCACCGCTTGCTGGGACATCCTGTGCCGTGATCACCCGTCTCATGTGTAAGGACTATTGTAATGGTTGTGGGGCAGGTTGCTTACTGTTGCTTACCTGCGGCGGATGGTTAATCAGATTGTTAATCCGCCTGGACCCTATACCGAGCAGCCTGCCAGTCGGCGCGCCTTTGCCCAAAGCGATTAAGTACGGGCATCCACCGGAACGATGTCTTGTTCCCGAAGCCTCGCCAGTTTGGCCGACAAAGGTGCGATCCCTCACGGCCCCCCGCATCCCATATAATTTCCAAGGGACCCCAATCATGCAACCTCAGGGCGATTACCTTTCGCGTCTCTTGCACCAGGCCGAAATCGGCTGGCTCACCCTGTTGGCCGGGATGGCGGTGGCGTTCGCGCTGGGCGCCGTGCACGCACTGTCGCCGGGCCATGGCAAGACTATCGTCGCCGCCTACCTGGTCGGCACGCGCGGAACCCCCAAACACGCCGCTTTCCTGGGCTTCATGGTCACTTTCACCCACACCGTCAGCGTGTTTTTTCTCGGCCTGGTGACGCTCTACCTCTCGCGGTTCGTTCTGCCGGAGAAGATCACGCCGGTGCTCGGCGCGATCTCGGGAATCTCCATTGTCTGGATTGGCGCTAGCCTCTTGGTCAAACGCATACTCAGTGTGCGGCGCCCGCCGGCTCCGGCGTCGAATCCGTTGGTGCACGACCACGGCGATGGCCACGTCCACACCCACATCCCCGATGAGGTTAGCATGGCCGGACTGGTTGCCCTGGGTGCCAGCGGAGGCTTGGTGCCTTGCCCCACTGCCTTGGTGCTGCTGCTCAGTTCCGTCGCACTGGATCGCATCACCCTCGGCCTGACCCTGTTAGTCGCCTTTAGCGCGGGGCTGGCCGTTGTCCTCACCGCCGTCGGTCTCATCGTGCTTTATGCCAAACACCTCCTGCCGGACAGCGAGCGGACCGCGCGCAGCAAGGCGTTTCGCTACCTGCCGGTCGCTTCCGCGGCAGTGATAGTCTGTGTAGGATTGACGATGACCTGCGTATCGCTGGGATGGATCAGGCCCGGACAGTTACTGCCGGGCCTTTCCGGTTAGAAATTCAGCTTCGCTCCCAACTGAATCACTCGCGTGGTGATCCCCTGGACGCCGCCGCCCACCGAGCCAAATGTGGCGGAGCGGATGTTGAGATCCACCGTGCCGGGGTCTGGGTTGAAGTGGTTCATCAGGTTGAAAAACTCCGTCCGGAATTCGAAGGAGCGGCTCTCCTTGAAGTGGACGAATTTCGTTACAGAGAAGTCGATGTTCTCCTGGCCGGGCAAACGGATGGCGCCGGTCCGCGGCGAGGTGCCGAACCGGCCGAACGGAGTCTGCGCGAACGCCGCCGTGTTGAACCAGAGCTTCCATGTGCGTTGATTGCCGGGCAGGTTGCCGTTTTGTCCCGCCACCGAATCGGGCCGCGATCCCGTCCCCGTGCCCGTGGTATCGACGCCATAGCTAATCCCTGCCGGGAAGCCGTACTGGTAGGTCATGATGGTCGAAAGCTGCCATCCGTCCAACACGTACTTGGCGGCGCCGTGCAGGCCGTGCGCGAACGGAATGTCGTAAAGGATGGTCTGGACATAGCGCTTGCCCACGTCAAAGCCCGAGAGCGCACGGTCGCCGGCCATGTAGTACACATCCTGGGGAGAGCCGATAAAGCTTCCCCCGCCCACCTGGCCGCCGATATCGGAGGGGCCGGAAATCGACTTGGACCAGGTGAATGCCGCCAGGAAAGTCAGGCCAGAAGAGAACCGGCGCTCGCCTTTCGCCTGCAACGAATGGTAAATCGAGTTACCAATCGACTTATCGGCAGTTACCGCGCGCAGGAAGTTCTGGTCGGGCCGGCGGGCATTCAAGGAAGCCAGTCCGGGGGAGCGCGGGTCCACCACCTGGATGGGGCGGTTCAGATCGCCGTAAGTCACGATCAAGTCTGTGCCCTTCGAGCCCACGTATCCGACGTCCAGCACCACGCCGCCCGGCAGTTTGCGTTGGAGATTGACGTTCCACTGCTGGATGTAGCTGTCCTTCAGGTTCTGATCGTTGCTGACCGCGAAGTTGAGCGAGCCGGTGGCTTGGGAAATCGCGAACGGATCGCTGAAGAACACGTTGGGGGCGCCAACGATGTTGCCGGTGACGGTGGCGCCGCTGGTGGCTTGGGCGCCCTCCGCCATGGCGAAAATGGCATTCGAGATCTGAGGCGTGTAATAGATGCCGTATCCCGCGCGGATCACGGTTTCGCCGGCGATCGGCGGACGCCATGCCAGGCCGAAGCGTGGGCCGAAGTTCTTGCGGTCTGGCGCCAGCAGTTCACGGCCATAGGGTGAGGCCTGCGTGGTCACCGCATTCCCCGTGATGACGAAACCGTTCAGGTAGATATCGACGAACTTATCATCCTTCTGTTTATAGCGCTGGAAGTAGTCGTAGCGAAGGCCGAACGTGAGAGTGAGCCGCGGCGTGGCTTTCCATTCATCGTTGACAAACCCGGCGAACCAATAGTCGTAGAGGTCTGTGTTCGTGTGAGTGGGGTTGATGTTGTCGCTCCGGATGTAACCCAGCATGAAATCGGCGACGGCGGAACCGGTGTAAGTGCCGTCGAAAGTGAACTGGCCTCGCGGCGCGCGGGCCTGGCCGAAGGTGACGCCGCGGTAATCGACTTCGCCGCCGAATTTGAAGAAGTGCCGGCCCTTCTGCCAGGAGAGGGTATCGGTGAACGGCGAGATCGAGTTGGATCGGATGCGCGGGCCGATCTGCCGCTGTAAGTCGTACATGTTGAATACGCCATCGGGACCGCTGACCGAGATGGAAGGTGGACCGTATTCCGCGGGCAAGCGCGAAACCAGGGGTAGGCCCATCTTGCCCACCACGTCATAATTGGGATCATTGCTGGTGCCGAATACCTCCGCCTCGTTGAAGCGGTGCCAACCGCCGCGCGCTTCGTTCACCAGTGTGGGCCGCAAGGTGCGCGTCCAGGAGGCCTCCACGTTCTGCGTGCGCCCGAGGTTGTTGCGCTGGTCATGGCCCCAGATCGGGATGCCGGCTTCGTAGGTGTCGTTGAACGCGTAGCGGCCGGCGATCATGTCGCGCGCGGAAAGGTTGTGATCCACGCGTCCGGTGAAATTCTTCTGCCAGGAAACCGCGCTCTGCGCCGCCGTGAGGTAATTGAAGACGCCGTTGCTGGTATTGGGCAGCGGCTCGAAATTCAGGTAGGCTTGGGTCTGCGGGCTGAGCAGCGACTTAGGCACCTGGTTGTTGACGATTCCAATTCCCAACGGGTCTTTCAACGTAAGCGGGTTACCCTTGGAATCCACCAGGCCGCGGAAATCGCCGTTGCGCTCCGCCACCGTGGGCACGATCATGTAATGCGGCGAAGCCCCCTGCGCCGCGTAGCCGGATTCCCAGTTGAAGAAGAAGAACGTCTTGTCGGTGCCTTTGTAGATTTTCGGAAGCCACACCGGGCCGCCAAAGTTGGCGCCGAACTGGTTGCGGTTGAGGCGCGGGGAAGTGACGCTCTTGTTGGCGATGGCGTCGTAGCTCTGCGTCAACTCGTCGTTGCGGTTGAACTCCCACAGCGTACCGCGGTACTGGTTGGTTCCGCTCTTGGTGATCATGTTGACCTGGCCGCCGGGAGCGCCGCCATACTCCGCCGAGTAAGTGCTGGTCTGCACCTTGAATTCCGCCAGCGAATCGACAGACGGTGAAAAGCTGTACGTCATCGCGTCGTAGTCCATCACCTCGATGCCGTCCAGGTAGAAACGGTTGGCGGTGTCGCGCGAGCCGTTGGCGCTGGCCGCGGTGGAACCGTAGGCGGCGTCGGTCTGGCCCACGGAGCCGCGGCCACGGCGCACCGTGATCGAACCCGGCGTACCGGCCTGCACGCCGGGAATCAATTGCGCCAGTTGGATGAAGTTGCGTCCGTTGAGCGGCAGGTCCACAATCTTGCCGCCGTCAATGACGGTTCCTACGCTGGCGTTCTCGGTCTGCAACACCACAGCCGAAGCATTGACGTCGATCGTCTCGGTCACGTTGCCGACCTGCAGCGTGAAGTTCACGCGAGCCGACTGCTCCACTTGCAGGGTCACTTTGTCGATGCGCTGGACCTGGAAGCCCTCGTGGGTTGCGGTGACGCGATAGTCGCCCGCGGGCAGGGAAGGAATGGAGTAGTTGCCGGCCTGGTCAGTGCTGGTTTCGCGCTGAATGTTCGTGGCCAGGTTGGAGGCAACCACCTTCACGCCGACAACAGCGGCGCCCGACGGATCCACAACCGCGCCCAGCAGGGTAGCGGTGGTTTGCTGAGCGTGGCATGGCAACCCCATCAACCAAGCCAGCAGAAGTGCGAGCAAATAAAAACGAGTTGGTACACGGAAAGCGCGCGCGGCGCGAGTCAGCGGCATGGTAAAACCCCTTCATCTCCCGTACGCTGAAACAACTTAGTTCACCATACGTGGTTATGGCGAGTATATGCCACCCAGGCGCCGCGCGCAAATGCTTCGCTTTCGCGAAGGTTTCGAAAGTTGCGAGGTGTTACGTGGTCATCGCCAGTGGCCGCGGTTGAAATGGTACCGGCCGTGTTCTCCGCGCCAGTAGCCGGGGACCCACACCGCCCGGGGCCGCGGTGGACGCAGCCAGGTTCCGCCGACCCAGAACCAGTTGCCGCCCCGCCAATCCCAGTAGCCCTCGGTCCATACGTAACCTGGGCCGGGCGCCACACCCACCATTCCATACCGAGGGGGCGGAGGCGGTCCATAACGCACAACGTACGCGCCGCTGGCGGCGCAGCCAGTGAGAACCGTGGTGAACAGCAAGGTCGCAACAGGAAACAGCTTTTTCATTTGCCTTACCTCCTGTTGGGTGGAACGCAGTAACCAGCGCAGCCGTTGCGAGTCTAAAGTTTTGTTAACGTTATTCCAAATTAATGCGACTCCGGCCTCACTGAAAAATCTCCGCCACCGGCTTGACCGTGATATCCGCCGCCCGCAGATTCAGCGGCCACTTCTCCACCGTCTTGTCTTCTTCCGTTATCGCCGCCGGCTTGGGCGAGTTGTAGGACATCGGCGACGCATCTTCCGACGCCAGTTGGCGCTTCAAGTCTTCGCCGTTCCGCGACACCACCGCAATCACCAGGCGGTTGGTGCGCAGATGCGCCTTGATGGCGCGGTTCACGTCGTCGAGCGTCAGCTTGGCCAAGGCGGTCTTGAGGTAGTCGTTGTACTGAGAAAGCCGGTAGTAGGCGCTGTCGATGGCATACCCCAGTTCGGCCCGCTTGGTTTTGGTCAACACATTGACGTACTTCGCAAGGAATCCGCGACTCTGCTCGAAGGCTTCCTGGGAGAGTCCTTCCCGGCACAGTTTGTCCAACTCGAATAGCGCCAGGCGGAGAGCGAACTTGGCCGTGGGTGGCTCCACGGGGCGAATCCAAAGCTGGAAGATCTGCTGTTGGCGGGCCAGGTTGGGCTGCGGCTCCATGAGGAACATGCCCCGCGGGAAGTACTCGATGTAGGCGTAATCGCCGTAGTTCAGGCCGCGCTTCTCGCGCATTTGGTCGTAAAGCACACCGCTCGACATGCGGTGCTGCCCCAGGTAGGAGGAAACCAGCAGCAGGGCGGGATAGTCGGGATGTCCGCGCCTCACCGCGATGGGAAAGCCGATGGAGTAAGCCACCGACCGAGTGTCCTTCTCCACGATCGCCACCCGCGTGGAATCGATCTGGCGCGGCGCCGTAATGCGCGGCTGGAAACCGGCGTTCTCCGGAAGCCTGTGAAAATCCTTTTTCATGTTCTCGAGGAAGGTCTGCGCATAGCCGCCCGCGATCCCCAGAATCAGGTGGTTTTGTGTGTACTGGGACCGGTAAAACTCCTTCACGTCATCCAGCGTAAGTTTTTCCAGCGCGCTGACCGACCCGCCCGGGTAATGGCCATAGGGAGTGCCTTCGTAGATATTCGCGTACAACACTTCTTTGGCCAACTCCTCGTCGTTGTTGCCGCGGAGCCCCACTTTCAGCGCGTTAATGGCATCGTCTTTGACGCGCTTGAAATCGTCGTCGCGCCATCCCGGTGTAAGCAGCATGCCCCGCAGCAGCTTGTAGTAATCGGTCAGGTTGTCCACGTGAGTGGCGCCGGAAAACGTGCACATCTCGTGATCCACCTGGGCCGCCACACCGCTAGCTATGGGGTAAAACGCGTCCACCAACTGCTTGTAAGTCAGGTCCGCGGTGCCGCCATTGGCCAGCATCATTGCGGTGAGATAGGCCAAGCCGGGTTTGTCGGCCGGGTCCGATGCCGAACCCGTGGTAAACACGATGCGGAACGTCACCAGCGCCGACTTACTGGGCAAGGGTACTGTTCGAATCTGCGCGGTCGCGCACGCTGCCAGTAGAAGTAGAGGAACCAGCGATCTCACTTTCCACCTCCCGGACCGGCCAACGTAACGATGGTGCGGCTCTTCTCCACCAAGTAGCGCGCCGCGGCCTGCTGCACGTCTTCTGGAGTGAGGCTGGCGTACTGTTCGTACAGTTTGTTCATCGAGTCGGGGGTACGGCGCAGGGCCACGAACGCAGACACGATTTGCGCGATGGTCTCGCTATTATCCATCCGCAGGGCAACCTCGTAGCGCAGCCGTTTGCGGACTCCGTCCAGCCGCGCGGCATCCACGGGCTTCTCCTGGAACGTCTTGACCGTTGCCAGCAACTGCTCTTGAATGTAAGCCAGATCCGCCGCTTTCTTCACTCGGGCCGAAATGGTGAATAGAGCCGGGTCCACATTCCTGGGCGCGGAGGCGCTGAGACTATCAGCCCGCTGCTCCTGGATCACCAGTTTCTGGTAAAGGTCGGAGTTAGACGAAAAGGCCAGCCGGGCCAGAACGTCGAGCGCGGCGGTATCCTTCGCCGAATCGGTGTAGGCCGGGCCTTTGAAGCCGATCGTCAAAATGGTCAAGGTCTGCTGCGGCCAATCCACGTGGCCGGTACGCGGCGCCTCCTGCGGTGGTTCCGCGGGGATATCGGGCCGGTAACTGCCGCGCTTCCACGCGCCCCAGTACCGGCCGGCGATTTCGTGCACGGCCTTCGCCTTCACGTCGCCCACCACTACGATCGTGGTGTATTCGGGCCGGTAGTAGCGGTCGAAAAACTTCTGGCTGTAATCGTACTGGTTGGGCATGTCCTGAATATCTCTGAGGAAGCCCATGGCGTCGTGCTTGTAGGTGTGGCGGTCAAAGGCGGTGTCGCTTAGCACCTCGTTCAATTTGACGAACGTGTTGGAACTGTTCTTGTTGTACTCGCCGAGCACCGCCAGCGTCTCGGTCTTGAACTCGGGCTCGCTGTACTTGAGGTTCTGGAACCGGTCAGCCTCCATCATGAGAACGGTTTCCAGGTCCTCCTTGGAAAAAGTGGTGTGGTAGACCGTGAAATCGTCGGAGGTGGAGGCGTTGGACGCAGCGCCGATCCGGTTGAGGGTTTCGTTGTACCTGGCTGGCGGAAACTTCTCCGTTCCCTTGAACATCAGATGTTCGAAAAGATGCGCGAACCCCGTGTGGCCGGGCTCCACCTCATTGCGCGACCCGGTCTGCACCACAATGAACGTCGCCACAATATTGGGGTAATCGGTTGGCACCGTGACCAGGCGCAACCCGTTGGGCAAGTCTTCCTGGACAAAGGCGTAGGGAAAGATCTTCTGTAGGCCCTGGGCCCCGAACGCAAGCGTAGCGCAGCACGCGACGATGAGTAGTTTTGAGACCATTGGTTCCATTGTAAGCGCTGTAAGAGTGGCGTACGCGTCCTCGCCTGCGCGGACGTGCTTAGAGAGGCCCGCGGCATGTGGGGCAGGTTGTGAACGTTGTGAACCTGCGGCGGATTGCTAGGCAATCCGCCGCGGGTTTTCAACCTGTGTCACGAACGTTGGATAATAGCGGTATGGTCAGGATCACCGAACTGGATATCAACGGGTCCCGCCGTCGGGTGGATGCCGACACAGACCGGACGCTGCTGAGCGTTCTTCGGGATGACCTCGATCTCACCGGCGCCAAATACGGCTGCGGCGAAGGCCAATGCGCCGCCTGCACCGTCCTCGTGGATGGGCTGGCCACCAAGTCCTGCCTGACCAAAGTAGGGTCGTTGGCGGGCAAGCGCATCGTCACCATTGAGGGACTGGCGCAGAACGGCAAACTGCATCCGGTGCAGGAGGCCTTTCTGGAAGCCGATGCCTTGCAGTGCGGTTACTGTACGCCGGGCATGATTCTGGGCGCCGTGTCGCTGCTGCGGCGGACGCCCAACCCGAGCGACGCCGAGATCGTCACCGGCATGAACGGCCATATCTGCCGTTGCGGCACCTATCCGAGAATTGTCAGCGCGATTCACGCGGCCGCAAAGAAAGGAGGCAGGGCATGATCAGCCGGCGAGATCTCTTTGGCGATTTCTTTCGAGTGCTGGGCGGCGGCATCGTGGTCGCGCTGATCGCGGACGATTCCGACGCGCAGGAATCGGGCGGCGGTGCCCGGCGTGGAACCAGGGAAGCGACGCCGGAATCCATCGGCGCCTGGCTGCACATCGGCGAGGATGGAATGGTCTCGGTCTTCACCGGCAAGGTGGAAGTGGGACAGAATGCCCGCACGTCCCTGACTCAGGCCGTAGCCGAAGAACTGCACGCGCCCGTGGCTCAGGTCAAGATGGTGATGGGCGACACGGCGCTGACACCGTACGATATGGGCACGGTGGGCAGCATGACCACGCCGCGCATGTGGCCGCAGATGCGCAAGGCCGCGGCCGCGGCGCGCGAGATGCTGATCGACCTGGCGGCGCAGAAGTGGAACGTGGACCGGGCGGCGGTTTCGATCGCCGGCGGCGTAGTCACCTCCGGCAAACACACCGCGGGCTTCGGATACCTAACTAACGGGGAGAAGTTGGCCAGGACGATTCCGGGCACTCTGCCGCTGACGCCGCCAACCGAATGGAAAGTGGCGGGAACGCCTGTCGCCAAGGTGGATGGCCACGATTTCGTGACCGGCGCGCACAAGTATGCCTACGACATGAAGTTGCCGGGCATGATGTGGGCCAAAGTGCTTTACCCGCCGCAGTTCGGTGCCACGCTGGTGTCGCTCGATTCCCACGCGGCTGAGGCCTTGCCGGGCGTGAAAGTGGTGCGCGAAGGCGATTTCGTGGGCGTGGCGGCGGGCGACCCGCAAACGGCGGCGGCCGCCGTAACGGCGCTCAAGGCCGAATGGAAGCCGCTGACGGCGGAGGCTTCGGCCAAGGACGTGGACGCCTATTTCCGCAAGACGGCGCGCGATGGTGGCTCCCCGAATCAGCAACTCACTACGTACCGCATTGCCTACATCGCGCACGTGCCGCTGGAGCCGCGGGCCGCCGTGGCGGAATGGCAAGACGGCAAGCTGACGGTGTGGACCGGATCGCAGCGGCCGTTCGGCGTGCGCAGCGAACTGGCCACGAGTTTCCAGATTCCCGAGGACCGGGTACGTGTCATCGTGCCGGACACGGGGTCGGGCTATGGCGGCAAGCACATGGGCGATGCCGCCTACGAAGCGGCCCGGATCGCCAAGGCCATCGGCAAACCGGTGAAGCGCAACTGGACGCGCGAAGAGGAATTGACGTGGGCCTACTTCCGGCCGGGCGGCGTGATTGACGTTGGCGGCAAGGTGAACCCGGATGGCACGCTGGTGCAATGGGAAATGCACAATTACAATTCCGGGCCTTCGGGGTTGCAGACGCCCTACGAGGTGGGGACGAAGAAGGAGCAATACCACCAAACCAAGTCGCCGCTGCGGCAGGGTTCCTACCGGGGGCTGGCGGCCACGGCCAACCATTTTGTGCGCGAATCGTACATGGACGAGTTGGCGCACTCGGTGAACCTGGACCCACTGGAGTTCCGCCTGAAGAACGCGAAGGACGAGCGGTTGTGCGCGGTCATCGAGGCGGCGGCAGCGAAGTTCGGTTGGAAGGAGCGGAAGAAGACAGCGGGTTGCGGTTTCGGCATCGCCGCGGGGTTCGAGAAGGGCGGATATGTGGCGACCTGCGCCGAGGTCGGCGTGGACACGGCCAGCGGGGCGGTGAAAGTGTTGCGCGCGGTGGTGGCGTTTGAGTGCGGCAAGATCGTGAATCCGGAGCACCTGCGCAACCAGGTGGAAGGCGCGGTGGCGATGGGGCTGGGCGGGGCGCTGTTCGAGCAGATCGACTTCGCCGGCAATAAGATCGTCACCAACCGTCTGGCCAAGTACCGGCTGCCGCGATTTGCCGACATGCCGGCGATCGAAAGCGTGCTGCTGGACCGCAAGGATCTGACGCCGGCGGGAGCGGGAGAGACACCGATTGTGGGCATCGCGCCCGCGGTAGGGAATGCTATTTTCGATGCTACGGGGCAACGGCTGCGGGCATTGCCGCTGGTCCCGAAGGGACTGCAGGTTAGCTGAGCGGGGCGGGGGGCGGGGGCTCATGCCGGTTGTTCGCCGTGTATCGTAATATATGGCATTGCCCTTCGGATTGCACCGCGAGGTCAAGCGTGGGAATATCGCACGCGTGCGCGAGCTTCTGCGCGACGGCGCGGAACTCAACGCCGCCGATCATGCCGGCTACACACCGCTCATGTACGCGCTGGAGAGTCCGGCCGCGTCCGTGGAATTGGTGCAACTCCTCCTCGATTGCGGAGGCGCCGTCGCCGAAACCACCAGCTTTGACGGCACGCACTACAACATTGCGGCCGTCTGTCTGCGAGGCGGCGATCCGCTGAAACTGGCCATGCTGCTCGATCGCGGCGCGGACCTCCGCTATACACGCAGTCACGGTTACGATGCGCTCCTCGACGCCGTATTCAGCCACAATTCCAATCGCGATCCGCGGCTGCTCGACGTCCTGAGAATACTCATTGCTCGCGGCGTGGCGTTGAACGGCGTCAGCAGCTACCAGGAGTCCGCCCTTCGCGTGCTGTCCCGCCTCGGCCGCTTCGATGCCGTCCAACTGCTGCTCGATGCCGGCGCCGACGAGACTCAGCTTGCCTGGACGCCGCTCCACCGCGCTGTTGCGCTCGGCACCCTCGCAGAGGTGAAGGCCGTCGTCGAAGACGGCGAGTACATCGAGCTGGTCGACTGGTGGCAACGCACTCCCTGGCTCGTAGCCGTCAAGGCAGGTGACCTCGAAAAGGCCCGCTACCTGGTCGACTGCGGCGCCGATTGTACTGTCACCGGACAGGGTGGCGCCTCGCCGCTCGATCTCGCCACCGAGAGCTTTCAAACCCCTATGCTGAAATGGCTCATCGAACTCGGCATCAGCGTCGAATCCACCGCGGACTGCTGCATCACCCCGCTCATGACCGCTGTGCAGGCCGGCAACGACGAGGCAGTCGACGTGCTGATCGCGGCCGGCGCCGACGTCAACCGCCGAACCCTGTGCGGCACCCCGCTCGACAGCGTCCAGACCCGCGAAATTGCTCTGCGCCTGCTCGACTCGGGCGCCGATCCCGCCCACCTCTCCTTTGAAGGCCGCCGTGCGATTCTCGGCCTCGAGCCGCAGCCGGACGAATCGCTTTTCGACGCCGCGCCCGAGGAATACCGTATTGCGCCGACCGCCTGTTGGGGCGACACAATCCCGAACTAATGGACCAACCATTCTGGCAGGCCATGATTCGCTCCGGCATCGACGCATACGCAGGCGCGCGGCTCGCCGGCGGAACTCGCGACGACTGTCCCGTCTGGTGCGCCCAGCGTTTTGGCCAATCCCTCACGCTGCTGCCCGATGGCCGCGCGATTCAGATCGGCGGCGAGCACGAAGATTATTACGACTCCGATTTCTGCATCTACAACGACGTTTTCGTGCACCACCCCGATGGCCGCATCGAGATCTTCTGCTACCCCGAAGATGCCTTCCCGCCCACCGACTTCGATACCGCCACGCCGATCGGTGACTCAATCTACATTATCGGCGGGCTCGGTTATCAGGGCTCGCGCCGCTTCGGCGAAACACCGGTCTACCGTCTCGATACCAACACGCTCCAGATCCACCACATCGAAACTACCGGCGAGCCACCGGGCTGGATCTCACGGAATCGCGCGGTCCTCGTCAGCCCACACGAAATCCGTGTTTGGGCCGGCAAAATCGCCGCAGAAGTGGGCGAATCGGAAACCTACGACGACAACCATCGCGTCTGCGTCTTCGACGTCACGCGCCGCCAGTGGCGCCGCGAGCCCTCACTAGGCTAGCAGCCGCTTCGTCTCTCCTACGAGCTTGCTGGTCTGCGGCGGGATCGCCACCTCGAGTTGCGAATCGTTCCCCAAACCGGTGTGCGATGACCCCGAAGCACACATAGCCAGGCCACGCTTATCCTGAAACCACTTCAACCACTTCGCCATCACCGGAATCGGTCTGGTATTACCCCAACCCGTTTCCCAGCCCGGTGGGGCTGGCGATCGGCGGGTACGGCGCCGGCTCGGCGATCTCCGGGCGGCTGGCGCATTTGAATCTGATTCCCGCTTACGAGCTACCGGCGACGTTTTAGATTACAATCGTCGTCGTGATGGCGGTTGCGGGGGTTGCTGCTGCGGAACCCACCGTGGGATACGGCTGGAGTTGCTGTATGGCCGGTATCACAACTATCAGGCGGCGTTTTACACTGCCGCCGCGCTGGCGGGCGTGGGGCTGTTGTGCGAACCCGGCGCACGCCCGCCAGCGCGGCGGCAGTG
>Ga0209067_10000488_pt1 | contig 25091 bp, 16 predicted proteins | sample ColStrG_CSR_2013_FD_187199 | JGI IMG/M metagenome (GOLD analysis project Ga0209067, IMG submission 187199) | Freshwater sediment microbial communities in response to fracking from Pennsylvania, USA - Cold Stream Run_MetaG_CSR_2013 (SPAdes)... | ecosystem: Environmental > Aquatic > Freshwater >... | reverse complement strand
TGGTCACGCGGCAGCATAGAGATATCTCCGTTCTTATGATGTGCACTTTTGTTATTGGTGGCCGTAGAAGTCGCTGGGCCAAATTTGCACGGCGAATGTAATCTGTTTTTATGACAGTGTATAGATGATTTTTCACGCTTTGCGCGTTGGTGTGCTGAATGATTTGCTTGGAAGGGTGTAATCCTCAAATGGCAGGCGAAAAAAAACCGGCAACTGCCGGTTTTTTGCTCACCTAAAGGTGAAAAGCAAAGGCTAATTAAGCGGCCATAGCTTTGAGTTTTGCGTTCAAGCGGCTCTTGTGACGTGCAGCTTTATTCTTGTGAATAAGGCCTTTGTCAGCAATGCGGTCGATCACAGCAACAGCTGCAACGTAAGCTGCAGTAGCAACTGCTTTGTCACCTGTTGCAATGGCGCTAACCACTTTTTTCAGGTAGGTACGCCCCATAGAGCGCATGCTGGCGTTGTGCTTGCGAGCTTTTTCGTTCTGACGCGCGCGTTTTTTAGCTTGGGGTGAGTTTGCCACCGTGGTGCTCCTATAAAATCTAAAGATAAATGCGAAAAGCTGAGGAAATATTCGGTAAATACTGAGATTCCACCGTTTAACGGTCTGGAATCAAGGACGCGACATTATCCCGTTTTTCAGCGACCTGTCAACCAAAAAAGCACCAATTCGTCCGACTGAGCACAATTTGGCGTCTTAACCTATCTTAACTAGGCGCAAACCCGAAGAGTACGTCTTATTGTATAAACTCTAGGCACACGCAATAGCCAGCCACACTATAAAAATACCCAAGCTGAGGTTATCCATTATGCAATCACCGTCTTGTTTCCACTTTTGTTTGCGACTAGGAGCATGTATCGCGTGGCCTAAAGTTCGACTGTTCCTTAGCATAGGCTTAAGTCTTTGGTTGCTAGCTTGTGGCAGTGGTGGAGGGGGCTCAAAAGCCAGTTCTGGAGCAGTAACTCCCACCCCGATTTCCAGTGCGGCCAGCTCATCTTCCACATCCGTTAATGTTTCCAGTGCTTCAAGTTCTGCTGCGGCAGATCAGAAAGTAGCGTTCATTCTCCCATTTGATGACAGCAGTTCGGGCATCACTCAAGTCGGTGCGTTATTAAACCATATGCCTGCGGGTAAGTTTGGTGTTATCAAGGTAGATGCCAATGGGCACTTTGTGGCGGGTTCGGAACGCGAACGTTTTCTCGGTGTGAATATCACTGCTGGCTCTACCATGCCTTCCCATGAGAATGCAGAAAAAATCGCTGCGCGCCTCGCTAAATTTGGCGTGAATCTAGTGCGTTTTCATCACATAGATAATCACTTTGGCGCGAGCAGTATTATCAATTATGCGGCGGGCAACAGTCGTACGCTTGATCCAGTAAATCTTGAGAAGTTGGATTATTTAATGAATCAACTCAAACTCAACGGAATTTATGCGGATTTGAATTTAATTACAGCGCGTGAATTTTCGGCTGCGGACGGTCTGCCTGCTGAAATCAGCCAGCTCACCTGGAAGCAAGCCCATGTGCTGGGATTTGTGGATAACACATTTCACAATTTAGAAAAAGAATACGCACGCAATTTACTAACGCACAAAAACCCTTATACGGGCTTAACCTACGCCGAGGATCCCGCCGTTGCCTTTGTTGAAATTAATAATGAAAACGGTTTATTTCAACAATTTTTTGAAGGCTCTGTGGATGTGTGGCCTGCAGTATTTCGCAATGAGTTGATTGCGAAATGGAATGGCTGGTTGGCTGCAAAATATACGAACACTAGCGCGTTGGAAACCGCTTGGGGGGCAAGGAGTGAAGCGCTTGGCACAGAAAAATTACTGAATAATAATTTCGCTTCTGGTGTAACCAATTGGAATTTCGAGCAGCATGATACTGCCATAGCAAACACACAGGCGGGCACATTTGATGGCCGCGCTGGCCTGCAAATTAATGTGACTAATGTGGGTTCGGCGGCGTGGAATGTGCAGTTGAATCAAGGAAGTCAAACGATTGTAAAAGATCAGCTCTACACGTTGAGTTTTTGGGCGAAGGCAGATGCTGCGCGTTCACTCGGCGTTGACTTGAGTTTAAATTATGACCCTTGGACAACCTTGGTTTCTCGTACTTACAGTCTCGATTCTACTTGGCGATATTTTGAAACCAGTTTTATTGCTAGCACCAGTGACACCAATGCGCGCATTAACTTCAATGGTTTCGGCAATCAATTGGCAACCGTTTATTTAGCCAATGTGAGTTTTAAATCTGGCGGTAACATTGGCAAGTTACCCGCAGGCCAAACGCTCGAAACAAAAAATATTGACGGTAATTTGAGTAATGCGAGTTATATTGCCGGTCGCACCAATGATTGGACAGAATTTTTGCGTTCGGTTGAAAGTACCTATTGGTTGGATATGAAAAATTATCTTAAAACCGATTTGAAATTTAATGGTCCGGTAACCGGAACCATTATTGCAACCAGTTACCCGAGTGCTCAAAATCAAATGGATTTTGTGGATGGTCACGCGTATTGGCAACACCCGCAATTTCCCGGCATTGATTGGGACCCTATCCATTGGAAAATAAATAATATATCGATGGTCAATAGTATCAACAGTACCATTGCTGGTTTGGCAAAACAGCGCGTTAAGGGAAAACCGTTTACTGTGACTGAATACCAACATCCATCGCCTAATTCTTATGGTTCAGAGGCGCCGATATTCGTTGCCGCTTATGGTGCACTACAAGATTGGGATGCGCTGGTGTTTTTCTCTTACGATTCTAACGGCAATGACAATTGGTCAGCGGGGTTTTTCGGCGATTTTTTTAGCATGAATGCGCACCCCACTAAAATGGCGAATATGCTGATTGCAGCGAATATTTTCCGTCGTGGTGATGTGGCTGCAGCGCAAAATGTGCTGACAATGAATTGGGATCCCGCAACAGAGTTATCGGTGCTCGCCAACAAAGGTACTGCGTGGAATGTAGCCAATGGCTCGCATTTGGGCGTGCCAGATGATGCAGTTCTAACCAAGCGTTTTGCGTTGGATGTTTCTGCCGCACCGCAAGGTTTAGCAATTCCTCCGGCGGCATCTGCGAATGCCACGCTAATCTCTGATACCAACGAGTTGGTGTGGGATCGCAGTATTGCTGATAAAGGTGTCGTGACGGTTGATACCGCAAAAACCAAATCCCTTGTGGGTTTTATTAATGGTCGCCAATTTACCTTGGGTAATGTCACTGTCGCTGTTGCGCCTACATATTTTAATTGGGCCACTGTATCCCTCACTTTGCAGCAAGGCAGTTTTTTGCAGCCGAATAATGCGGCCAAAATGCTCATGGTGCTTACGGGTGATATTGAAAATACCCAAATGGATTGGACGGATGCGAGCCATACCAGTGTGAGTAATAATTGGGGGCAATCGCCTACTCTGATTGAAGTTATTCCCGCAACAATTGATTTGCCGTTTCCGAGCGCCAATACCCAGGCTTGGGTTCTCGATGAAACCGGCCAGCGTAAAGTGGCGTTAACGGTTAGTGATAATAATGGCAAGGCGCGGATTGTATTAAATGGCGCAACGGCCACTTTGTGGTATGAGGTGGAGGTAGCAGCGAGTAATTAACGTTTGGTAGCGCTGAAAAAAGTCGGCGTTGATTTGACGTCGGCGTGTTGATTGCGAAACGCTCGCGTCAAGGACGATGCGAGCTTGTTGTAAAGAGGTGTTTATTCGTCAGTCATTGATAGAATGAATATAAATACTGCCCAGCTAATTCACTCTCTGGGTGTCCCCCTAAAATTGTTCGAAAACAATACCTAAGTCCCGCTTTCAAAATAGCCCTTTCAAAGCGGCGAGTGGTAAGATTCCTCTAATTTAACGCTAATGATACGCGCCGCTGTGATTGATAAGGCGCCAATACAGCGGCAGGCTTTAGGAAGGGAGTTAGAGTGTGAGCACCACCAATGAAATTACTGAAGTATCTACGCCCGCCGCGGCAATCGATGCTGACAAAACCCGTGTGTCCTCCGCGCGTGAGGCTGGGCAAACCTTTATCGCAGAGCCTTTTAACTCGGCATCCCATTCCTCAACGACTCAATACACCCATTTTAATTCGTCCAGCCACACATCGTCTGGTTTTGCCGAAGCACAGGCTATTGTTCAGCATACGCATGCAGGAAATGGCAGCGGCGCTTTACTGAAAAAGCGTTTTCTGTTGGAAGATGTGTTGGGGCAGGGTGGTATGGGAACCGTTTATCGCACGAAAGATTTGCGCAAAGTAGAAGCGGAAGACCCTAATCCCTACATCGCCACCAAAGTGCTCAGCGATGCGTTTAAACAGCACCCTAATGCGTTTGTGACTTTGCAGCAAGAAACTGCCAAATCCCACGCGTTGGCGCATCCTAATATTGTGACTGTGCATGACTTTGATCGCGATGGCGATATTTTATTTATGACCATGGAGTTGTTGCAGGGAGATCCATTGGATCGTCTGTTACGACAGCGGCGCAACCAAGGCATGCCGAAAGGAAAAGCACTCGCCATAGTGCGCGATCTGTGTTCTGCTTTGGCATACGCTCATCAACGCCACATTATTCACGCGGATTTCAAACCCGGTAACGTATTTATTTGCGCTGACGGCACCGCCAAGGTATTGGATTTTGGTATTGCGCGCGCTGCGTCAAAAGAAACGCAAAAACACACATTTGATGCTGGGCAATTAGGCGCATTTACGCCCGCCTACGCCACCATGGAAATGGTGCGCGATGAACCGCTTACCTTTGCCGATGACGTCTACGCACTTGCCTGTGTTGTTTATGAAATCTTGAGTGGGCAGCACCCCTACCAAAATAAATCGGCGCTTGAGGCCAAACAGTTAGGTTTGAAGTTAAAACCTATTGCTACGTTAAATCATCGCGAGTGGAAGGCGTTGGGTCACGCATTGTCACTAGAGCAGCGCCAACGTACGCCAACGGTCGCGCAGTTTATGGCGGAGATGTTTCCGCGCCGCCGTACGTGGGTGTCGAGCGCCGCAATTCTAATGGCTGTTATCGCCTTGGGTGGTGCTGCTTGGTTTGCGTATAGCCAACATCAAACCAACATGCGATTACAAAATACCATCGCGGAAAATATGGCGCAGGCACAAACTTGTTTTGCGCAAAGTGATTTTGCTTGCGCTCTTGAGCATAGTCTGGTGGTAGAGAGTCTTGACGCCACCAACAAGGCAGCCATCCAGTTAGCAAAAGCTGCGCAATTAGCGCAGCAAAAACAAGCGCAGGCGCAAAAAATTACGCAGCTATTGGCCGATGCTGATGCGTGCATGGCTGAGCAGGATGATACCTGTGCTCAGATAAAAGCCAAAGAAGTGCTGGCGTTAGATGCAAATAATTTACGAGCTCAGCAATTAATTGTGGCCGCCAACGATTTAGATCGCAATCAAAATGTTTCTGAAAATATCCAGCAAGCAGAAGCTTGCTTGCAGAACAAAGATACAGCTTGTGCACATATGTTTGCCAAAAAAGCCGCTGAGATAAATGCCAATCATCCCGCTGTAAAAGCTTTTATGGTGAAGTTGGAGGCTGTAGAGCAACAAGGAAAATTAATGGCGCTGGCACAGCAGCAAAAAGTCAATAATTTAGTGCAACAAGCGCAAGATTGTTTATCGTTTAAAAAATATGATTGCGCTATTAAGCACGCTGAAGACGCGCTTGTGCTTGATCCAGTTAATGGCATGGCAATGGAAGTGAAACAAACAGCAGCCGTAGCAGATAAGCAAATTCGCGATGCGCAGGAAAAGGTGAGTAAGATTTTAGCACAAGCCAAAGACTGCTTGGATAAGCAAAAAAATTACAGCTGTGCTATTGCCAAAGCTGAGGCGGCCTTGGATGTGATGCCGAATAATGCGGAGGCACAAGCGATTAAAGCGCGTGCACAGGACACGCAGCGTAAAATCAAAGAAACTGGCTTTAATATCAAATAAAGAGAATTGCGATGAAGAAAATCATTTTGTTAATAGTATCCATATCAATAGTGAATCCAGTTTTTGCATTCGGACTACAAGATATCGGCCACGTATTTGATAAATCTTACAAGTGCAAAAACGACGATCAAGCCTGTAAAAATCGCCAGCATCTACTCGCGGTTGCAAAAGTTGCCGCTGTTGCTGTAGCTGCAAAATATATTGTCGATATGGTAGTTGAGCATAAAGCTAAAAAGCTGGCGGATGAAAAAGCGGTTGCCAAAGACTATAAAGATCAACATACAAGTTTGCCTGAAAAAGCCGAAGCCTCTGTTTATACCACGACTACAGAACCCGGCAACGTAGTACAGCCGGGGAAAAAAGTGGTGATTAAATCCGATATAGTTGTTGTTCCAGGTCGTGATGAAAAAGACACTGTAATTCAAGAGCGCATGGCAATTTTTGATAATGAGGATCATGAAAAAGAATTAAAATCACTCACGAAAAATGTAAATGAAGGAACCAAACGCGCTGGTCACTACACCAACGAGTTTAGTTTTACATTACCCGAGGGATTACCGCAGGGTGTGTACCCCATAAAAAATACATTACTGATCAATGGCGAGGAAATTCAGTCAGCTAACAATGATCTACAGCTGGTGTTGCACGTAGATGAGCGTGGACGACAGTTTATCGCCAGTATTTTTTAGGGGGTGAATTTACATACTTCCGTAAAAATATTTTTACGCCTTGGCGTATTGTTCTACTTGAACCGCTTCATTCTTATGTGCAGAAAAGAGTTCATTTGTGTTTCTGTAAATCAGAACTAGAGTTAGTGGATGCTGTAAAAATCAACGTCAACTTGTTGCGTTAGCCTATGGTGAGCAGTTCTAGGGTGGCGACCGGTTGGGAGTTTCACTTAAAAGGGGATTGTGCGCCATGGCCAGTAAAAAGTCAGAGTTGAAGGATAATAGTCGTCGCAGTGAAGAGTCAGGTGATGTGGCGGTGCAAACTCCGCCGGCTTCGCCGCCACCTCTACCGCTCGAAACCAGTTTGCATGCTGAAACTTACATGTATTACACGGAACGTAATCTGGATAAAATTCTTACCAACCTTGATTCGTTGCGATCCAGTGTTTATCCGCAAGTGAGTAACAACGGAGAGATCAGCAGTTATTCTCAACCACAATTCCCATCTGTTTGTTTAATTGGTCTTGGTCGTTGCGGCTCTAATATCGCATTAGATGTGGCCTCGCTGGTGTATAGCGCCCGCAGTTTTTACCTCAATGCATTTATGAATGAAGAGAAAGAGCGCAACGATCAAGATCAGGCGCCTGTGCGCTGGATTAAACGCGGCTTTAATTTAAAAAGTCCCCATCAAATCAAACCGGTATTTTTAATTGAACCTTTGGTGATGTTGGGTGACTTGGATAAAGATATTGCTGGTCGCATTCGTTTCTCGCGTCGCGGTGAGGAGACCAATTTTCTAAAAGACTACACCAAAATGAAAATCATGGATCTCTCTGAAGTTCATGCTGGTGGTTCTGGAAATGCACCTATTCTCGGGCAGTATTTGGCGAAGATTATTTTAAATCGTGATACGCAACAGTTTAATAATGAAGATTGGAAATTTATTCACTCTTATCTTATTGACTCTTGCGGCATTATCGCCAACCAATCGCGGTTATATTTTTATATTTTTAGTGCGGGTGGTGGTACTGGTTCAGGTATGGCCTCGGAATTTGGTTTGGCGCAACAATATGCCTATATGAGCAAAACTTTTGAAACGCGTATACCAAGCCAAGATCACGAAAACCGTAATCATTCATTTGTATTCGAACCTATTTTTACGAGCGGTATCTGCATATTGCCGAATATTTCTGGGCAAGGGGTAGAAATGTCAGAGGCTCTGCACATTAATGCGGGGCGTTTACTGTGTAAGTACTTATCGGAAGAATGGGATTTTTCGTATAATCTTGAAAATGAAAATAGCAGCGAGTCTAGTGTGATGCATCGTATTCGCCCGTGGAACGCCATGATGTTAATTTCCAATGACATTATGCGTTACGCTGAAGAAACAGATGATGCAACGATTCAGCAAATTGATGTAAATACTATGGAGAAATATGCGAATCAATATATCTCCCAACAAATTTTTAATATCCTTACTGCGCAAGCCACGACCACGGACTACGATGAAAATTACTTTCGTCGGGCGGGTATCGATATAGCTGAAACGATTCGGTTAGATGCCAATGATTTGTTTATGAGTTTGGCTGGGCCGGTAGCTGTTGCTTACGCTGAATCAGTCATTCCGCCGACACTAGTAACCACGGAAAAAGTTCGGATTGTCGATAAGAAAAACAGTGAGTTAAATATTGATGACTTATTTTATCGCTCCATTGATTTGCCGCATTTTAATCGTGTGACTCAGGCCATTGAGGGCATTAGCTTACTGCCGATTGAATCCAATCGCTATCGCGAAGCCTTGAGTAATTATAAAAAAGACGGCTATAACCCTGATCGCTTAAAAAATTTAAATTTCTTTAAAAACTGTTCTTCTATTGTTTCTATTATTTCTTTGCCAAAAGATTATAAATTGTCTTACGTAGATTTGAACAAACTTAAATCCCATTTAAATGCGCTATTTCCCAATACCACACTCAAACGTTATGCCTTGGTTATCGGGGCATCCGCAAATATTTCTTTAACCACTTTGATAGTAAAAAGCCCTTGTTTGAGCGATGACTTCCTTACGTTGATTGTGTCTTATATAAAACGTTGTTTTGCAAAAAACAATTATCGGTATGATGATGCACTCGATACTGCCATGCTCGATTTCATTCGCGCTGATGAGTTTGACGAACAGCAGTTGGATAATATGCTTAACGAGTATGAAAACCCTGCGAAAATACTTGATACTAACTGGTATGCAATTAAGCCCATGTATGAGAAAAAATACCGTGAGTTGATTAATAATGAAGATAAATTCTGCTCGATTAATGACATTCGCTTATCGCGCGACAGTGTGAAAAAAGCCATTAATTATTTGCGTGAAATTTATCGCCATAAAATCAGCAAGACAAGTATCGTGTCGCTTAATAGTTGATAAAACTAAGGGCAATAAATATTTATTATATTTTTTTGTTTTGAAATTAAAAAGGGTGGCTGTTCTTTCGCCACCCTTTTATTAGATAACGTATTATTTAATATTGGACGCATCTGCATTGCGTTTTTCAATTTCTTCAGCGCGTTTCTTTTTGTCTTTAGATATATCCTTTTTATCTTTGTTTATTTCTTTTTGTTCGTGCTCACGCTTTGCCTCTAATTTCTTTGCTGCAATTGCATCTCCTTCTTTGACTTCTTTATTTTCTTTTGCCTGAATAGCATTTTTTTCTTTTCGTTCTTGAGATAATTCAGTTTTGTCTTTTTTAATATCTTTGGTTTCATGTCTTATTTTGGCATTATCTTCTTTTACTTGATCTACCTCCGCACTAGAGGACTGTGCGAATACAGGTAACGATAATGTAGATATTAAAGCGCTCAATAATAGAATTTTTTTCATGTTATTTACCTTTCAAGTTGTATTGAATTGCTGCTTTTTCATAAGCGACACTGCTTTTGCATATAGAAATAATCGCGCCCACAATGTCATGCGGCTTATTTATAGCAAAGATAATCTGAACAAACTATTAACATTAAAAAATTCCCTTGTGGCGAATGAAATAAAAATTGCCTTTTGTTGATGCAGTTCTCATTAAAGTTAAATGAAATTGCGAAATAAAAAATTAAGGCATAATTCTTATAATAATTTACGTAACATTTACGGCAAGGCTCTATTTTTCTGCTGCTGTGTCATAAAACTGAGACTAAAACTCGCTAAGTTGAGGTTGCTTATTACCGTTGCTCTCGAGCTTCTTTAACTTTTTAATTTCAGGGAAATAAAATGAAACTCTCATATGCTTCAATAGCGATTTTCAGCGCCGTATTGTTAGCTGGATGTGGTGCCGATAAAAAAGATACATCCACTGCGCAGTCGCAAACCCCCGCAAAAGTTAATATTAATCATGTCTTGTTAATCAGCGTTGATGGGTTGCATCAGCAAGATCTTGATTATTGTATTGCTAAAGCGACTTGTCCTAATTTAATTGCTTTATCGAAGGCGGGAGTTATTTATTCTTCGGCCAGCACGCCAGGCTTATCTGATTCCTTTCCCGGTCTTGCAGCGTTGATTACTGGAGGATCGCCGAAGTCAACAGGACTGTTTTATGACGTATCTTATGATCGAACTCTTTATTCTCCCAATGATGTAACTTGTACTGGCCCGCAGGGTTGGAATGTCATTTTCGATGAAACCACAGGGCTTGATAGTTTTAATGGCGGCATAAGAACTCATCTCGATGGCGGTGGTTCATTTAATCCTCAAGCAATTCCACATGCGAAAGTAAATGGTGCCTGTGTTCCGGTGTACCCGCATAATTACATTAAAACGAACACAATATTTGAAGTTGTAAAAGAAAATATTGTGGGGGCTCATACTGCATGGGCGGATAAACATGCATGGGGATATGATTGGGTAAATGGGCCGTCAGGTGATGGTGTTGATGATTTAGCTCGGACAGAAATTAATTCACTTGATGCGGTAACCAATAGCGATTACACCGATATTTATTCGCATACAGAAGTATTTGACTCAATACATACTAAAATTATTTTAAATCAAATTGATGGTATGAACTCAACGGCACGTGAGTTTGCGCCAGTACCAACTGTGTTTGGTGCAAATTACCAAACTTTGAGTGTCGCGCAAAAAGCAACCAATGCGAGTGGTGGTGGTTACACTGATGCAAGCTTTACTCCAGGAGTTCAAGTTGCTGCTGCAATCGCGTTTGTTGATGCTGAAATTGGTAAAATGGTCACCGAGCTTAAGGCGAAAAATTTATATGCGGCTACTGCGATTATCGTTACAGCAAAGCATGGACAATCGCCGAGCGATCATTCAAAGCTAGTAAAGAATGGTGATACCTTGACAGATCTGTTGCAGACCAATGGTTATTTGGATTCCAATGGTAATTGGGGGCAAAATGCAACAACCAGCGGGAATTTAAATGACGGTTCTGGTTTGGTGGGGACGGGTATGGTGCAAACTGATGATGTGGGACTTATTTGGTTGAAAGATCAAACACAAGTTCCAGCTGTTCTTGCGTCACTCAAAGCAAATCTAGGATGCGTGGCTCCCGGAATTTGTGCAGATGGCCCCCAAGCTTACATTCTTTCGGGCGCACAATTAGCTCCGCAATTTGGTGACCCGGCGCAAGGTAGAACACCGGATATCATCGTGCAGCCAAACCCCGGTGTGATTTTTACCGGTAGCAAGAAGAAAGACGCTGAACACGGCGGAAATGCACTGGATGATAGCCATGTTGCATTGTTGGTCTCTTTACCGACACTAAACACTGCGCAAACCGTTTCTACTCCTGTAATTACGACACAAGTAGCGCCAACTATTTTAAAAATATTGGGCGTTGACCCAACATTATTGAACGCAGTAAAAAATGAAGGGACGGCTATTTTGCCGGGACTGAATTTTTAATTAATTGCATGGTCGGTTTTATTTAACCCAGTAAAGAGCGAGGTTCTGCTTTTTATTGGGTTAAAGCTAAGTTCTTGATTTGTTCTTTTTCTTCGTTTCTGTGGATTTGAATTGCGATCTTTGTGCTCACCTGTCGCGCTATCTTTATTGCTGCTCAGCTAAAATTCACGTATTCCTAGGGTGTGTAGTATTTGTGCGCTGCTAGGTAACCCGCAAAATTTCTACTTTTGAGTCAGTTACTACAGGTTCATTCACAGAGTTATTCACAGGAATTGTGGATAAGCCATTAGCGCCAAATTAATCTTTTGATCGCCTTTCATGCAATGTCATTGTTGCTTTATTCCGCATAATGATTGGCATAAATACTGCTGTAATCTCCTTATGCTTCAATGCTGCAAACATTGGTGGATGCTTGTGGCTTTGTTTTGGGGCGTTTTTGTTACTTTTACAAGAACTCCAAGGGTATTTTCTACCCAAGCAAGGGCTGATGACGTAGAATGCCGCCCTATTTTGATGCTTAATTTGAACCCCTCGATCGAGTTAGCCCCTGATTTTTTGGAGAAATGTCCGATGTTAAAGCTGCCTGAAACCCTGCGCGAAAACGTACGCCTGCTAGGGGAGCTGTTAGGTGAAACAATTCACGCCCATGAAGGTGAGGAGCTATTTTCGAAGGTTGAAGGCATTCGCAAGTTGGGTAAAGCTATTACCCGTGCTGAAAGCGGCGACTCTGCTCCTCTGGTAAAGCTGCTGGGGGAGTTGGGCGATGAAGATATTCTGCCCATCGTGCGCGCGTTTAACCAATTTCTGAATTTGGCCAATATTGCCGATCAGGAGTATTTCTCCAGCGCTGAGTCTGAGCGCGAAGATGTATTGCAAGCCATGTTGTTGGAGTTTTCCGAGAAGTATGGCAGAGAGGCTCTGGCGAAAAAAATCAGCGAGTTGCGCATCGAATTGGTATTGACCGCGCATCCTACGGAAGTGACTCGCCGCACCCTGATTCGCAAGTACGACCAAATTGTTGACACCCTAGCAGACCGCCAAAACGGCAGCTTGCTCACTTTTGAACAAGATAAATTGCGTGGCCGCTTGCACCGTTTGGTCGAAGAAATTTGGGCGACCGATGAGATTCGAACCACGCGTCCAACGGCTATCGACGAAGCGAAATGGGGCTTTGCAGTTATCGAAAATAGCTTGTGGCAAGCTGTTCCCGATTTTATTCGTCATTTGGATCGTTTGAGTACCCGTCATTTGGGGCAATCTCTACCACTGGATGTACAGCCTTTTAAATTCTATTCGTGGATGGGCGGTGATCGAGACGGTAATCCCAATGTAACGCACAAAATTACCCGCGAAGTGCTGCTATTGGGTCGTTGGATGGCGGCTGAACTTTATTCTCGCGATGTGTACAGCTTAGGTGGCGACCTGAGTATGAGCGAGGCCAATGAAGAGTTAAACAAGCTTTACCCGAACAGTACCACCCCCTACCGCGATGCTATGTTTACCCTGCGTAAGCGCATTCAAGCCACATTGGAGTGGGCTGAAGCACGTCTTCAAGGCCGTTTGGTGGAAGCGCCGGAAGATCTCATCATCAGTCGTGAAGATCTGCTTGAGCCTTTGATGATCTGCTTCAAGTCCTTGAACGATGTAGGTTTGCCGCACATCGCGAATGGACCTTTGATGGATACCATCCGCCGCATTCACTGCTTTGGTATTAATCTGGTGCCCTTGGATATTCGCCAAGACGGTGAACGCCATGTAAAAGCTATTGATGAGTTGGTAGCCTATTTAGACTTGGGTGATTATGCCAAGTGGTCGGAAGATCAGCGTCAAGCATTCTTACTGGAGCAGTTGAGCAGCAAGCGTCCGTTAATGCCTATTTCGTGGCCGATGAGCGATGACACTGCCGAAGTGCTCGCAACCTGTCGCGTGATCGCCAGCGAACCACGAGAGATTTTGTCGCACTATATTATCTCCATGGCTCAACAGCCTTCTGATGTGTTGGCAGTTGCCCTGCTCTTGAAAGAATGCGGTATGACATGGGATATGCCTATTGTTCCCTTGTTTGAAACCCTTGATGACCTCGATCGTGCGCCTATAGTGATGGATCGCTTGTGGAGTCTTGACTGGTATCAGCAATACAGTGCCAAAGATCAAACCGTCATGATTGGTTACTCGGATTCCGCGAAGGATGCGGGCAAGTTTTCAGCCACTTGGGCGCAATATAAGGCGCAAGAAAAGTTGGTTGCATTGGCTGATAAGTATGAAGTGTCTTTGGTGTTATTCCACGGTCGAGGCGGCACCGTTGGTCGTGGTGGCGGCCCAGTAGAAAAAGCTATGGCGTCTCAGCCGCCCGGTTCTATTTATGGTCGAATCCGTGTAACTGAACAGGGCGAGATGATTCGCTACAAGTTTGGTTTGCCGCGTGTTGCTTTCAGCAGTCTTTCTTCTTATGTAGTTGCAACCTTGCGCGCGACCATTTCGCCCCATGATGCACCATTACCTGAGTGGCGTGACCTAATTGAGCGCATGGGTGCTTCTAGTTTGGAGGCCTATCGCAGTGTGGTGCGTGGACATGAGCATTTTGTACCTTACTTCCGCAGCCTCACGCCTGAGCAGGAATTAAGTCTGTTGGCCTTGGGGAGTCGCCCAGCAAAACGTAAATCTACGGGTGGCGTAGAAAGTTTGCGCGCTATTCCATGGGTATTCGCGTGGACGCAAGTGCGATTAAACTTGCCTGCTTGGTTGGGCGCACGTCAGGCGTTGGAGTATGCCTTGGAGCACGAGCCTAAAACATTGGAAGATATGGTTGCCAACTGGCCATTCTTTTCAAGCTTTCTGGATTTGCTGGAAATGGTAATAGGTAAAGCGGATGGCCCCATCTGTACCTATTATGAAGAACAATTGGTGCCAGCGGAGTATCACGGTCTTGGCAAACAATTGCGCGATGATCTGAAGTCGTTGGAATTATTGATTAATGCACTTAAGAAGCAGGATATTCTGCTGAAAGATGAGCCTTTACTGCGTCAATCGTTAGAAGTGCGTAAGCCTTATGTGGATCCACTCAATTATCTGCAAGCTGAGTTGCTCAAGCGCTATCGCAGCAGTAATTCCATTAGCCCAGATCTAGAGCGTGCGTTAAAAGTGACTATGGCGGGTATTGCTGCAGGCATGCGCAATACGGGTTAATGGTTTCCGCTGTGGTATAAACAAAAAGCCGTGCAGGTTTCACTTGCGCGGCTTTTTGTTTTTAAGGGCGACAAATAATTTGTCACAAACTGGAGTTATCTTGAGCTGGTAAGTTGATTCTATTTTTTTATTAATACAAAAACTCATACGAATAAAAATATCCCTGTTTAAAGTAAGTTTATTGGCTTGGTAAACATTTTTAATAATCACAAGCTATAAGTAGAAATACCTATATTCGCGCCAATTAGATTTTTGACACCCTTGAGATGCAAGGCTATACCTACATGTGCTTTAGTTATCACTTTAAGGCCAGATAACCTTTTTCACGTATCTCATAACAACGCATTGAGTCGCCAGTCATGAACTCTAACAACTATTCATCAAGCCCGCCCAGTTCGCAATCGTCTCTTTTGGTACAGGGGGCGACTGTTGTACTTGCTCTTGTGGCGCTAGTGCTTTTGTATTTGGCGAACATGGAGTTATTTAGCAAGCTGTTAATTGGCCTGTTGATTATTGCTCCCGTTGGTTTTGTTTTTTTTCAAATGCAAATTTTCACGCGTGGTTTAAATGATTTTGCGCAATTGCAGCGTCAACATAACAGCGTGCAAATGGAGTCTGAACAGTTAAAAATTATTACTCATAATTATCAGCAAGTGATTCAGGAATTATTACCTTTGTGGCAACGTCAAACAGATTTGGCGAAGCAGCAAATGGAGCAGAGCATTAATGAATTGGTATCACGCTTTTCAGAGATACACTCGCGTTTGCAAGCATCAATTAGTGCAGCGCAGTTCGCAGCGGCGGGCATGAGTGGCAAAAATGGTTTGAGTCAGGTCATCGAATTTGCTAACAGTGAATTAGGGCAAATGGTACAAACGCTACGTAATGCAATTAAACAACGCGATGAGTTGCTGCACGAAATTTCAGGACTTTCTGATATTACGAGTGAATTGAGCAGTATGGGTGCGGAAGTTGCCGGTATTGCGTCACAAACAAATTTACTTGCACTCAATGCCGCCATTGAAGCAGCGCGTGCAGGGGAATATGGGCGCGGCTTTGCTGTAGTGGCCGATGAAGTGCGTACTTTATCGAGTCGTTCGGGTGAAACGGGTTCACGCATTGGTAAACGTATTGAACAAGCCAATGCTGCTTTGCAAAAAACCTTGGAGCGTACAGCGGAATTTGCGGAGCAAGATGATGCGCGCTTATCAAAATCAGAATCTTCCATTGCGCAAGTCTTAGGGCAATTCCAAGAATCGGGTGAGGGTATTTTGCATTCCTCGCAATCGTTAGAACAAGACAGTACGCAAGTTCAACACAGTGTGGAAGAAGTGTTAGTCAATTTACAGTTTCAAGATCGCGTGGGACAAATTCTCAGTCACGTGATCGAGGATATGAATAAATTCGCTACGGTGATTCAACATCATCAGCAGGAATTAAAAGCGGGTCGAGAATTGGAACCCATTAATATTGGTGAGTGGCTGAAACAGATACGTAAAACCTATACCACACTGGAGCAGGTAGACGTACATCACGGTAAGCAATCGGTACATCATTCAAAAAGTTCAGACGTCACACTTTTTTAGGAGCAAGGCATGTCTAAAGTGATTTTAGTGGTAGATGATTCAGCCAGTGTAAGGCAGGTAGTCGGTATTGCATTACGCGGCGCAGGTTATACCGTGCTGGAAGCGTCCGATGGCAAAGATGCCTTAAATAAATTGGATGGCCAACAAAAAATTAATTTAGTCATTTCTGATGTCAATATGCCAGTGATGGATGGCATTACATTTGTGAAAGAAATGAAGCTAAAAGCAAATTATAAATTTACGCCAGTCATTATGCTGACTACAGAAGGCGCAGATGAAAAAAAACAAGAAGGCAAAGCGGCTGGTGCGAAAGCATGGATAGTAAAACCATTTAGACCAGAACAATTGCTACAAACTGTTTCGATGTTGATTTAACGAATATCACTGGCGCCATCATCGGGAGACCCACTAGGGATGAGATTATGAAGATTACCTGCACTGCCACCAGTTCCGGTACTGAGCTAGTACTGGACGGTGATCTTACCATCTACACAGTAGCGCAAGCGAAAGAAGATATTTTTCTCGAAGGGGAAAATTTAATAAGCCCGATTAAGCTTGATTTAAGCCATGTAAATGAATTGGATACTGCGGGTATTCAGTTGTTGTTATTTGTCCAAAAATATTTGAATGGTGAAAACAAAGAACTTCAGTTGGTAAAAAGTAACGATCAAGTTGATGGGGTAATGTCTGTGTTGGATGTTGCTAACTCTTTTTCAGTGGAAAACTAACATGAATCTCGATGGCGTTTTACAAATATTTTTTGCTGAAGCTGAAGAGTTGTTAAGCTCCATGGAAGCGGCATTGTTGCGTATGGATGAGGGTGAAACAGATCCGGAAACAATTAATGAAGTATTTCGTGCCGCACATACCATCAAAGGTTCCGCCGGCTTGTTTGGGTTAAGCGATATAGTTTCATTTACCCACAAAGTTGAAAATGTATTAGATTTGGCACGTGATGGAAAAATAGAAATCACCAGTGATTTACTCAGCGTACTATTACCTTGTTGCGATCATATATCTACCTTGGTCGATAATGCGATGAATGACGCTGACGCAAATGCTGAGTGTGTTGCGCGGGGCGAATATTTATTGAATTTATTAAATCCGTGGCTAGCATCCCAAGAGTTTTCGCCAGAGGATACTGAGCCTGCTGCAGTAAAAAAAGATACGCCCGTTATTGTTGATGCGGTAAATGAGCCAACTGTCAGAGCCCGAGAACTTTGGCATATATCGGTACGATTCGGGCCGGATTTATTGCGCAATGGTATGGATCCTTTATCTATTTTTCGTTTTCTAAATACGATGGGTTCTATTGAGCATATCGCAACGCTCACTGACCATTTTCCTGAGCGCAACGAATTTGATCCGGAACGTCTCTATCTCGGTTTTGAAATTGCCTACCAAAGTGAAACCACGCGTAGCGAAATTGAAAATGCGTTTATGTTTGTGCGTGATGAATCGGACATTACCATCATTCCTCCCCGCAGTAATATAAAAGAATACATCAACCTTATTAAGTCATTACCAGAGAACACTCAAAAATTGGGTGAAATTTTGGTGAAAAGCCATGTTATTACGTTTCAGGAATTAGAACTGGCTTTGGCGACTCAAAAGTCCCAAGCTATAGCGCAAACAAAAATTCCTTTACTGGGGAATATTTTAATTGAGGAGCAATCTGTTCCAGAAGAATTAGTTAGCGCCGCATTGGAAAAGCAGAAAAAAAATCAGGAACGCCGCACAGCACCCGAAAATCGTTTTATACGCGTAGATTCTGAACGTTTGGACAAACTCATAAATCTAATTGGCGAACTGGTCATCAATCGCCAACGAGTTGATTTGCTGGCTAACAAATTAGCAAATCCTGCGTTGATGGAAGCCGTCACATCCATGGGTAATTTTACCGAGCAAATTCGCGATGCGGCACTTACGTTACGCATGGTGCCCGTCGGTGAAACGTTTCAACGTTTTAAGCGAGTGGTTCGTGATACTGCAAAAGAGCTAGGCAAGGAAATAGAGTTAGAAATTGAAGGTGCCGAGACAGAATTGGATCGCTCGATGGTTGAAAAGCTTGCCGATCCTTTAATGCATATTGTTCGCAATGCCATGGATCATGGTATTGAGTCGGTGTCATTACGTGAGTCGCGGAATAAACCGCGTGCAGGCGTTATTTCATTAACAGCGCGTCATGATGCAGGCAATATTGTTATAGGTATTAGTGATGATGGCGGCGGCTTAGATTTAGAGCGCATCCGTAAAAAAGCCATTGCAAATGGCATTATCGAAGAGGGCATAAGTCTCAGTCGTCATGAATTGTTTCAATTAATTTTTCATCCGGGATTATCTACCGCTGATCGCGTAACCAATCTGTCAGGGCGCGGTGTGGGTATGGATGTGGTTAAACGTAATATTACTGAATTGCAGGGCGCGATTGAAATTGACAGCGAAATAGGTGTTGGAACTCAATTCACTATTCGCTTACCACTTACCTTGGCCATTATTGATGGTTTCCATGTTGCGGCGGGCAGCATAGATTTTATTGTTCCGCAAAATACGATTTTGGAGTGTGTGGATTTAGGTTCGTTAGCGCACGTAGAAGGTCAAAATTGTGTCAACTTGCGCGGCGATCAAGTGCCCTATATTCGTTTGCAGGAATTATTTTCGTTGCGGGCTCAAGAGGATGTACGAGAAAAACTCGTGATTGTTCAATTTGGCGAAAAGCGTGCAGGTATTGTTGTTGATGCCTTGCATGGGGAGATCCAAACGGTAGTAAAACCTATGGGGCCGATTTTTCGAGCGTTAAAGGGAATAGGTGGCTCAAGTTTATTGGGGACTGGCGCCGTTGCCTTAATTTTAGATGTGCAGCAACTCATTGGTTTCGCAATTGATAAAGAGCATTTACGTAATGGTTCGCTGATTTCCGGCGCACAGGAGCTATGAACATGAATACCTTCAGCAAACAAAAAAAACAAACTGTTACGCAAGTTACTCAGCAATTTTTAACATTTCGCATAGGTAATGAGCATTATGGTTTGGAGTTATCCAAAACGCGCGAAATTATTGAGTACGGTGGTATTACGGAAGTTCCTCTAATGCCTAGTTTTTTACGGGGCGTTATTAATTTACGTGGTGAAGTCGTACCTGTTATTGATTTGGCAGTGCGCTTAGGGCGTAAAGCTATAGAGGTGCAGCGCCGTACGTGCATCATTGTCGTGGAATTGGAAAATAATGATCAAAATCATGTTTTAGGTTTGTTGGCTGATGCTGTTAGCGAAGTGATTGAGTTGGCAGAGGACAGTATTGAAGATGCGCCTTCGTTTGGAGCGAATATTCGCGCTGAATTTATTCAGGGTATTGCCAAGCAGGATGATTCATTTGTGGTATTGCTGGACGCCAACAATGCACTGTCGGTGCGTGAGTTAGCGCACTTGGTGGAAGCTGAGCTTGAGTAATCAATCAGCATAAAATTCATGGCGATGTTTATGCTACTTATAAATTTTGTAGAGAATTAAAAAATGACGATAGCACAAAAAATGATTTCGTTAGTGGCCGCGGCTCTGTGTGGGATTCTATTACTTGCGGGCCTGTCGCAGTATCAAATTGGGCATGTGTTTGATAAAGCGAATTTCGCTAATGTAAATACTGTGCCTGCCATGAAATATTTAGGTGAGATGCGCGCCAATATTTTTTTTATTCGTCTTGAAGTTTTGCACCACTTGGAGCTTAAGACCGCGAATGAAAAAAACGCCTCTGAAGCGAAAATAAAAAACTACATTGCAAAAGCGGATCAGGGTTTCAAAGAGTATGAAGGTACAATAGCAGATGATAAAGACAAGCAAATGTTTGAGAAAGAGTCAGCTGCCTATAAAAAATATCTAGAAATTTTACCAGCCATTCTTGCCGCTTCACGTGAGAATCAACTTGATGAAGCTACTAGATTGCGTGATCAAGCAAGAGTGCATACCACGGGAGCTATTGATGCTATTTCAGAACATTTAGATTACAACATCAAATTAGGGCAAGACAGTGCGGATGTCGCAATAGCGACGAAAAGCAGTGCGGTTTTCACCTCTATTGTTATCTCGGGTTTAACTTTGTTAGGTATCAGTTTAATTGGTTTTTTAATTACCCGTAATTTATTGAAGCAGTTGGGTGGTGAACCTGCCTATGCGGCAGTAATAGTAGGAAAAATAGCTGCAGGTGATTTGACTGTTAATATTGTGACCAAGCAAGGCGATGAAACCAGTATGTTGGCCGCTATTAAAGATATGGCCGACAAACTTTCAAATATTATTCGCGATGTGCGCAGCTCCGCCGATGCGTTGGCTTCTGCATCCGAAGAAGTTAACGCAACAGCGCAGTCACTTGCACAGGGTGCATCTGTGCAAGCGGCCAGCGTAGAAGAAACTTCAGCATCTATGGAAGAAATGTCTGCTTCCATTGCACAAAATAATGATAACGCGAGTGTGACTGACGGCATGGCTCAAAAATCGGCACGCGATGCTGCAAACGGTGGTGAGGCGGTATCAGCAACGGTAGAAGCCATGCAAAAAATTGCCGAGCGTATTAGTGTCATTGATGATATTGCCTATCAAACAAATTTACTCGCATTGAATGCAGCTATTGAGGCGGGGCGCGCGGGTGAACATGGTCGCGGTTTTGCGGTAGTTGCGTCTGAAGTGCGTAAACTGGCAGAGCGCAGTCAGGTTGCTGCTCAAGAAATTGGTGAGCTTGCTACCACCAGTGTAAAACGTGCGGAATTAGCGGGAAATTTATTACACGAAATGGTGCCTTCTATTCGTAAAACGGCGGATTTAGTACAAGAAATTGCCGCCGCTTCTTCTGAACAAACCACTGGCGTCACGCAAATTAATGCGGCTATTGGCCAAGTGAGCCAAACCATGCAGCAAAATGCCGCGGCATCAGAAGAATTAAGTTCCACTTCTGAAGAGATGAGTGCGCAAGCGATTCGCCTACAAGAGTCCATGACTTATTTCAAATTATCTGGCGATAACCAAGTGAGCCATCACCGTCCTGTGCAATCCCATGGTGTGCGAACAGAGTACAAACAAACCAGCCAGAAAAAAACAATTCAATCCGCCGATGGTGTGGATAAACACTTTGTGGGTTTCTAGGCATAAAAACGCTACGTGCTTTGAGCAGGTTTAATTGCTTAATAAGTTAAAAATGAGCTATCGATAAAGCCTGCTACTGCAGAGGGATTAAATACCATTATGGAAATTCTTGTTTGATCATTCAGATACACTTTTAAGGAGCTGCGCAAATGACCATCGCACAAAAAATGATTTCACTCGTTCTCTCTGCTCTTTTGGGCATTATTGTGCTGGCAGGTTTGTCGCAGTATCAAATTGGGCATGTGTTTGAGAGTGCTAACTTCGCAAATATCAATACGGTGCCTTCCCTAAAAGATTTGGGTGCATTTCAAAAAGATGTTTTCTCGATTCGTTTGGAAGTTATCCATCATTATGAATTAACCAACACCGCCGAAAAATTAGCGGTCGAAGAAAAAATAAAGAACTACATGAAAGATGCCGATGCTGCACTGAAGGATTATGAAACCACATTGGCTGATGATAAAGACAAAGCATTATTTGAGCGGGAGCGTTCGGCCTATCTGCGTTATCTCGATCAAGTGGCTCCCATTCTTACGGCCTCGCGCAACAACCAAATGGATGACGCTAAACGTTTACGTGAAGAGGCCAAAACGAATACCAACACGGTGTTGGATACCGTTGGTGAGCACATTGCCTATAACATTAAATTGGGGCAGGACGGATCGGATGCGGCATTGGCGACAAAGAGCCATGCCGCTACAACTTCTATAATTATTTCATCGCTAACATTATTGGTGATTGCGGTGATTGGTTTTTTCATTACCCGCAATCTTTTATTGCAGCTAGGGGGCGAGCCTTCTTATGCAGCAAACATTATTGAAAAAATTGCTGCGGGAGATTTAACAGTTAAGATAGATACCAAACAGGGTGATACGACCAGTATGTTAGCTTCTATCAAGGATATGTCTGAAAAGCTCTCCGCTATTATTCGCGATGTTCGTAGCTCTGCGGATTCACTTGCGTCAGCCTCTGAACAGGTAAATGCCACTGCGCAATCCTTAGCGCAGGGTGCATCCGTGCAAGCGGCCAGCGTAGAAGAAACCTCGGCATCTATGGAAGAAATGTCTGCTTCCATTGCACAAAATAATGACAACGCGAGTGTCACTGACGGCATGGCTCAAAAATCGGCACGCGATGCCGCGAATGGCGGTGAGGCAGTATCGGCAACGGTAGAGGCTATGCAAAAAATTGCTGAGCGTATTAGTGTGATTGACGATATCGCGTATCAAACAAATTTACTTGCATTGAATGCGGCTATTGAGGCGGGGCGTGCGGGTGAACATGGTCGCGGTTTTGCAGTAGTTGCGTCTGAAGTGCGCAAATTAGCAGAGCGTAGTCAGGTTGCCGCACAAGAAATTGGTGAACTTGCCACCACCAGTGTAAAACGCGCGGAATTGGCGGGGAATTTATTGCAAGAGATGGTGCCATCTATTCGCAAAACGGCGGATTTAGTACAAGAAATTGCCGCGGCTTCCTCAGAGCAAACCACTGGCGTCACGCAAATCAATGCCGCTATTGGTCAGGTGAGTCAAACCATGCAGCAAAATGCTGCAGCATCAGAAGAGTTAAGTTCAACTGCAGAAGAAATGAGTGTACAGGCGATTCGTCTTCAAGAGTCCATGACTTATTTTAAATTGTCGGGTGATGGTCAGGGTGGTAATCAGCGTTTACAAAAATCGGCTAATCCACGTAGCGTCACGCATAAACACAGCGGTAAAAAATCGACTGGTAACGATGACAATATGGACAAACATTTTGTCGGCTTTTAGTGTTTGACTCAATTAATTAGAAATGGATTCTTTATTTCTTGTACTGGACGGTGATTATGTTGGCATCTATGACGTTAAAGGCAAAAATATTATTGTTAAGTGGGCTTATCGCTTTGGGGCTGATTTTTTTAGGCTTCATTGCTTATGTGCAGCTCCATAGTTACAACGTTATAGTTAATGAAAGTGCGCGCCAAGTTCAGTTACGTTCTGACATGCTTGCGGAGATTCAAAAGTCATCGGTAGGCTTTAAAGCGCAAGTCCAGGAGTGGAAAAATATTTTATTGCGGGGTAATGATCAAGAAAAATTTGATAAATATTTGGCAGGATTTACTGAACAAGAAAGTACGGTGCAAGAGCATCTGAAAAAAGCAATTGAACTGCAAAAAAATGAAGGCTGGTCTTTAAGTGAGTCAGAACAGCTGTTACAGCAACATGTAACACTGGGCAAAAATTATCGCGATGCGTTGAACAGTTTTAATGTGAAAGATCCTGATGCTGGCAAAAAAGTGGACAAATTAGTAACCGGTATGGATCGTGATGCTACCCGTCAGATGGCAGAATTAGTAGATAAAATATCGACTAATTTCGAGCAATATCTACGTGACTCTAATGAAATTACAAATAATTTGTACCATAAAGCACTGCTGCAACTGATTATTATCAGTGTAGTTGCATCGTTATTTATTATTGCCGTAATGTTATTAGTGTTCTGGGATTTATTTAAAACTCTCGGTGGCGAGCCTGCTTATACCGCAAGAGTTGTGACTGAAGTGGCATCAGGTAATTTAGCGGTAAATATTCAATTAAAAGCAGGCGATCAAACATCTTTACTTGCATCCGTTGCACAAATGTCGGCGCGCTTGGCAGAAATTATTGCTGATGTTCGACGTTCTGCCGACGCCTTGTCTTCTGCATCAGAAGAGGTCAATGCAACTGCACAATCGCTTGCTCAAGGTGCATCTGAGCAGGCAGCTAGCGTAGAGGAAACGTCGGCATCTATGGAGCAGATTTCGGCATCTATAGAACAAAATAGTGATAACGCTAGCGTGACAGATAACATCGCACAAAAAGCTGCGAAAGATGCAGCAAGTGGTGGTGAGGCGGTGATGGGTACAGTGAATGCCATGCAAAAAATTGCTGAACGTATAGGTGTTATTGATGACATTGCCTACCAAACAAATTTGCTTGCGTTAAACGCTGCGATTGAAGCTGGGCGTGCCGGTGAGCATGGGCGTGGGTTCGCTGTGGTAGCCTCAGAAGTTCGCAAGTTGGCCGAGCGTAGTCAAGTGGCCGCCCAAGAAATTGGTGAACTTGCTAATGAAAGTGTTAGTCGCGCCGTGGCCGCCGGAAAATTATTGGAGGCTATAGTACCTTCAATTCGTAAAACTGCTGATCTGATTCAAGAAATTTCAGCGGCTTCCAATGAACAGGCGAAAGGTGTTGGGCAAATTAATGCGGCTATTGATCAGGTGAGTCAAACACTGCAGCAAAATGCGGCGGCTTCAGAAGAGTTGAGTTCCACTGCGGAAGAAATGAGTGACCAAGCTATTCGTTTGCAAGAATCCATGACTTATTTCAAATTGGGTAATATCTGAGATGAGTAAATGTAGTTCACTTAAATGTGTTTATCTCTATTAAAGCCGGGTCGATCAGGTGTGAGTAAAGATGAAAGAAGAGTCGCTGCATGCATTGCCGACAGACAGAGAGTTTTTAAATTTTCAAAAGCTCATATTGGATAAGTTGGGAATTTTTCTACCCATACAAAAAAAAGCGTTGTTAACCAATCGTTGGTGGAAGCGGTTGCGTGAGTGTAATTTCAATAGTTATGCAGAATATTACAAATATATTTTAAGTGTTGATGGACGTGCCGAGCTTGATTT
>Ga0209067_10000487_pt1 | contig 25167 bp, 24 predicted proteins | sample ColStrG_CSR_2013_FD_187199 | JGI IMG/M metagenome (GOLD analysis project Ga0209067, IMG submission 187199) | Freshwater sediment microbial communities in response to fracking from Pennsylvania, USA - Cold Stream Run_MetaG_CSR_2013 (SPAdes)... | ecosystem: Environmental > Aquatic > Freshwater >... | reverse complement strand
GTCGTGGGCACCGAGGCCCGCGTCGCTGAGGAGTCGTCGCACCACCGGTGACAGCGGCGCGACGGACGCGGGGGTCGCCGCCGCGCTGGCCGCCGCGGCGGCGGCGGCCAGGACGTCCTCCTTGGTGACTCGTCCACCGGGGCCCGTCCCGGTCACGGCGGCGGCGTCGAGTCCGTGTTCGGCCAAGAGTCGTCGCACGACCGGCGACAGCTTGTCACCGGCACTGGCGTTCGCGAGCACGACCGCGGGAGCCGCCGCAGTCGCTGACGGTGACGCGGCACTCGTGGTCGTCTCACCGTGCGTGGCCGAGTCGCTGACCGTCGGGCCGTCGCCACCGATGACCGCCAATTTCGTACCCACGTCCACCGTGGTACCCGCGCCCACCAGTATCTCGCTCAGGACGCCATCGGCTTGGGCGGGGATCTCGGTATCGACCTTGTCGGTGGAAACCTCAAACAATGGTTCGCCGCGGGTCACCACGTCACCGACCTGTTTGAACCACTTCGTCACGGTACCGTCAGCGACGGTCTCTCCTAATTGGGGCATGAAGACATCGGCCATGGGGACTCTCTTCTGGGCTAGGCCCCCGGAACAAAACCGGGAGCGTCGAGGTGGCGGGCCATCCAGTCCGCACTATAGGGACGGTGGCGGTACATCACGTTGGCGCAACCGTGGTTGCCGTCCTCGAGCAGCAGGAGCTCGGCACTGGGACCGGCCTCGCTGACCAGTCGCTGCGCGTCGGAGGCCGGGAACAGTCGGTCGCGCGCGCCCATGACGACCAGCAACGGCCGATGGACGTGACTGGTGTGTCCTTCGAGGGTCAAGTCGCCCGCGCGGCGTTGGGCCGCGTCGGCGTCGCTCGAGTAGGACCGCACTTCGAAGGCCCGACGGGTGAGTGGATTCAGATGGGGCCACGCGTCGCCCAAGTTGTAGGGACCCGAGAGCGCGATGGTCGCGCGGATGGGGAGATCGGCGTTGGCGAGTCGCGCGGCGTAGTACCCGCCGAGACTCACCCCCCACACCCCCATACGTTCGGCGTCCACTTCGGGCAGGGCCGCTACGTGAGCGAACACGGCCTCGCCCACGACCTCCCAGTCGGGTCGAATCGGTAGGGTCCATTCGGCTTCGCCCTGGCCGGGTCCGTCGAGCGAAAAGGTGGCCATGCCGCGATCGAGGAACGAGCGCTCCACCTCGCGGAATTCCTCCTTGGTGGAGTCCAGTCCGGGAATCAGCACCACCGTCGGGTGCGGTCCGCCGTGGTGGGGGGTGCGCAAGATACCCACCAGGTGAGATCCGTCGAACGCAATCGATTCGCGTCGTCCCGACGGATCGAGCAGGGGAAGTGCGCGGGTGAGTGCTTCGACCGCGCGACGGTGGGCACGGCGTTCTTGTTCGCGATCGTGGACGAAGAGGAACTTGCCGAAGTGGAAGTACGTGGCGGCGCGCGCGAAGAACTCACCCGCGCTGAGGAATCGATCCTCATTGAGGGCGGCCTCGGCGAGCGCGAGATGCACCTCCGCCCCCGTCGACCAACCCGCGCACCAATCGTCCCACGTGGTCATCGAGGCAGTGATCCGCGCGTAATCGCTCGCGTCCACTCCGTTGGCGGTGAACCGCGGTTCCCAGTTCGTAATGGCCGTGTTCAGTAGTGCGTCGGTCATGAGGCCCCCCCTCGCTCTCCGAAGTCACGAAATCGTAATGGGGTGCGTCACGGCAGGTCTAGAGCGGCAATCGTTAATTCTTTTAATTCAGGTGTAAAGATTTCAGGTCTTTGTAACTTGACCGTAATGGGGGTCATCGTTACTGTTGGCCCATCGTTCATCGAACGGTCGCCGGTTGTTGCGAACCTGTGGGGGGTTGACGCGGCGCTCGATATGTAGTGGGGGGAAATATGAAGAAACACGGTAATTTGTGGCGCGTTGCCGGCGTCACGTCGGTGGCGGCATCAACCATGTTGATGCTGGCGAGTAGCTCGGGTGCGGTCTCGAAGTCCCACGCTCTCGCTCCCATCAAGATCGGCATCTCCTTGTCGCTCTCGGGTGACTTCTCGGGAGACGGCGTGGCGTTCCAACAGGGATACAACCTCTGGGCGGCGGACATCAACAAGGCCGGTGGTCTCCTGGGCCACCCGGTGCAGTTGGACATCGTCTCCGACGCCTCGAGCCCGACGCAGGTGGTCACCAACTACCAGAAGTTGATCAACAACGACCACGTGGCCTTGACCTTCGGACCCTTCTCCTCGTTGCTCAGCCTGCCCGCGGCCAAGATTGACGCGCGCTTCGGCTACGCGATGATCGAGGGCGCCGGTGGTGCACCGAAGGTGTTCCAAGCGGGCCTCAACAACTTGTTCGACGTGTCGCTGCCGGTGAAGGACTCGCTGTTGCCATTCGCGCAGTGGATCTCGGCCTTGCCCGCGGGCAAGCGTCCGGCGAACGCGGCCTACGTGACGACCAACGACGCCTTCACCGAGCCCCAGATCCCGGTGGCCCAGGCGATCATGCAGAAGGCCGGCATCAAGACCGCCTACTACTCGGTCTTCCCGTCCGAGACGACGGACTACACCCCGATCGCTGACGCCGTCGCGGCCGCCAAGGCCCAGGTCGTGGTGCTCGGTTCGGTCGACGTGCCGACGGTGTCGTCCTTCATGCAGGCCTTCGAACAGGCGCACTACAACCCGAAGGTCTTCATCGCGACGGGTGGACCGGACCAGGGCGCGACGTTCACCAAGGCCGTCGGTCTCGCGAAGGCGAACGGCGTGATGGTTCCCAACGGCTGGTACGGCGGAGCGACCACTCCGGGTGCTCAGAAGATGGTGGCGGAGTACATCAAGAAGTACGGCGGCACGGCGGCCTCCATTAGCGCCGACGTGGCCGAGGCGTACTCGGTCGGTCAGGTGACGGCCCAAGCGGTGAAGGCGACGGGTGGCTTCAACAACGCGAAGATCATCAAGTACCTGCACTCGGGAGTCACGCTCACCAGCGTCCAGGGTCCGGTCAAGTTTGACTCACTGGGTGAGAACAACCAGGGGACGGCCTTCACCTTCCAGTGGCAGGGTTCGAAGTTCGTCCAGATCAACCCGGTTTCGTCCAAGGCCTCCAAGCCCGTGCTGTTCCCGAAGCCGACCTGGTAATTCCACATGAATTCGTCAGCGCTCATCCACGCCATCATTGACGGCATCTTGACCGGTTCGGTCTACGCCCTCATGGCAACCGGTTTGACTCTGGTGTTTGGAGTCATGGACATCATCAACTTGGCCCAGGGGATCCTGGTGATCCTCGGGGCCTACCTCAGCTACACCTTGTCCGTGCACTTCGGAGTTGACCTCTTTGTCGGCTTGGTCTTCACGGTCCCCACGCTGTTCGTGGTGGGGATCGTGATCGAGCGTCTGTTCGTCTCTCGACTCAAGGGTCCGGAACGAACGGCGATGTCGATCTTGGTCACGTACGCGATTTCTCTCGTCATCGAGGGAATTCTCAACGAGGTCTATTCGATCAACCAGGTGCAGTTGCACGCCTGGTACATCGACCGTTCGTTCCTGATCTTTGGGGTGTACCTGCCCTACATCTACCTGCTGGGTTTCATCCTGGCGGCCGTGTTACTGGGCGCGCTCTACTACATGTTGTACCGGACGCGTTTCGGCGCGAGTATCCGGGCGTCGTTGTCGGATCAGACCGCGGCGGCGCTGGTGGGAATCGACACCAAGCGCGTCGCCACGATCTGCTTCGGCATCGGCGTCGCGGTGACCGCGGCGGGGGGCATGATCTTCGGTGCCACCAACGCCTTTAACGCCTCGTCGAGCTACGACCTCATCTCACGACTCCTGACCATCATCGTTCTCGGTGGCATGGGGAGCCTCGCCGGCGCCCTGGTCGCGGGAATCCTCATGGTGTTGGTCCAGGACATCGTCGCGGTGATCTGGTCGCCGATCTGGTCGTCCATGACCTTCTTTGTTGTCCTTGTTCTCGTCTTGTCCGTACGTCCGCAGGGCCTCTTCGGTAAGCAATCCTCACGGGTGGCGTAATGAATCTCAAGCAACTCCCCTGGTGGGGCGCGGCCTTCGCCGTCTTCGCCCTCTTCCCGTTGGTGGAAACCAACTCCTTTTGGACCACGATCGCGATCTACTCGTTGATCTATATGGCGTGCGCGACGTCGTGGAACATGTTCTCGGGCTATTCCGGGTACGTGTCGCTGGGTACGGCCATCTTCTACGGCTGCGGCGCCTACACCATGGCGCTGGTCTCGCTGCACACCAACATGCCCGGCGGCGCCGAGCAATTCTTGCTGGTGCCGCTTGGCGGACTGGTCGCGATGGTGGTGGCGGTCCCGCTGGGCGCCGTCGCCCTGCGCGTGCGTCGCCACACCTTCGTGGTGATCACCATCGCGTTCTTCTTCGTCTTCCAGCTGGCGGCCATCAACGCCAACTTCACCGGGGGTCCGGCCGGGCTCTCGTTGGCGCTGATCCCCTGGCAGGGCAATCAGTTCAACACGCCCTTCTACTACGTCGCCCTCGCGATCTTGGTGTTCGCCATCGTGCTCTCGGCCCTGGTGCGTCGGTCCCGCTTCGGTCTCCAGCTGCTCGCGATTCGCGACGACGAGGACCGGGCCCTGGGCCTGGGCGTCAAGGTCAAGGCCGTGAAGCTGACCGGGTACGTGATGTCGGCCTTCGTGGTCGGGATGACGGGCGCGCTCTACGCGATGTTCCTCGGCCAGATCTACCCGCAGTTCGCCTTCGACCCCGTCTTCGACGTGACGGTGGCCCTGATGGCGTTCCTCGGTGGATTCGGAACGCTGCTCGGCCCCTTGGTGGGAGGTCTGCTCCTCGAGACGAGCCAGCAGTATCTGACGTCGTACTACTCCAACGGCTCGCTGTACTTGATTCTCTTCGGGGCGCTGTTCTTGATCGTGGTGCTGTTCATGCCCCAGGGCATCGTGGTGAAGGTGAAGGAGATGTGGATGAAGCGGGGGCTGAAGGACGGGGAGAACGTCAGTGCCGCGTCACCCCTCACGGTGGCGGGGAGCGCGAAGTCATGACCGCTCTTCTGGAAGCGAAGGACATCACTCGTTCCTTCGGTGGTCTCAAGGCATTGGCCGGATGCTCGCTGAACGTGGAACGCGGATCCATCACCGGACTCATCGGACCGAACGGCTCGGGTAAGACGACGTTGTTCAACGTGATGACTGGTTACGTCAAGGCCGAGAGCGGGACGGTGAGCTTCGAAGGGCGCGACATCACCAACGCGCGGCCCAACGCCGTGTTTGCTTTGGGCATCGGACGAACCTTTCAGCTGACCCGCATCTTCTCGCGCATCAGCGTGGTGGAGAACATGCTGGTGGCCACGCAGCGCGACGAGAGTTGGCTGCGGGGTCTCACGCGCTCCAAGTCGTCCAAGTCCGAGCTCGACGCCGCGATGGAGTGGCTGGACTTCGTGGGACTCTCTCGACTGGCGCACCTGCAGGCCGGGTCGCTCTCCTACGGCCAGCGCAAGCTGCTCGAGTTGGCGTACGTCCTGGTGGCCAACCCCGACGTCATCTTGCTCGACGAGCCCGCCGGTGGCGTCAACTTGACGTTGATCAACGAGATCGGCGACAAGATCCGCACGCTGAACTCCCAGGGCAAGACTTTCTTGATCGTCGAGCACAACATGGAGTTCGTGATGAACCTATGTGACTCGGTGACCGTGATGCACCAGGGCAAGAACCTGGTGTCGGGAAAGCCCGAGGAAGTCCGCAGTAACCCCCTCGTCCTGGACGCCTACCTGGGTGGCGGCGAGACCGAGGACGAGTCGCTAGAGGAGCTGCACAATGGCTGAGACCCCCTTCGTCCACTTCGAGGGCGTCGTCGCTGGTTACGGCGGGGGCGACGTCTTGAAGGGCGTGAACTTCGACGTGAACCACGGTGGCGTGACCTGCATCGTCGGACCGAACGGATCGGGTAAGTCCACCTTGCTCAAGACCGTGAGTGGTCTGGTCCAGCCGCGCCTGGGTTCGATCACCTTCAAGGGCCACAATCTGGTCGGCATGTCGCCGCGCGACATCTTGAAGCTGGGTATCGTGCAAGTGCCCCAGAACCACAGTCTCTTCAAGGAGATGACGGTCGAGCAGAACGTCGAATTGGGTGCGTTCTTGGTGAAGGACAAGAAGGTCATCGCCGAGCGCCTGAAGAACATTCGCGAGACCTTCCCCATCGTGGCCGAGCGCGCCAACGACAAGGCCGGTGCGCTGTCGGGTGGTCAGCAGCGCCTGGTGGAATTCGCTCGGTGCCTGATGCTCGAACCCGAGCTGGTGGTGCTCGACGAGCCCTCGATGGGCCTCGACCCTAAGACCCTGCTGGTGATGTTCGAGACCATCAAGATGATGAACTCGCTGGGGCGCACCGTGTTGCTGGTGGAGCAGAACGCTCGCCAGGCGCTCAAGATGAGTCACCACGGCGTCGTTCTGGAGAACGGGCAAGTGCGTCTCTCGGGGACTGGCACCGACGTCTTGAACAATCCCGACATCGCGGCCCTCTACCTCGGCGGCAGCGTCTCGCGGCCGGCGAGCTGACGCGACGTCGACCGAATCTTTTCAAGGAGAAGCAATGACTGACAACCACCACACGCTGGGCTGGATCGGGGCGGGTCGCATGGGTGCCGCGATGGCGACTCGTCTGATCGCCGCCGGCAATGACGTGACCGTCCAGAATCGCACGCGGGCCAAGGCCGAAGAACTCGGGGCCAAGGTGGTCGACACGCCCGCCGACCTGGGTGACCGCGACATCGTCTTCATCATGGTCTCGGCCAACAACGATTTGCTCGAGGTCACCACCGGTGCCCAGGGCGTGTTGACGAACCCGGATCACGCACCCAAGATCCTGGTGGACTGCTCGACGGTGTCGACCGAGACCTCCGCGACCGTGCGCGCGGCCGCCGCGGCGCGCGGCACGTTGTTCCTGGCCGCGCCGGTGAGTGGGAACCCCAAGGTGGTGAAGTCCGGTGGGTTGACCATGGCGGTGTCGGGTACCGAGGACGCCTTCGCCATCGTGGAGCCGTACCTGCGCAACATCTGCAAGGGCGTCACCTACGTGGGCGACGACGAGGTGGCGCGACTCGTCAAGATCTGCCACAACATGATGCTCGGCATCGTCACTCAGGCCATGGCCGAGATCACGGTGCTGGCCGAGAAGGGGGGCGTCAAGCGCTCCGCCTGGCTGGACTTCTTGAACAACTCGGTGATGGGCTCGGTCTTCACCCGCTACAAGACGCCAGCGTTCGTCAACCTCGACTTCACGCCCACCTTCACCCCCGTGCTGCTGCGTAAGGACTTCGACCTCGGCATGCACGCCGCCTACGAGCACGACGTGCCGATGCCACTGTCGGCCCTGTGCACCGAATTGGTGAAGGCCTCGGCCGGCGCCGGATACGCGAAGGACGACTTCGCCGTGTTGCTGCTCGAGGCGGCCCGGGGGGCGGGTCTGGAACTCGTGCCCGAGAACATTGCGGTGGACGACGGGCTGGGGGGCTGACCATGGAGGGCTTCGGACCGGTGATGAACACCCCCGGCCACATGGGGGTGGACTTCGAGACGCGCGTCAATTTCGAGCGACTGCGCGACTACCGACTGGCGCGCGCCCGAGCGGCGCTCGAGGCCAGTGAGTTCGGTGCCCTGTTGTTGTTCGACTTCTACAACATCCGGTACGTCTCGGGCACCTGGGTCGGGGGAGCCCTCGGCGACAAGATGACCCGCTACTGCCTCCTGACCCGTGGCGGTGAACCCATCGTCTGGGACTTCGGTTCCGCGGCGCGCCACCACAAGCTCTTCGCGCCCTGGCTCGAACCCGACAACTGTCGTGCCGGCATGCTGGGCCTGCGTGGGGCCATCGCGCCGCGCGCCGGGCTCTTCGAGTCGGCGGTGAAGGAGATCGTGGGTCTCCTCGGTGACGCCGGCGTGCTCGACCAGCCGATTGGCCTCGACATCGTGGAACTGCCGTTCCTCTTCGAACTCCAGAAGGCGGGCGTGGACGTCCGCGACGCCCAGCAGACGATGCTCGACGCGCGCGTCATCAAGAACCAGGACGAGCTGATGCTGCTCAGCCAGGCCGCCGCCATGGTCGATGGCGTCTACCAGGACATCTTCGAGGCCCTCAAGCCCGGCGTGCGCGAGAACGAAATCGTGGCGCTGGCCAACAAACGCCTCTACGAGATGGGTTCGGACCAAGTCGAGGCCATCAACTCGGTCTCGGGCGAACGATGCAATCCTCACCCGCACAACTTCACCGACCGCATTATCCGCCCCGGTGACCAGGCGTTCTTCGACATCATCCACTCCTACAACGGGTATCGCACGTGTTACTACCGCACGTTGTCGGTGGGCTCGTCGACGGCGGTCCAGCGCGACGCCTACACCCAGGCGCGCGAGTGGATGGACACGGCTATTGATCTGGTGAAGCCTGGTGTCGGTACCGACGTGATCGCGCGCGCTTGGCCGGCGGCCACCGAATTCGGTTTCCCCAACGAGATGGCGGCCTTCGGTCTGCAGTTCGGCCACGGACTCGGGTTGGGCCTGCACGAGCGGCCGGTCATCTCGCGGTTGAACTCACTCACCGATCCCATTGAACTCCAAGTCGGCATGGTCTTCGCGTTGGAGACCTACTGCCCCGCGACCGACGGCATCTCGGCGGCGCGCATCGAGGAGGAGATCGTGGTGACCGAGAACGGTCCGGCGATCCTCACGAAGTTCCCCGCCCAAGAATTGATGATTGCCAACAAGTATTAGGAGTGAGTATGACGACCACCACCCTGGACCTCACCGCCAAGCTCGAGCTGTATCGGGTGCAGGTGGCGTTGCGTCAATTCGAGAAGCGTGCCTACGACTTGTTCCTCGAGAACTACGTCAAGGGCACGAGCCACCTGTCGCTGGGTCAAGAGGCCATCGCGGCGGGCTTCGCCGCGGCGATGCGCGCCGACGACTACACCTTCGCCACCTACCGCGGTCACGCCCACACGCTGGCGCGCGGCGTGCCAATGACCCCGGTGCTGGCTGAACTCATGGGTCGCACCAACGGGCTGATGGCCGGTAAGGGCGGTTCGATGCACTTGACCAGCGTGGAGCACGGGGTCATGGGCTCCTACGCCATCATCGGCGCGCACCTGCCCATCGCCTGCGGTGCGGCGTGGAGCGCGCAGTATCGCGGTTCCGGACAGGTCGCGGTGTGCTTCTTCGGCGACGGCTCGACCAACATCGGCGCCTTCCACGAGGCGCTGAACTTCGCGGCGATCTGGAAGCTACCCGTGGTGTTCGTCTGTGAGAACAATCTGTGGATGGAATACACCCGCACCACCGAAATCACCGCCGTGCCCAATCCGGCCGCTGACCGGGCCAGTGCCTACGGGCTGGAGCCCATCATCGTCGACGGCAACGACGTGGACGCGGTCTTCGAAGTGGCCACCCGGGCCATCGAGCGCGCGCGCGCCGGTGAGGGTCCGAGCATGATCGAAGCGCTGACGTATCGACACGGCGGTCACTCGCGCGCCGACCCGGGGAAGTACCGTCCCGACGAGGAGGTGGCCGAGTGGCTGGCCAAGGACCCCATCCCGATGTACCACGCGCGTCTATTGGCCGAAGGGGCCACCGAGGCGCAGTTGGTCGAGATCGAACTCGCGGTGGCCGAGGAAGTCGAGCGGGCCACGGAAGAGGCGAAGGCCGGCCCCACCCCCGGGGTCGACTTGTTGATGAAGGACGTTTGGGCTGATGGAGGCTCCGCATGGCGCAATTAACTTTCCGTGAGGCGATCGCGCGGGGCATCGCCCAAGAGATGCGTCGCGACGAGACGGTGTTAGCCATCGGTGAGGACATCGGGGCGGCGGGCGGCGTCTTCAAGGGCACCGTCGGACTGCTCGAGGAGTTCGGTCCGGTGCGCGTGCGCGACACGCCCATCTCCGAGCAGGCGATCCTCGGAGCCGCCATGGGTGCGGCGATGACCGGCCTGCGGCCCATCGCCGAGATCATGTTCTCCGACTTCTTCGCGGTGTGCTGGGACATCGTGGTCAACGAGATCGCCAAGTCGCGATACATGACCAACGGACAGATGACCTTCCCGTTGGTGATCCGTTCGGGTAACGGTGGCGGCCTGCGTTTCGGCGCTCAGCACTCGCAGAGCGTCGAGAACTGGGCGATGATGGTGCCCGGCCTCAAGGTGGTGGTGCCCTCTAACGCGCTCGACGTCATCGGACTCATGGCCGCCGCGGTGCGCGATCCGGACCCGGTCATCTTCCTCGAGGCCAAGGCGCTCTACGCCACCAAGATGGAGGTTCCCGACGGTGACATCGTCGACACCCTGGGAACGGCCAAGGTGCTGCGACAGGGTGGCGACGCCACCCTGGTGGCCCTGGGCGCCATGGTGCCCAAGGCCCTCAAGGCCGCCGACGAGCTCGCGGGAGCCGGCATTGAGTGCACGGTGGTCGACGTTCGTTCCCTGGTGCCCCTCGACACCTCGACGATCCTGCGAGAGGTGGCGGCCACCGGTCGTCTCTTCACCGTCGAGGAGAACCCCCGCCTGTGCGGATGGGGTGGCGAACTGAGCTCGATCGTCTCCGAAGAGATCTTCTATGACCTCGACGGTCCCATTGTGCGCATTACGACGCCCCACATCCCCCTACCGGCGGCCGACGCCCTGGAGGACATGGCGATCCCTTCGGTGGAACGCATCGTGGCGACGGTGACGGCGTCGATGAACTCGTAACGAGGGACGCGTCGCGTCGTCGCGTCGAATGAGAGTGCTCAGGAGTGGTCGAGGACGCCGCCCCGGCGCGGGCGCGGACATCAAGGTGGTGACGTTGAAGGGCGAGGCCGGGATAACTTCAGTTCGGACGGACCCTCGCTCGGGTCGGGAAGAGACGCGACGTGACGGCACCAACGTTCAGTAGTGACCACCTCGCGATACTCGCCCAGGAGTATCCCCGATTCAGCGACGCCGAAATCAGCCGACGTCGCGTGGCCATCGAAGCGGCCATGGCCGAGGTGGGCGTGGACCACGTGCTGGTGCACGGTATCGGGGGACGCGGTGGTGCGGTGGGGTGGTTAGCCCAGTGGGTCACCACGAACGAGGCGCACCTCGTGGTCAGTCCCGGGGTGCGCGACGCACTCTTCGTCCAATTCTTCAATCACGTCCCGCTGGCGCGCCACCTGGCGCGTGACGCCGACGTGGCGTGGGGTGGGCCTTCGACCATAGCGACGTCCATCGACGAACTTCGACGACGTGGCGCGACCCGGGGTCGGGTGGGTGTCATGGGACCGCTGCCCCTCGGCTACGCGCGCGCGCTCGAGAAAGAATTCGGCGCCGTGGTCGATCTCTCGAGCGCGTACGCGCGTCTGCGCCTCGTCAAGTCGGACGAGGAGCTGACGTGGTTCGAGCTCGCGGCGCGCCTCGGCGATCTGGCCATTACGGCGCTGAGTGAACAGGTGACCCCGGGGATGAGCGAACGCGACCTCGGGGCCATTGTTGAAGGGGCGTATCTGAAATTCGGGGGAGTCAACGCCCTGCACTACTTCGCCGTCAACGCCATGTCGGACCCGCAGTACTGCGTGCCTCGCCAACACCCCTCGACGCGCCAGGTACGCCGCGGTGACGTGATCACCACCGAGATCACGGCCACCTTCTTCGAGTACGGGGGCCAGGTCCTGCGCACCTTGGCCGTCGGCGAGGACCTCTCCCCGTTGTATCGGGAATTGCACGACGCCGCCGACGCCGCGTTCGCGGCGATCTCGGCTCTGCTGGTGCCCGGGACGCACGCGCGTGAACTCGTCGACGCGTCGCGGGTCATCGAAGACGCTGGATTCACCACCTACGACGACTTGGTCCACGGCTACGGCGGTGGCTACCTGGCACCGGTCCTGGGTTCGACGAGTCGCCCCAACGAACCGGTACCCGACGTCATTCTGCGCGAGAACATGATGCTCGTGGTGCAGCCCAACGTGGTGACGACTGATCACCGTGCCGGGGTCCAGACTGGTGAATGCCTGGTGGTGACCCCGGCGGGCCCGCGGCGCCTGCACCAGGCGCCCCGGGGAGCGCTGCGCATCGCGTGACCTCCGACGCCCGCTGACGTGGCCCTAGACTGGGGTGGGTAGGACACCATCTCACGACGGGGTCCGAAGGAGTGATGGAGTGACTGGTTCGAAGAGTCGCCGCGTGTCGGCGCGGATGGTCGTTCCCGTATTGCTGGTCGTCTTTCTGGCGACCATCACCGTCACGGCGCTGTCGATGAAGACGACACCGCCCCACAACGGGCTCACGACCACCACCACGACGTCGGGGTCCGCCTACTATCCCACGAAGAATCTCCCACCCTCGCACGACAATGATGCGGGTCGCGCCCGTGCCCTTGACGCGACACCCGACGCCGATACCGACGCCTGGCAGCGTTGAATCTCGGGCGCGCAAGCGCAGTGTGACGATCTCGCAACAATCGGTGCATTGGTTGCGTGATGCGTTGATTGGTTGGCGTTTCGGTGATAGAGATGAGTGACGATGATGACGCTGGGGGGCAGCGACTCGAGGCGAAAATGGGTGGTTGTCGTCGCGGTCGTCGTACGGCGATTCGTTACAATTTGATAACAACTATCACGATGCTTGACAGTTTCTCAAAAGTGCGATAGAAACTCTCACAACCGCGAGCGGCCATCTTGGCTCACAGCGGCGCAACATAGCCCGGGGGGGATACGAGTGACGCAGTTCTGGTTGGCGTTCGGCTTTGGACTGGTGACCGCATCAGTTCTGGCAATTGCCGCCGTGGGCTTGAGTTTGCAGTTCGGTATCACGAACTACATCAACTTTGCTTATGGCGACTTCATGGCGTTGGGGGCGTTCATCACCTACTACTTCAACGCCGAAGCGTTCCACATCAACGTGTGGGTCGCGATGATCTTCGGCACCTTGGCGGTGGGGGTGTTTGGCGTGTTGATAAATCGCTTCCTGCTGAGTCCCTTCGTGCGTCGCTTCAACAAGAGCTTCTACGTCTTGATCGTCACCTTCGGTCTGTCGTTGATCATGTTGAACACGATTTACTCGATCTGGGGCACGAACGTGCGGGTGTACAACTTGAAGATCGAGGTCTACAAGCACGTCGGCCCGTTCCTGCTCAACAAGTACCAGATCGTGGTGATGGTCATCGCCGTCGTCTTGATGACTGGGGTGGCCCTGATGGTGAAGACCACGCGGCTGGGCAAGTCCATGCGCGCCATGTCCGACAACACCACTTTGGCGATGACCAGCGGCATCGACACCAAGCGCATCACCACCATCACCTGGTTCCTCTCGGGGTCGATGGCGGGTCTGGCTGGCACAGTGCTCGCGATCACCGAGAGCAACTTGACGCCGGCGTCGGGTGAGCTGTTCCTCTTCGTGATCTTCGCGGCCGTCATCGTGGGTGGCGTCGGCAGTATCTACGGTGCGATGGGGGGAGCGCTGTTGATCGGCCTCGCGACCGAGATCACGGCGGCGTACTGGAACCCGGCCTACAAGCTCGACGTGGCCTTCCTGTTCTTGATCGCGACCCTTCTGTTTCGGCCTAACGGCTTGCTCTCGCGTCCCGGAAAGGCGTAACCATGGCACAGTTTTGGTACTACTTCTTCACTCTGGTCTTCTTCCTGTTCGACTACTTCATCTTGGCGATGGGTCTGAACATCCAGTACGGCGAGGCCGGCATCTTGAACTTCTCGTACTTCGCCTTCGTGGCGATTGGCGCGTACGTGACGGGTGCGGTGAGTCTGCCGAGCTCGGTGGGATCGGGCCAGCAGTACATCTTCGGCTTCAACATGCCCTTTCCCTTCAGCCTCCTGGCGGGCGGCGTTGCGTGCATGGTACTGGCGTTGTTCGTGGCACTCATCGCGCTGCGGCGTCTGCGCACTGACTACTTGGCGATGGTGCTGATCTCCATGTCACTGGTGTTGTACGACATCATCAACAACTACCCGCGCCTATTCAATGGTGCCGACGGAATCTACAACGTGCCCCAGCCCCTCGCCGGCGTGCTGCACCTCACGAGCAACGCCTTCTCGATCTTCTTCGCCTGCTTGACGGGCGTGATCGCGATGTTGATGTGGTTAGTGATGAGCCGGATCACGCGGTCGCCGCTGGGGCGCACCTTTCGCGCGATTCGCGACGATCCGGACGTCGCGGCGGCCCTGGGTAAGGGAGTGTTCCGCTATCAGGTGACCTCCCTCGTCATCGGCTCCTTCTACGCCGGTATCGGCGGCGGACTCATCATGCAGTTCGGTGGGTCCTTCAACCCGTCGGCGTGGTTGCCCGGTGAGACCTTCGTGGTCTTCGCCGTCATCATCGTCGGCGGCGTCGGTAACAACGTGGGCCTCTTGATGGGTGCCCTGTTGGTGGAGGCACTCCTGATTCACCTTCCCGCCTTTCTGCCGGAGATTCCCGGTCACCCGGGCCTGATCGAGTACATCGACGGGGCCCTCATCGGCATCATCCTGATGGTGATGCTGTGGTTCCGCCCGCAGGGTTTGGTGCCGGAGCGCATTCGGCGCTTCCCCCTGCCGGCCGGTGAATTGTTGGATCGCGACGGTCACTCGGTCGTAGCCCCTACTCCGACCGAGACCGTCGCGGCTAGTGCCGCACACGACGCAAGCGAAGGGACCGTGGCCTGATCATGAGCTACAACGACACCGCCCCCGCACCCGAGGGACCCATCCTTCGCGTCGAGGGCATCACCAAGGCCTTCGGCGGCGTCAACGCCGTCAACGGGGCCACTTTCGACGTGCCGCGCAACAAGATCACGGCTCTCATTGGTCCCAACGGCGCCGGCAAGACCACGGTAGTGAACCTGCTGTCGGGCGCCTACAAGGTGGACTCCGGCAAAGTGCACTTGGGATCGACGGACATCACCAACATGGAACGCCACAAGATCGCCCGATTGGGATTGATGCGCACGTTCCAGCTCTCGCGCGAGCTCTCGGGTCTGACGGTGCTCGAGAATCTCCTCGTCGCGCCCAAGGTGCAAGCGGGTGAGTCGATGTACAACATCTTCTTCCGCCCGCGACTGGTGAAGCGCGAGGAGCGCCAGAACCTCGAGCGCGCGCTGGAGATTCTGCGCACCTACGGCCTCTACGACTTGCGCGACAACCGAGCCCGGGAACTCTCGGGCGGCCAGAAGAAGTTGCTCGAGATCTCTCGAGGGGTCATGGCCTCACCGAGTCTGTTCCTGCTCGACGAACCGATGGCCGGCGTGAACCCGGCGCTGATCGAGCGCATCGGCGGCTACATCATGGACATGAAGGCGCAGGGCGTGACGGTGTTGATGATCGAGCACAACCTCAACGTCGTCGAGCGCATCTGCGACAACGTCATCGTCTTGGCCGAAGGTCGGACGTTGGCGACCGGGCGCCTGAGTGAACTACGCGAGAACAAGGAAGTTGTTACCGCCTACCTAGGAGAGATCATCAATGCCAGCTCTAGTCACTGAGAACATCACCGCTGGCTACGGCCGCAACATCATCATCTCCGACATCTCGTTGTCGTGCGACGTCGGGACCATCACGAACATCATCGGTCCCAATGGAGCGGGGAAGTCCACCTACGCGAAGACCCTCGTGGGCATCCTGCGCACGCAGGGCGGCAGTATCAAGGTCAACGACCGCGAGATCTCGAAGATGCCCGGTCACTTGATTCCTCGCAACGGACTGGTCTACGTGCCCCAGAACGACAACGTCTTCGTCAACCTGACGGTGCGCGAGAACCTCGAGATCGGTGGTTTCGCCGTGCCCGGTGACTCCTCGGCGCGCATGGAGGAGATTCTCGAATCGTTCCCGGACCTGAAGAAGGCCACGAGCAAGCGCGCGGGAAACCTCTCGGGTGGTCAACAGAATCTGCTCGCCATGGCTCGCGCCTTGATGGTCAAGCCGTCGGTCATCGTGCTGGACGAGCCGACCGCCGGTCTCTCGCCGGCGTACACCGACGTGGTGTGGAACCAGATCGAGTCGATCAAGTCCGACGACACCGCGGTGCTCGTCGTGGAACAGAACGTCGAGCGGGCGATCAAGCACGCCGACTTCGTGCACATCTTCGTAGCGGGCCGCAATCACATGCACGGACCGGCCGCCGAAATCGCTCAGCACGACCTGGCGTCCATCTTCTTGGGTCGCGCGGAAGCGCCGCAATCGTAGGTGTGGGAAATTCCCACGTTCACGAGGGAAAAAGCAAGAAAAAGGGGGAAGTGCGCAATGAAATCAAAAGTTAAGGCGAGGGGTCGGGTTTTCCTGTCGCTCGCGATGGTGACCGCCTTGGCGGGGGTCGGCGTTTCCGCCGGCGTCGCCAATGCGTCCAGCACCAAGCTGGCACCGATTGTCGTGGGTGGCATCTTCCCGTTCACGGGTTCGAAGTCGCTGCTCTCGACCTGGGGTGTGCACGGCACGGCGGTGGGCATCTACGAGGTCAACCACAACGGTGGCGTCCTCGGCCACATGCTGACGGCGAAGTACGTGGACGACGCGGCTGACTCGGTGGACGCCCTGCCGGCGTTCCGCAAGTTGATGCTCAACCACCCGTCCGTCATCATTGGGCCGTTCTCACCCACGATTGAAGCGGTGATCAACCAGTTCCAGCCCAATGACGTGGTGGACTTCATGGTGGGTGGTTTGACCACACTCGACACCAACACCAACAAGTTCGTGTTCCGCACGTCGTCGTCGGACTCCAACGAGTCCCTGGCGATGGCGTACTACGCGATCTCGCACGGCTATAAGACGGCGGCGTTGTTGTTCGACAACTCGGCCAACTCCCAGGGCTTCGTCCCGCCGCTCGAGAAGGCCTTCAAGGCTCTCGGTGGCACGATTGTCTACGACCAGCCGCTGACGCCGACCCAGTCGTCGTACAACGCGGAACTGTTGCAGGCCTTCAAGGGCAACCCGACGGTGGTCTTCGACTCGATGGACACCCAGACGGCGGCGACGCTGTTCGGTGACGCTCAGTCGTTGGGGTACACCAACCGTCCGTGGATCGGTGACGACCTGCAGTCGGCTCCTCAGGGCTCCTACGCTCAGTCCTTCGGACCGACCGCGTCGACCGACCTGATCGCCGCCCTGCCGGCCACGCCCACCACGGCCAACGGCGCGTACAACCACTTCCTGGCGGACTACCAGACCGTGTGGCGTACGACCTCGATCATCCCCACCACGTTCAACGAGTACGACTCGGTCGTCATCGCGGCGTTGGCGATGACCGCGGCCAAGTCCACCGACCCCAAGGTGTGGGTGAACTACGTGACCAAGGTTTCCAACCCGCCGGGTCGCAGTTGTGGCTTCTACGCGCAGTGCGTGGCGTTCTTGAAGCACGGCATCAAGATCAACTACGACGGAGCGGCCGGAAACGACGACTTCAACAAGTACCACAACGTCTTCTCGGGCTTCCAGATGCTGGGCTTCGACTCGAAGCTCAACAACGTGCTCAAGATGTACGTGACGCCGGCCAACCTGGCTTACGTCGTCTCCAAGGGCGGTTGATCCACGGAGTAGGTAGTTGCAGTATCGCGACGGGAGTGGCCGGCGAAGTGATTCGCCGGCCACTCCCAGCGCACCATCTGGCGACGTCGCGGCGCCGAGGGCCGACCGCGGGGAATCGCCACTGACCGAATCGGTCCGGCGCACGTTCACCGGGCTGTGGCAAGGGACACACGTGACCGACATGCTGAGTGGAATCCGGGTCCTCGACCTCACCACCGTCCTCGCGGGTCCCTTCGCCGCGTACCACCTCGGCCTCATGGGGGCCGACGTGATCAAGATCGAAGTGCCCGAGACCGGCGATATGGCGCGCGAATTCGGTGAGAACGAAGCGCTGCGATCGGCGCACCTGGGGCCGTCCTTCGTGGCCCAGAACGCGGGCAAGCGCTCGGTCACCTTGAACTTGAAGGACCCCGAGGGCGCGCGCGTCTTCGAGCGATTGCTCGCCAGCGCCGACGTGCTGCTCGAGAACATGCGGCCCGGGGTGTTGACGCGACTGGGTTTCTCGCCGGAACGACTTCTCGAGATCAATCCCCGTCTCGTCTACTGCGCCCTGTCGGGCTTCGGCCAGACGGGTCCGTTGGCGACGCGACCCGCGTACGACCAGATCATCCAGGGCTTCGCCGGTATCGCGTCCATCACCGGACTGAGCGACGGACCTCCCGTGCGCGTCGGATTCCCGGTGTGCGACACCCTCGGCGGCTACGTGGCCGCCATGGCCATCAACGCTGGCCTCGTCAAGGCGACACGGACGGGCCAGGGGAGCGTGCTCGACGTCTCGATGCTGGAGTCGGCCCTGACGGCCATGAGCTGGGTCATCTCGGAGCACCTCATCAGCGATCGACCCGCGCTACGGTACGGAAACGACAACGCGGCCTCGTCGCCCTCGGGGACGTTCATGGCGAGCGACGGACCCATCAACATTGCCGTCAATACGCAGGTCCAGTTCGCCGCGCTGTGCGCGGTGGTGGGGCGCGACGACCTTCTCGAGGACGAGCGCTTTCTCACGCGCAGCGAACGCAAGCGCTTCCGTCGTGAGTTGTCCGCCGAACTCGACGCCGCTCTGGCCGCGCGCACGGCGCAGGAGTGGGAAGAACTCTTGGCGCAGGTCAGCGTGCCGGCCGGACGACTCTTGAGCGTCGCCGAGGCCCTGACCCAAGATCAGATTCGCGAACGCGGGCTGGTGCACACGTTGACCCTCGATCTCCCGGGACAACCCGAGGTGCAAGTACTGGGCAGCGGCGTGCACGTCGACGGGCGCACGCTCGGTCCCACGTCGCCCCCGCCGCGGTTGGGCGAGCACACCGACGAGTTACTCAGCGAACTCGGCTTCGGGCCCGACGACATCGCTTCCCTTCGAGAAAGGCGGGCCATCTGATGTCCCAGAACTCCTATCCGCGCGTCGTGATCATCGAGGAGGGTATGCGCGAAGGCATGCAGATCGAGAGCGCCGACATCAGCGTCGACGCCAAGATCGAACTCCTCAACGCGTTGTCGGAGACGGGGCTCGGCACGATCGTCGCGTGCTCCTTCGTGAGTCCGAAGTGGACGCCGCAGATGGCCTGCGCGGACGAGCTGATGGAACGATTCACGCCGGTGCCCGGGGTGCGCTACACCGCGCTCGCGCTCAACGAGCAGGGCCGCGAACGAGCGAAGCGGTTCAGCCCGCCCCTGGTCGAATCCATTGAGTACCCCCGGACGCTCGTGCATCTGTGCGACGTGTTCGTGCGCCGCAACACCAACCGGTCGCAGGCCGATGAGATCGCGCAGTGGCCCCACGTCATCGAGCGGGCCATCGCCGAGGGCCACACCAGCGCGGGCATCGCCATCAACGCGGCCTGGGGCTCGAACTGGCTCGGTCTCTTCGACCAGTCGACCCGCATGGATCTCCTCCAGCGCCAGTACGACATGTGGACCGCGGCGGGGGTGACCATCGACCGGGTCTGGATGGGTGATCCAATGGCGTGGAACATGCCCGACCAAGTGGGCGAGCAAATCACCGCGATTCTTCAACGCTGGCCGCAGATCACCACCTTCCATCTGCACCTGCACGATGCCCGGGGCACCGCGCTGTTGTCGGCCTACGAGGCGCTGCGCCTCCTCGGCCCCGAGCACACCTTGATCATCGACTCCTCCATCGGGGGCATGGGGGGCTGCCCCTACGGCGGTCACGGTCGCATGACGCGCATGATCCCGACGGAGGACCTGGTCAATCTGCTCCACGAGTTGGGCATCGCCACCGGGGTCGATCTCGACAAGCTCATCGACGCGGCCCTCCTGGCCGAGGAGGTCGTCGGACACTCCTTGTGGGGACACGTGTCCAAGGCGGGGGCGCGTCCGCGGAGCGAGCGCCTCTTTCCCATGGACTTGCCGTTCATCGAGACCGAGGAGCAGGCGGCGCACTTTCGTCTCGGTCCCGACGCGTACGTGGGGGCCCGGTCACCGTGGGCCGCCGCGATCACGTCGCCGGCGCGCGAGGCGTTGCACTTGGCGAAGGATCACGTCGCACGTGAGTAGTGACGTCACTCCCTCTCCTCGCGTCCCCCCGCGACGATCGCGGCGGGGGTCACGTGATGCGGTGGTGGCGGTAGCGTTACGGTGCATGTGCCGGACAGGTAGGTCGCCGTGGCGACGGTAAAGGACATCGCCAACAACACGTCGATGCGTTCGTTGGAGCGGTCCTTCGAGATTCTCGACATCCTGCGGCGTAGTCGGGTGCCCATGCGGCTCACTGATATCTCCATCGAATCGGGTATCCACCTGGCCACCACCCAGCGGATCTTGAGCGTGATGCAGCACTACGGCTACGTGTCCCAGGAGCGCTACGGCTACACCGTCGGGGTCACCTCAATGATCAACGCCTACGCCTTCCACATGACCAATTCGCTCAGTCAGATCACCCTGCCGATCCTCCAGGAGCTCGCGGGCGCGAGCGGCTTCATGGCGGCGCTCTCGGTGCGTGTGGACATGGCCCAGGTCATGATCCTGCGCGTCGAGGGCAACGAGCCCTCGCGCTACCTGTTGCCCATGGGGGAACTCACTCCCCTCTACCTCGGGGGAGCGCGCGTGCTGGCCGCGGCGCTGTCGGAGGAGGACATCAAGGAATTGATGAAGGATCTCCCCGAGTTCCGCTTGGCCAGCGGGCAGGTCGTCACCCGCAAGGAGTTCGTCAAGACCCTGGCCGTCATTCGCGAGCAGGGCTACGTCTATAGCGTGTCCGAACGTGAGTTGGGGACGGCGTCGGTGGCGGTGCCCATTGTGAGCCAGGAGGGTGAGGTGGTCGCGTCGCTCCAAGTGCTCGGTCGCGCGGCCGATCTCGATGAGAGCAAGGCGGATTGGTGCGTGGTGGAGCTCACGCGCGCCGCAACGGCGATCTCCAAGCGATTGCCGTAGGGTGGCGACGTGACGCCACCGCACGACGAGGGAGGCACAACGTGATCGAACACCACGTGCGGGTCTACCGCAGCGACGAGGACCTGGACCGCGAGGACCAACTGGCCTGGAAGATGGCCGAAGTGGCCGCCGACCGGGTCGCCGTGGACAACGACGTCACCGAGATGGTCATCAATCGAGTGATCGACAACGCCGCCGTCGCCGCCGCGTCGCTCACGCGACGCCCGGTCGCGGCCGCCCGGGCCCAGGCTCGACGTCACGCCGCCACGCCGGGCGCGACCATCTTCGGCGCGAGCCCCGACCTGCGCGTCTCGCCGGAGTGGGCCGCGTGGGCCAACGCCGTCGCGGTGCGCGAACTTGACTACCACGACACGTATCTGGCCCAGGAGTACGCGCATCCCGGTGACAACATCGCACCCCTGTTGGCCGTGGCCCAGCACGTCGCTCCCACGCGACAGCTCAGCGGGCACGACCTGGTGGCGGCCATCGCCACCGCCTACGAGATCCAGATCGACCTGGCGCGCGCCGTATCGCTGCACGAGCACAAGATCGACCACGTCGCGCACCTGGGTCCGAGCATCGCGGCCGGACTGGGCACGCTGCTCGAGCTCGACGTGCCCACCATCTACCAGGCCATCGGCCAGGCCCTGCACACCACGACCGCGACACGCCAATCGCGCAAGGGCGAGATCTCCTCGTGGAAGGCGTACGCCCCGGCGTTCGCCGCCAAGGCCGCTATCGAAGCGGTGGACCGGGCGATGCGCGGCGAGACGTCACCGGCCCCCATCTACGAGGGTGAGGACGGGGTCATCGCCTGGCTGTTGGGGGGTCCTGAAGCTCGCTACCACGTGGCCCTGCCGGCGCCCGGCGAGGCCAAGCGCGCGATCCTCGACAGCTACACCAAGGAACATTCGGCCGAGTACCAGGCCCAAGCCTGGATCGACCTCGCGCGCCGACTACACCGCGAGCACCCCGAGTGGGCGAGCGGCTCGATGATCGAGCGCGTGGTGATTCATTCCTCGCACCACACCCACGCGGTCATCGGATCGGGTTCGGGGGACCCCCAGAAGTACGACCCCTCGGCGTCGCGCGAGACGTTAGATCACTCGTTGCCCTACATCTTCGCGGTGGCCCTCCAGGACGGCACGTGGCACCACGAGACGTCCTACGCGCCCGAGCGCGCGCGCCGCGCCGACACGATCGCCCTGTGGCGCTCGATCACCACCGTCGAGGATCCCGAGTGGAGCCGCCGGTACCTCTCGCACGACCCGGCTCTCAAGGCGTTCGGCGGCTGGGTGGAGATCGTACTGACCAACGGGACGACCGTGGTCGACGAGATCGTCGTGCCCGACGCCCACCCGCTCGGGGCTCGACCCTTCGCTCGTCGCGACTACGTGGCCAAGTTCCGCACCCTGGCCCAGGATGCGCTCAAGGACGACGAGGTGGAGCGCTTCCTCGACGCCGCGCAGAACCTCGACACACTGTCGCCGGCCGATTTGTCCCACGTCACCTTCCGGGCCCGTCGTCGGGTGATGGAATCGGTGCCCGAACCCGCCGGTCTCCTCTGATGCTCTATTCGTCCACCACCCCTTCGGAGAAGCGCGCGCGTTTGCGAGCCCGCCTCGCCAGTGGCGAGTTACTGGCGTTCCCCGGGGCCTTCAATCCGCTCTCGGCACGACTCATCGAGACCAAGGGCTTCGACGGGGTCTACCTCTCGGGCGCGGTGATGTCGGCCGAGCTCGGACTGCCCGACATCGGGCTCACCACGTTGAGCGAAGTGACCCAGCGCAGCACCCAGGTGGCGCGCATGACCGAACTACCGGTCCTGGTGGACGCCGACACCGGTTTCGGCGAACCGATGAACGTGGCGCGCACGGTGCAGGCCCTGGAGGACGCCGGCGTCGCGGCGCTGCACATCGAGGACCAGGTGAACCCCAAGCGGTGCGGCCACCTCGACGGCAAGCAGGTGGTGGACACCGACACCGCGGTGCAGCGGATCCGCGCCGCGGTCCGAGCGCGCCGTGACGCCGACCTCGTCATCGTGGCGCGCACCGACGTGCGCGCCCTCGACGGACTCGAGGCCGCGACGCGGCGGGCCCGGGCCCTCGTCGACGCCGGGGCCGACGTGATCTTCCCCGAGGCCCTCCTGGGCCTGGCGGAGTTCGCGGCGATGCGCGCCGCCGTAGACGTGCCGATCCTGGCCAACATGACCGAGTTCGGTAAGAGTGAGCTCTTTCGGGCGGATCAATTGGCCGAGGTCGGCGTCAACATCGTGATCTACCCGGTGTCGCTGCTGCGCCTGGCGATGGGCGCCGCGTCGCGAGCCCTGGACGCCCTGCGCGACGACGGCACGCTGGTCTCGCAGGTGCCGAGCATGCAGACGCGAGCGCAGCTCTACGAGCTACTGGATTACGGCGCGTACCAGGCGTACGACGACGAGGTCTTCAACTTTGACGTTCCTCAGTGATGTCCACCGCCGGCCACTGAATGTCGAGCGTGGACCGCGAGGCGGTGAGATCGTCGCAGCGGTGCAATTCTCGTCGGGCCACTTCCCGCGAGCGGGACTAGGGAACGATGGAGTTCGTCGTCCCACGCTGCGTCGACCCCCTTGGTCGCCTGAGGAACGTTTCCGCCTCGCCACTGGACCAGGTGTTCTGCGATTCCGAGGACACCCGTCCGGTTGGGCGACGGTCGTACCGGTGGAACAAGATACTGGCGAACTTTTGGGCTCGTCACGGTCCTCGCGTCACCAATGTGGAGGCAATTGCCGTCCCCGTACTCTCGCGTGACGAGTGTCCTTGCGTCGTCGGTCGTTCCGCGCACGACTGCGGAACGGCCATCACTCTCTCAGCAGCTCTTCGCGAATTGGATGACGAATTTTCCGACGTTGAGCCACACGCCGTGCGTGACGCCGAAGAACGACGTAGTGACTCGTACTCGCGTGAATTCCACGTACTCGCCGCTCACCGCCGTGCAGTGCATGGGGACCGAGAGAACCACTTCCAACCACTGATGCCCGCCGAGGGTGAAGGGGAAGGTCGTTGGGCCCACCGGTGTGCCCTTGCCGGAATATTCGTAGGCGTAGGAGGCCGGCCCGAAGACGTGCGGGTAGGTGGCCGGTGACTCGATGTTGGTCACCGTCAAGGAGCGACCGCCGGTGTTGTACAGGTAGACGGGGATGCGTACGGTGGACGTTCCCCGGGGCATCGCGTAGACCGGAATGGTGAAGGGCTGAGCGCCAGAACTCACGGGAAGTGGCCGGAGCGGTACGCCGTGGGGCCCCAGGGGGCCGATGCTGCCCTCACCGCCCTCGGTGAGTGGTTGGTAGTGATCGACCCAGGCGAGCACGCCGACGCCGAGCCCGAGGAGGAGAATTGCTCCGAGCGGAACCGCGACCATCGCGATGCGCTGTCCGATACCGAATCGACGCCAGCCGCGGCTCGCGTCGATACCCTGATTCTGGTAGAAGTCGTGCGCGAGGGTGACGGGATCGCCGACCTGGGCGAGTAGCTCGCGCAGCCCCACCCGGTCGTTCGGATCGAGGTGCTCTCGACCTTCGGCGATGTGCTGGCTGATCTCGCTCACGTACTCGTCGCGAGTGGCGTGGGGGGCGAGCCGCACCGCGGTGCGTAGTTGGTCGAGGTACTCGTCCACCGGGTCACGCGGGGTCTGGTCGGTCATCGGGGCCTCTCCTTGGTGAGAATCGCGTCAACAGAATTTCGAAAGCGTTGCCACTGCTCGATGAAGGGAACGAGAGCCTCCTCCCCTTCGGGGGTGAGGTGGTAGTAGCGACGCCGGGGACCCTCACTTGATTCGCGCCAGTACGTCCGGACCAGACCTTCGTTGCGCAGTCGGGTCAACAACGGGTACACCGTTCCTTCGCTCGTCACCAGTCCGTCGGCGGCGGCGAGCTCTCGAGTGATGTCAAAGCCGTAGCGGTCGCCCGAGCGCAGCAACGCCAGGACGCAGTACTCAATGGACCCGCGACGCATCTGGGCCAAGAGCTTTTCGGTGTCATTGACTACCATGTACTGCATAGTAGTCACGCTGGAACGTAGGGACTCTCCTTCGCGCCGAGATGTCATGCCAGGTGGTCGCGCGGGGCCATCGCGTGACAAACCTGGCGAAAGAATTGTTCGGGGTGCGAGACGTCGAGTGGTGCTTCCTCGTGTCACCATTGGTCACGTACGCAATTCCCGCGAGAGCGATCGATCCATCGAGTCACGGCGTCGTCAGGGCTGGTCCACTTTTCGCTCACCAGCCACGATGGAGCGGGTGACGGGAATC
>Ga0209067_10000486_pt1 | contig 25183 bp, 17 predicted proteins | sample ColStrG_CSR_2013_FD_187199 | JGI IMG/M metagenome (GOLD analysis project Ga0209067, IMG submission 187199) | Freshwater sediment microbial communities in response to fracking from Pennsylvania, USA - Cold Stream Run_MetaG_CSR_2013 (SPAdes)... | ecosystem: Environmental > Aquatic > Freshwater >... | reverse complement strand
ATTTCTAGGTAGGCCACGATGAAGGGTGCCGAAATGAACAAGCCGTCGAAACGGTCCAGAAAACCGCCATGCCCAGGCAAACTGTCACCGCTGTCTTTGATTTCAATGCTGCGCTTGAGCAACGACTCGACTAGATCTCCGTACGTGCCGCCAACAATGATGATCCCGCCAATGCAAAGCCATTGCCAGGGGGTCAGTGAAGTGAAATAAACGGACGCTCCATACGTAAACACCATGGCTAAAATGGTGCCTCCCGCAAAACCTTCCCACGATTTCTTCGGTGAGATTCGTTCAAATAATTTTCTCTTTCCGAAAATAGAACCGGCGAAATACGCCCCCGTATCGGTGGCCCATAGGATCAGTAGAATCCCTAAGATGATTTGATAGTTGTACACTTCTTCTTCAAATACAGCAATGTTGAGCAGCGCAAACGGAACGGCCGTATAGAATATTCCCAGAAACGTAATGGCAATATTGGTAAAGGGTTTGCGGTCAAATTGTTTGTACAACTTGATGATAAATAAACTTGAGACTAACGGAAAAAATAGAAAGTAATATTTACTCGGTAAGGTGCCCCGTTCAACGAAAAATGAAAGGCAATAAATAATCAAGCCGCAGGCCACCCCAAACGCTTTTTGTGGGACAAGTCCATCAATGCCGGTTAGTCGATAAAACTCAAGAAGAGAAAATAGGACGATGATAAAAAACACAGAAAAGTAAAGCCACTCGCTGTATACCACACCAAAAATGATCCCCGCCGAACCCAGGATGCCGGTGATCAATCGGGGAACGAGGTTGCTAAATTTTTTATTGGCCATCGGGCTGTTCTCTTTTTCGATCGTAAAAAATTTTGAAATAATAGAGCATCGTCACGGCAATCAGGGTGAAGATAACCACCACCGGCCACGGCGCTGCTTCGGTTGACTCCATGTCTATATCTACCGCGCCTTTCTGATTGAGAAAGAGCATCAACACAGAGAAACCATTGTTCACAAAATGGGCAAACATCGGCATCAGTAAATTGCCAGACCAATAATATAAGTATCCAAACAAGGCACCGAGCAACATCCGTGGCACAAATCCAAAAAACTGAAAATGGAACGCACTGAACAAAATAGCAGTAATCCAGATCGCCACATGAATATTTCTCGTGGCTCGAAATAACTGTGGCTGCAACATACCTCGAAAAACCAGCTCCTCGCCAAACGCCGGCAAGATCGCAATCACGAAAAAAGCAAAGAGAAATTCCCCCATAGAAGAAAATTGCGTCATGTATTTGGTGAGTTCTTCGGCCCTGTCCTCATAGGTTCGGGCCCAATCTTCAAAGCTTTTCATCCACCCAGGAAAATGAAAATGAGCATTCCAGTCGATAAAAATGGTGTTCGTTGCCATGAATGCGACCGTCATCACAAGGGTGGCAGTCAGCATCAGCCCATAAACTTTCTTCCCGGCAAACCAGCTGGTAATTCCTTTTCGCTCCATGGCATACCAAAACAAGGAAGGCAGCAAACCTAAACCAATGAGTGTGGCCGCTCCTTGTATGATGTACAGGGGCAACCGAAATTCAGGATAACTCATTGGGTCGGTCATTTTCGGTAACTGTTCCGTAATGTCTCCTTCGAAAAAAGGAATAGCTAGAAAAAATCCGATTATTGGCCCAATAAGAACAAAACCAAACCCTGCCACTACGAAAGTTAAAGCGAACAGGGCCAGTGGCGTTAATTTGGATTCATGGGACAATTCAGTCATCTCGATAAAAACAATTAATTTTGCAGCGCAAACAACGGAGTTTTCATTGAATTAACCAACGTGGCAAAGATCGGCAACATTGAATTAGGCGATTTTCCGCTCCTGCTCGCACCGATGGAGGATGTGAGCGATCCGCCATTCCGTGCCGTTTGTAAAGAAGGGGGCGCGGATTTGATGTACACCGAGTTTATTTCTTCAGAGGGACTGATACGGCACGCAGCCAAAAGCAAACAGAAGCTCGACATCTTTGAATACGAGCGGCCCATTGGCATTCAGCTGTTTGGTGGCGATATAGGCAACATGGCGGAGTCGGCAAGAATTGCCACAGAAGTGGATCCTGATTTAATCGACATTAATTATGGGTGCCCCGTGAAGGCGGTCGCTTGTCGTGGTGCGGGTGCAGCCCTTCTTCAAGATATTCCCAAGATGGTTTCAATGACAAAAGTAGTGGTGAAGGCCACCCCTCTTCCCGTGACGGTGAAGACGCGATTGGGCTGGGATGAGAAGACCAAAAATATTGTGGAGGTAGCCGAGCGCCTGCAAGACATCGGTATTCAGGCATTGACCGTGCACGGGCGCACGCGCGTGCAGATGTATAAAGGGGAGGCGAATTGGGAACTCATCGGTAAGATCAAAGAAAATCCGCGCATACACATTCCTGTTTTTGGGAATGGCGATATCGACTCACCTGAAAAAGCAGTAGATTATAAAAATCGTTTTGGCGTGGATGGCGTAATGATTGGTCGCGCCGCTATCGGCTACCCGTGGATATTCCGGGAGATCAAGCACTTTATGGCAACCGGAGAAAAACTCCCTCCCCCAGAGCTCCTCGAACGAGTGCAGGCCGCGCGCAAGCACTTAGAATTTTCATTAAAATGGAAAGGCCCTAAACTTGGCGTATTTGAAATGCGTAGGCACTACGCCAGCTACTTCAAATCCCTGCCCGATTTCAAACCTTATCGCACGCAATTGGTAGAAGCGCCAACGGCAGAAGATGTTTACGCGTTGCTGGATCAGATCAGTGAGGTGTATGCGATGGTAAGTGTTTGAAAAATGTAAATGGATAGTTACCAATTCATCCGCGGAAAATATCGGAATTTCAGACCCTCCAAAATCAGTCAAGCGCTGTTGGCCCGTCCAGGACTGGCCTGGTCTACTGTCCGCCGTTGTAGCCAAGTACGAGCCATAAAAAAGATAAGTGTAATTTCTTATCGTTTACACTTTACGGCACCTTCCCCTTGGTAACACTTACTACTTTTCCCTTCTCTGTTGAATAAATACTGTGATCATACATCGCTTCGCAACTCACCGCTGGCAAATAAAATGTACCCGCATAACTTGCCGTAATCAACACGTTGAATGTTTTACCTTGGTTGGCATTCAAATCGAAGTAGGTATAGACCCGGTCATCGCGAATGTCCTGGTAGGTAGGCTTGTCCATCGTAAGGCGATCTTCTGATCCCTCCAATCGCAAATTGTTGATCTCCCACCCAGAAGGAAAAATCTGTTTCAAGGCCATGTTCTTATAAATGCCACGCAGTCCCGGATTGCGGAGGGAAACTTTTACGACAAATTGTTCTCCTTGCTCTACCTGAGAGGCATCAATGGCATTACCATCGGTATCGGTATAAGTCACCTCCATGCTAAGGTTACTGCTGGCACTTTCTTCTTGTCCACGTGCCGGGATTCCCTCTGTCATCACCCGCACAAACAAAACGCCTTTGCTCTCATTGGTAAATTTCAGGGTGCCCGATTTCACATCGCTTGGTAAGTGGACTTGGGCCATAGCCATTCCGGTGTTTGCCGAAACATCCTTCCCGTTGTAACTGTAGCTGAATTTCAATTCTCCCTTCTGCTCCACGCCGGCAAAAACGCCAACTGCTTTGAGGCACCACGCGACCGACTGGGTGCTCATCCAGGCGTTATCGTTGCTCAAGGAAGTAGAAATATCTTTCAGCAATTGAAATCCTTTGTCGCGTTCACCTAATAGAACCAACGTTTCAAGGATTATGGCCTTGTCCCGAAGATCGGAACCATACGAGTACGCCATCTCTTGATAGGGTTTAACATTTGTGGCCAGGTTGGCAATCAACTTGGTTGCGGCTTCGGGCTGTCCGGCTCTTACATAAGCGGCGGCCAGCATCCAGCCCGCCACCGGTGGCAATCCCGACACCTCGCGCATCCGATTCATCGAACCTAAGTCGGGGTCACCCGCCAATGCCAGGGTGAACAATCGATACGCCTGATTCAATTCGTTACTGGCGTACTCGTGATTTTTTCTCCATCCTTGCGCTTTGTCCTTTTGATATTTCTTCCATCGCTTGATCAGGTCATTTGGAACAAAATATCCTTTCGCCTCGGCTTCCGTCAAAAAATGTCCGGCATAGGTTGTTCCCCAACTGTCGGAGTCTTCGCCACCCGGCCAATAGGAAAATCCACCGTCCCGATTCACAAATGATTTTAGTCGCTCAATGGCTGCGCCAATATTTTTTTGAATGGCCGATTTCTCTCCATCGGTAAGTTGTTTGACACTGGACAGATACAATTGTGGAAACGCAGAAGAGGTGGTTTGCTCAACACACCCATAAGGATATTGAATCAAATATTTCAAACGTTGGCCTAAATTAATTGGCGGTAAACTCGATACTTCAAGCATGGCTGAATTCGTTCCTGGCAACCCAGCCGGCAGAATCGACACATTCCATTTTTTGCCTGCTTCCAAAACGACACCCTGAACATGGCTCACCGGTGGATTCGGATTCCGGATTTCAATATCGATCACATCGGTTGCTTTATAACTTCCGGACGTGGCTGTCACCTCAACTTTTGCAAAGCCGGTGGCACTGTTCACTGTCAAATCAAAGTCAGTCGTCATCTCACCGATCCCCGAAAAATTTACCGTGCGGCTCGCCCCACCGGGTAAACTCAAAGGGCCAGTTACTTTTATAGTCACGGTAGCATTTTTAATGTTTTTCTCGTTTGCAAAAAGGGTGATGGGAAGTTTCACATTTTCTTCCGGACCGAGCAGGCGAGGTAATGTCGCCAGCACCATCAGCGGCTTGCGAACGGGTGTTATTTTTTCTGCCTTGCCGTAGGCGCCCTCATCACCGGCAACCAACATCGTTTTCACCGAACCAATGTATTGGGGCATGATAAACTGGTGCTCCTTACTTCCCCCATCCAACGTAAACGGCCCAAAATATTTCACCACCGGCTTGAAGCGATTGGATTTCGAATCATCTTCTTTTGAAACTATCGCCCCATCACCGCCAACGGCGAGCAATCGCTCAATTTTTCCGCCAAACGCGCCCATCACTTGATCATACAAATCCCATGTCTTTACACCCAATGCTTCACGGGCATAAAATTTTGTCCACGCATCCGGTGTTTTAAAATGAGTAAGATCGAGCAACCCCTCATCCACCATGGCGAGCGTATAGGTCATTTTTCGCTTCGATTGCTCCGAAACCTTGATGGTTACTTCTTGTCCGGGCTCCAACACATCAGGCATCGTAATGACGGGATTCAAATGCGTCTTCGGGTTTTCAATTTGAAGCGGAATAACGCCGTACATCCGAATTGGTAAATCATTTGCCGTTTGCCCGTGCGGTTGCAACAAGGTAACGCTAACAAAAATATTAGGCGTCATTTCCTCACTGATATCAAAACCAAATTGGTTGTCCCCTTTCTTGGTCTCAAGCCAGAATGTTTGAATCACCCGACTTCCGTTTTCGATGCTGACCAGCGCCCGGCCATTTTCACTTCCGGGAATCGTCAGTGTTGCTTTCTGGCCAATGTCATAAGCGGGTTTATCCGATGAGAACGATAACATCGCAGCCCCATTGCTTTCATTGCGCGCGCGACCTGCCCAACCCGGCCAATCGATGTAAATAATTTTGGCCGTACTGTGCCCGGAAACCGGATCGACCGCTTTAATTAAAAATCTTCCCCACTCCGGATATTTAATTTTAAAACTCCAAACACCTTTACCATTCGACGTGTTAATATTTCCAGAAGCAACGGGTTCAGCGTATTGCCCTGTCATGAAATTGACGTTGCCTTCTGATGAACCATCCCACCACCACCGCCAGTTGATTTTATAAATGCTCATTTGAACATGGTTGTGCGAGACCGGATTTCCATCGGCATCTATCGTTACCACCTCGACCCGATGTGTCGTGTCGGTCAGTAACATACCTCGCGCTTTATCTCCTTCCGGAACGCGAATACCGGTAAACGATGAGTAGGGGTAATACGGAATGCTGAAATTATCAATGCTGAAATTACCGCTCTCTTCAAATGCTTTTCCGCGAAAGATGGCGTTTAGCACACCGGGTGCATCGGCGGTGGGTTCCAGGTTTGCGTTTACGGCAGCATGACCGTTTGCATCGGTGTAGCCTTCGAAAATAGGTTTGGCTTCAGCGGTGAAACTTTTTGTAGGATCGTCAAAAATAAAGTCCGGATATCGCCTAAATGTTGTTTCTCCTTTCGTGAGCAGCACTTCGAATTGCGCCTTTAAATTCTTGCCAGGAGCGCCGTGTAACCAATCCACCTGCAAACTTCCAGCAATGTTGTGATTAAGGGTACTGATTTTATCGACACCAAAATCCAGTTTGATGCGCAGCCGATTTGGTTTGACGGTCTCAATGCGGATGGGCTGCGTAAATTCCGCTCCTCCCACTTTTACGCGCCCTATCCAATAGCCCGTTGGTGCATCGGACGCGGTGGCCGTAGCAAATTTGTAAAACCCGTTTTCGGCAGAGGACCGAACCATTCGGTTGACAACTTGTCCTTGTGGATTTTGCAATTCAAATATCACCGGATGATTAGCGGGCATCAATTTTAATTTGTCCTCTAAAATAAAACTAAGATAGAGGGAATCGCCAGGGCGCCACACACCACGCTCACCATAGATTAACCCTTTGATGCCCTGCTTGACTTGCTCACCGCCCACATCAAAATTGCTAAGGGAGAGGGATTCACCGTCTTGCAATTTTAGATAACCGCGTTGGGCTCCTGACTTAGCAACCAGTACAAATGGATTTTGTTTCGTAGCAATAATGGATTTGCCATCGCTACCGGTATTGGCTGAACCGATCAGTTGCTGTTGGTAATCATAGAGTTCAAGTTGGACGCCGGCAATCGGCTTGGTGGATTTCAAATCATTGGCTACAATAATCGTCTTTCCATCCGCACCTCGTTTGGCAATCAAACCGAGGTCGGAGGCAATTATATTTCGGCTGATGTTTCGATCTCCGCTGTAATAAGCAGCATTGCAGGGATTGTCGCGCTCGTTCCAGTTGTAACCTTCTCCGTAGTAATAGTTGTCTTCGTAAGAATCCCAGGCACTATTTTCTGGTTCTCCTTCTTGATCATCATTTTCTTGATCGAACGGAGACGTTGATTCTTCGCCATTTTCCGTTCCGTCACAGCGATAAGCGACGTTGGTTTTCCTAAAGCTTATACCCACTTTGTAAATGGCGCCAGGTTCGGCACCGATGAGTTTGGCCAAGTCGAGTGTAAAACGGTTCCATTTGCCAAGATCAGTGACCCCGGCATTTTCCAATGAAATGGTTTTTTTGAATATCGGTTTACCGACTCTTCTTAGTTCCTGGTTGCCATCCATATCATTCACTTGCAAAAACTGAACGATATTGTTTTCGAAAATTTTAATTACCTGCACCTTTACCGATTTCAAATTAACAGCCTCAAATGGAAGGATTAGTCCGTCACTACTTGGCAGAATACTCCCCTTACCGGTGAAGCGAGCCGCGGGTAGCAATTGTTCAAAAGAAACTTCAAATGTTCCTCCCGCAGGCATTTTGTAGTCGAGAGAATTTAGAATGCCTGGCTCAATTTGCAATTGCCTTGAACCGATCTGACGGGCGGGTAGAAAAACTAGCACTTGGTTGTCTTTGATTTCAAAGTCCAAGCTACTCAGTCCGGCCAGGGAAATTAAACCCTCCAAGTTTTGTCGCTCACTAAGCGGATCAGAAAATTGGATCACCACGTGTTGATTGCTCCCTTGCTCAACGGCCACATTGGTTACTTTAAAATCATTGAGTGACGGGATTTCAATTTCCTTTTGTTCACGATGATCAACATCTAAAGCATTGCCATTGGCCGTTAAACTGACCACGCTTGGTTTTTCTTTTCTTTCAACATCCTCGACGATGAACGAATGGAGTTTGCCTTCTGAGGTGTGGGTCCAACTTACTTTTAATGATTTACCTTCCTGATTGGCAGAAAGAATTTTTTCCACCGCAGCACTTTGCGCAAAGTCGGCAGTAGAAACGGTGCCTTCAATTTTTTGTCGAGCCAGTTGCGTCTTTACATAGGGAAGAACGTTGTCGATAGATAATTCATAGTTCTGCGGAATAACCTGGAAAGCATATTCAAATGTAGCCAATGCCTGGGGCACTCGCATCAATTTCGAAAGCAGGAAAGACACCGTGTACACCTGCCCCGATTTCAATCGTCCTGACGGTTTAAACTCGACTGTTCTGCGGTCAAGCCAAACGGTAATTCCTTTAATGGAAGGGCTGAATTCAAAAAGTTTAATGCTGGTTTCTCCAACGGCCGATGAATCGATGGCCTCCTTGGCGAGAATTATTCGAATGGATGAACCTGAATTGACCGACAAGGAAGTATAGGAAGAAATGTATTCGCCAAAGGCCGGGTTAATGGCAGAAAATGACGCCTTTGCGCTTTTCGTGATGGCATAGTACAATGTAATGGAGGCAACAATAGCAACGCCAACGCCAATGAGACTGAGTTTCTTCCAGGAAAATTTTTTCATAGGAAATAAATATTAGCGATCGGGAAAACGAAAAGCAATTCCTTACCGGCAGGCGATCTTGCTAGTTGGTGGCCACCGTCAAGTTCGACACCAACATGAAATCGTCGCTCGACATAAAGAAGGAACCAAACTTAACGGCATTGTAAGTAAGGTTCGCCGGCAAGGCATTGGGTGAGGAAAAAACCTTGCTTCCGTTTACATACAAAGTCAGCTTCGATTTTTGTCGGGTCATACCCACGTGGATTTTATTGGCAAGTTCCGATTTGAGTAAATCCGTCACTAGGTGCGAATCGATGATTCCGGCTTTCCCGTTTTCAAAATTTTCAACATCGACCTCACCCGCTGCCGTATTGAATGCAAAATAAATTCCTCCGTTGCCTGGATAATTAGTCTCTTTAAAGTCACCCACTTTATCTTTTTGGGAGTAGAGGTAAAAAATATAATGCACATCCTTGCTCGGCGTGGGGTGAAAGATAGCATCGTATTCCACTGTGAAATTTTCAGGAAGATCACCCAGCTGATCAAGCGCAAAAATCCCATTGGAGGAAACCTGAAGCCATTTGCCTGGCTGTCCATCAATGGTGCGCACTTCACCCGAACTGTTCGTAATCCAGTTGGCCGGAAACTCACCGGTATTGGTGGAAGAAAAATTATCAGAAAATAAAATTTCCGTGCCAGCTACAAAATCAGAAATTCCTGTCTTTGTCATGGAACTATTTGATGAGTTAGCGCCTTGCCCATTTGTAACAGGAACGCTGACATTGCCCGGATCGCTGGTAACGGGAGAAGAAGTTGACGAGTTCTGCTTATTGGATTTTACCTTTCTAAAAATTTTTCCCGGGGCACGAAACACGTCACTAACGCCCTGGTTTGCCGCACTGTAGATGGTGTTATTAGTCTGGTTAGTGATCGCCCTGTCTACGGTTTTAGTGACGCTGACAATCTGGGCATCTGCCAAAGCAAAGGCCAACATCAAAACAGTGGTAATTTCTATCTTTTTCATGCGTCAATCTTTTTTAAAGTCACCGACCTGTATCCCCTGCTGCCGACCTCGGCTTACCGGTATGAAAAGCCACGGCTGATTTTATTCTTTTTATACCAGTGAAATTATTACTCTAAGATAAGAAAATCCTTTAACGGAGCTTTTCATCATGGGCAATTACTCCGTTGACAATCAAATAGAGCGCAGCGATGTAGGTGATCATGACCCACACCCCGGCAAAACGAATTGGCTGGTAAAATTTATTAATGGCCAGCAATGCATCAGAGAGCATGAAAAATACCGCTCCAAAAAAAACAAGCCAAAAGCTCATGGCATTCGTTCTGCCCAATCTAAAAATAGATTGCACCACCATCAGCGTAAGCACCAGGGCATAAACCATGACCGGAATTTTCAATTCATTAAGCCGAGGATATAAGATGACCACCAAGCCGGAACCCGCTAGAAGGATGGGAAATGAAAGTCGCACGCGTTGCGTTCCCTGGAAATTGTCATCGGCCAAAAGAAGTTGGCGATAAGAGAAAATCAAAAGTAGATGAGCGATTAAAAAAGATCCCAGCCCGGCCATAAAGAAAAGTGCGTGGTCGTGGTCAAACATTAAAAGAATATCACCCAACCAGCAAAACGCCAGCGCAAACAGGAAGGCCTTATGGACCGCAGGAACACCTTGCCGATAGTAGGCAGCAAGGAGGACCACCAGCAATGGTTTTGCGACCCAATGTAATTTGGGAAGGTTGAAAATCTGGGCTGTGACTTCTGCCAGAGCGAAAATAAAAAACAAAATTTGGAACCGATGCTTTAGCATAAGAAAAGGTTTACACCGGCAAGGTACATCCAATGTGAAAATCCATTCATTTATATTTTCGAAAAAGAAATGTCTTTTATGGATATTTGACAAATTTATTCCTTGAACAAAGTTCTAATCATCGATGATGAAATCAATCTTCGTGGTCTGCTGGCACGGATCATTCAACTGGAGGGGTATTCGGTTGCCCAGGCTGATAATGGCAAAAATGCGCTGAAGCTTTTAGAACATGAAGTATTTCAAGTGGTCATCACCGACGTAAAACTGCCGGATATCAACGGTGTCGATTTAACTGCTAAAATAAAATCATCTTACCCCAATACGGAGATCATTGTGCTCACTGCTTATGGCACGATTCAGGACGGGGTGAAGGCAATCAAAAACGGAGCCTTCAACTACCTCACCAAAGGCGACCACCAAGGTAAGATCATTCCCCTGGTAAGCCAGGCAACGGAAAAAGCCTTGCTGCAACAAAAAGTTAGCGATCTTGAGAAAAGGCTGACTCGAAAATTTGGTTTCGATCAGATTTCCGGCTCGTCCCGCGCTATTGTCAATGCTATTGAACTGGCTAGAAAAGTGGCCGCCACTGACACCACCGTACTAATTCTGGGTGAAACGGGCGTAGGCAAAGAAGTTTTTGCAGAAGCGATTCATTACGAAAGTCCACGAAAAACGAAGCCCCTGGTAGCGCTCAACTGCAGTGCGTTTGCAAAAGAACTTTTAGAAAGCGAATTATTTGGTCATGCCGAAGGTGCATTCACTGGTGCAACGAAGGCGAAGAAAGGATTACTGGAAGAAGCGCACGAGGGAACTTTATTTTTGGATGAGATCGGTGAAATGAATATCGATCTCCAGGCCAAGATTTTGCGCGTGCTGGAAACCAGTGAATTCTACCGCGTTGGGGAATCAAAATCACGAAAAGTAAATATCCGATTGATCGCTGCCACAAACCGAGATCTTGAGAAGGAAATCAAGAATGGAAAATTTCGTGAGGATTTATTTTACCGCCTTTCCGTTTTTACAATACACATTCCTTCGTTGCGAGAACGATCGGAAGACATAGAAACATTGGCCCATTATTTTATTCAACAATTCTCGGCGAAAACTAATAAACAAGTCAAATTAATGGACGAAGATTTTCTGAAGGCCTTGCAGTTGCATCCATGGAAAGGAAATATTCGAGAACTGAAAAATGTAATTGAACGATGCGTGATTCTGGTAGATGGTAATAAATTAGGCACCGCCCTTCTTCCCTTTGATTTCAATACATCATCCAATCCCAATATTTTCGATTTAGCGGTTATCGAAAAAAATCATATACAAAAGGTATTGCGGCATACACACGGAAACAAAACGGAGGCCGCTCGCCTGCTCAACATCGGGCTAACCACACTCTACCGAAAAATCCAGGATTATGAAATAAATTAAGCGTGGGCCTGGATTAAGGAGAAAGAAAACTCGCTCCCCTTTCCCATTTCACTACGAACGGAAACCGTGCCGCGTTGCGCCTCAATAAATTCCTTACAAATGGAAAGTCCCAATCCTGTTCCTTTTTTTGGATCCGACCCAGGCACCCGATAGAAGCGATCAAATATTTTTTCCAAATGTTTCGGTTCGATACCCATGCCCGAGTCCTTCACGCTGAAGGTCACTTTCTCCTTTTCCGCAGCGCAACGAATAAACACGTGTCCTTGCTCAGGGCTATGACGTATGGCGTTGGTCAAAAAATTAATCAATACCCAAATTGTTTTGTCTTTGTCAGCCTGAACTGAAGTCGGTTTCTCAACGGTCTCCACTTGCAGTTGCACATGGTGCTGCTCGGCTTGAAATTTAACGGCCTCACAGGCCTGCTCAATCAAGTCATTGGCAGAAACAGAGGTTAGATTCAATTTGATGTTTCCGGTTTCGACTTGTGCCATGTCCAGCAATTCACCGGTAATTTTCATGAGCCGCTGCGTCTCATCATTCACGGTTTGCACAATTCGAGATTGCTCATCATTTAAAGAGCCAACGCGAGGGTCTTGGAGAAGCTTAGCCCCCATCTGCAACGAAGCAATAGGTGTTTTCAGTTCATGGGAAATGGTCGCAATGAAGTTTGTTTTGGCCAAATCTAACTCCTTAAAGGGTGTGATATTTTTTAACAAAATCACCGTTCCAATGGGTACTGGTTTTTTCTCCCCGGTATGCGTTATGGAGATCGGGATAATTTCACGAGTAAAATAACTTTCCTTTCCGTGTGCAAATATTTTTATAGGCTTATCCGATTTTTCTGGTGTTCCTCCCGATGAAGCGAGCACTTTTCCATTTCCGCCCAGCGTCAATCCCGCCACATCCTGGATAAGCCTTCTTAGTAAATCATTGGTCACGGCCACATCCGGCGCATAGTGGCCAACGAGTTCCTCTTCCTTTTTATTCAACAGTTCGATGGCTTGAGAGTTGGCAAAAATAATATGACGCCGGTCATCCAAACCGATTACCGGGTCGTTCATCCGATTGATGATCGTTTCGATTCTCTTTTTTTCAAACAATAAATTGGCCAGGTTGCTGTGTTCGTATTCATCCATCTTTTCAGCCATACTGTTAAAGGCCTGGGCGAGTTCTTCGAACTCATCACTCCGGTTGAATTGCAAACGCTCTTCGTAATTTCGATTGGCAATGGCTTTGATACTGGCGGTCAGCTGTGCAATGGGATTGGCGATGTAGCCGGGGAAATTAAGAATGAAGGAAAATGAAACTAAAAAACAAATCGTCACAATCACAATCACGTAAAGTGTTGCCTGGTGTGCCGTTTGGTCCGCTATGGCATTTTTACTGATAATGGCCTTGAGATTAAGGTCGTTGATTTTATAGATACTGTGCCGAATCTCCCGCGTCAGCGAATCCTGGTATCCTTTCGTTAATTCATTTACCAAATTGGCCAACCGAACCGTTTCCTCCATCTCTCCCAGTTCCGTCACGTTCCCTTCTTGCGCTTTCAAATTCTTTCTCAAATGAAGCAGGGAAGTAGAATCTTTTTGCATTAAATCAAGTGCAGCCGTCATTCCCTGCATATACTCGATAGACTCATAGTTCGCTTTGATAATATTTTTAGCGTCATTGGAAATTTCACCCAAGTAATAAATACTGATGCCGCCGGTGATCAATATGACCGCAAACAAAAAGAAAAGGCCAAGCGATATTTTGGTTTTAATATTCATGACAAAATAATAACGTCAATGTCGGAGGTAGAGAGTTTATTCAATAGCTGACTAAAAAGATTAGATCGCAAAATAATGCGCCACAACCGGAAGTGGGGCTTGCCCACACATACCGTGGTAATATGTTTTTCCTCGGCCACTTTTACAATGGATTCGGTGATGTGCTTGCTTTTTACCCGAATCACTTCGGCACCCAACTCGGTTGCGGCTTTAAAATTATTAATCAAATGCCGTTGCCTTGCCAGGCTGATGTTGTTTTCATCTTCGTCGGGTATCTGTACATAAAGTACATACCATTTTGATTGGTAGTAACTGGCCAGTCGAGCCGTTTTTCGAATGACTACTCTGGCGGTGGTTTCATTGCCGCTAATGCACGCCAGAAAACGTTCTGGCCGATGCTGGTGGCTTGCCACTTCCGTCTCTACTTTTCGTTCCACTAACGAAGCTACTTCCTTCAATGCCAACTCCCGAAGTTGCAATATCTTATCCGGTTGAAAAAAATTACGCAGCGCTGTTTCTACCTTAATCGCTTCATAAATCTTCCCTTCTTTTAGTCGCGCTATCAACTCATCTACGGTGAGATCAATATTGACGACCTCATCGGCTTGTTGCAATACCCGATCCGGAATACGTTCCTGCACTTCAATGCCGGTGATTTGTTTCATCTCATCGTTGAGGCTTTCCAAATGCTGAATGTTCAAGGCACTGATCACGTTGATGCCGGCATCCAAAATTTCAAACACATCCATCCAACGTTTTTCATTCTTGCTGCCTTCCACATTGGTGTGTGCCAGTTCATCCACCAGAACAACCTCCGGGTGCGTGTTGATAATGGCTTGGAGGTCCATCTCCTCCAGTTCCTTGCCCTTATAAAACATTTTTCGTCTGGCAATGATTGGTAAGCCCGCTACGAGCTCCTCCGTTTCCTGCCGTTGATGCGTTTCGATAAATCCAATTCGCACGTCAATGCCATTCTTCAACAAACTGTGCGCTTCCTGTAACATCCGATAAGACTTCCCTACACCAGCACTCATACCAATATAAACCTTGAACTTTCCTCTCCTTGATTTTTTGATCAAGTCTAAAAAATATTGTACCGACTGGTCTTTGACGGATTCCATGATTTATTTCTCAAGTTCGCAATAAAATTTCTGAACGTGATTTAAATTCTGAAATGCATGGCAAACAAATTACATTCTTACATCCGGAAAAGGACGGCAAAAATTACCTTCGTTTCAGCTTTCACAAGGTCAGGTCGCCAGTTAGGATAAGGTGTCCCCGGACCAAAGGCGGTTGTCGTGTAACCGTCAGGGGAAGTCACACCACCATGTCCGGCAAAATAAGGTACGCTACTTTCGCGGTGAACGGCTTCAATTCTAAATGTAATAAACTGGGAAGGCATGAAGTCAATGTTGGTGGAGGCATCCCATCCTTCAAATTGTGTACCCGGAGCCGTGTCGAATGGAAATGCGCCTGCGGTCTGTGTAGGATTGTAGGGATTTGGAAGGGGACTCGCCTGTCCTGTCGGATATAGAACCAAATAACGACCAGGGTTTTTCATCCATCCACCACCCATTGTCCATGCTACTTTATTTTTCGCAAACCATAAACGGTTGTACACCATCCAACTCACGAAATATTGCGCCGGATTGCCTGGACCTCCGTCCTTAAAACCATTAACACCACCACCTTTCTCAGAACCAAAGTCCACCGTGGCTGAAAATGCTGCCTTAGTTATACCTTTTCTATTGGGTTGGTTATAGTATCGGAAAAGTGCACTGTTGTCAGAGTGAACCCTTTTTCTGGCGGGTATACCTGCGGCATCCGTTCCATAATAATCGTTGGTGATTAATTTCAAATTACTATTGCTCGACATATAAGTGATGCTCCCTCCAAACCCGGGCATCGAGTTAAATGACCCATAGCTCTGCCAACCGTTGATGATCCACGGTTCGATCTTCAAATTTTTAGTCGGAAAAATTTGAATTCGCATGCCATTGAAAAACCAGGGCGTGTTGTCGGAAGTATAAGAGGCCTGGTATTCCCAGTTCTCGGCCTGATAAAACGAATTCAATCCAATATATGACATGAACAACCCGGCATCGACGTTAATGCCATACCATTTATTGAAGTGGTATCCTGCATTGGCCTCCGCCAGGTAGCGGTACACGTTTGCTAAATCATATTGACCGCGATAGGGACTAAAATCATTACGAGGAATTACCGTCGACCTTGTTCCAAATTGAGTCATAAATCTGGCTCGTACACCTTCTACACTGAAGTCGCCACCAAAATGCAATGCCGATAATTGCATTTCATCGGTGCGTGCCAGCGCCGTCGACCCCACAACGGTGTGATCAATCGGATTGTTGAAGGAGTGGTTAGTATTAAGGTCCATCAGAATAGATGGAGTAAAATACTTCATCTTATTGAAGACAGACGAATCTCTGCGATCTGCCCCGTTTTGCCAGGTTTGATCAATCCCCTGAAAGGGCGTTTTCGTCTCTTGGGCTAATGCCAATTGGCAAATAAAAAAAAGAATAAATGTAACCTGAACTCTCGTTTCCATGATATTTAAAATAAGTTTGATCAATCGTCAAAAGCGTCTATTTCAGTTTGTCTAACTCCAAGTTCAGTTTCAATACATTTATTTTTTCTGTGCCCAAGAAACCCAACAGGGGCTTCTCCACGGCGTGGTCAACAAGGACTTTGAGTTTGGCTTCGTCCATGTTTCTCACCGTCGCAATGCGCTTGATTTGTATGTAAGCCGATGCGGGTGAAATATCCGGATCAAGCCCGCTGCCAGAAGCGGTTACTAAGTCTACTGGAATTTGTGATTTTTCTACCCCGGGGTTGTGGACTAAAAAAGTATCGATCCGGGCTTGCACCGTTTGAAGATATGTTTGGTTGGATGGGGCCTTATTGGATCCACCGGAGCCCGCTGCGTTGTAGTTTACCGCTGAAGGGCGAGACCAAAAATACTTGTCCTGATCAAATTTTTGGCCAATGAGGGAAAACCCAACGAGTTGTCCATCTTTTAGGATCACCGCGCCCCTGCCGTGATTTGGTGCGATGACATAAGCTATCCCCCATACAATCGAACTGTAAATGACTACAAAGAATACAATGCTGAGTATCGTCAATTTTACAGCAGGAAATAAGTTCGTTTTCATGTTCGTATTAATTAGATAAACAACGTGACCACCAGGTCAATTAATTTTATGCCAATGAAGGGAATGACCACGCCACCCAAACCATAAATAAATAAATTTCTTCGCAGCAGGGCACTAGCACCGATCGGCTTGTAGGCCACCCCTCTCAAGGCAAGAGGTATCAATGCCGGAATAATGATTGCATTGAAGATGATAGCAGAAAGTATAGCGCTCTCTGGACTTTCCAATTTCATAATATTCAAACCCTGCAGAGCAGGAATAGCAGTAATAAACAAGGCCGGAACAATGGCAAAATATTTTGCTACATCATTGGCGATGGAAAAAGTGGTAAGGGTACCGCGGGTCATCAGTAATTGTTTTCCGATCTCAACAATCTCAATGAGTTTGGTTGGATCATTATCAAGATCAACCATATTGCCTGCTTCCTTGGCCGCTTGTGTTCCGCTGTTCATCGCCACCCCGACGTCGGCTTGCGCCAGGGCTGGCGCATCGTTGGTACCATCTCCCATCATCGCCACGAGCTTACCGGCTTGTTGTTCTTTGCGGATGTATTCGAGTTTGTCCTCGGGCTTTGCTTCTGCGATGTAATCATCCACGCCTGCTTTGGCAGCAATATATTTTGCCGTTAATGGATTGTCGCCGGTCACCATCACGGTCTTCACACCCATCTTACGCAGGCGCTCAAAGCGCTCTTGTATTCCAGGTTTGATAATATCTTGGAGCTCGATAACGCCGATTACTTTTTCATTTTCACAGACCACCAACGGCGTACCACCGTTGGAAGAGATCTCGTTTACCTTTGTCTCTGTTTCAGCAGGAAAATTATTCCCAGCTTTAACCGATAATTTTTTGATGGCATCAAAAGCCCCTTTGCGAATACGTTGACCGGAGGGAAGATCTACACCCGAAGTCCTGGTCTCCGCCGAGAACTTAATCAGTGTGGCACCGCTGATTCGCACACCTCGCACTCCCTCCTTGGTAGCCAGTTCCACAATCGATTTGCCTTCTGGCGTTTCATCGGCATAAGAACCCAAAACAACTTTTTCCAAAAAAGAAGTTCTATCCACTCCATTTAACGGATAAAAATTAGTAGCCTTTCTGTTTCCGATCGTGATGGTACCGGTCTTGTCAAGTAATAACACATCGATATCACCGGCCGTCTCCACCGCTTTTCCGGATTTGGCGATGACATTAGCCTGAAGGGCACGATCCATTCCGGCAATTCCAATGGCAGAAAGCAATCCACCGATCGTGGTGGGGATAAGACAAACAAAAAGTGAGATCAGGGCAGCGATAGAAATTGTTGCCTTCGCGTAATCGGCAAATGGCTTCAAGGTGATACAGACAATGATAAACACCAACGTAAAACCAGCTAATAGGATCGTCAGTGCAATCTCATTGGGAGTCTTCTGACGGTTAGCCCCTTCCACCAAGGCAATCATTTTGTCCAGGAAGCTCTCGCCCGGTTGTGTGGTGACCATCACTTTTATCTTGTCGGACAAGATTTTCGTTCCTCCTGTCACGCTGGATTTGTCACCCCCCGATTCACGAATTACCGGAGCGCTTTCTCCGGTGATGGCACTCTCATCCACCGTAGCAATACCTTCGATAATTTCTCCATCGGAAGGAATAAGGTCGCCCGTTTCACACAAGAAGATATCTCCTTTCTTCAAGGAAGAAGAGCTCTTTAGAACGATATGTCCATCCACATATACCTTTGCCGGTGTTTCCTCGCGTGTTTTACGCAAAGAATCAGCTTGTGCTTTCCCCCGAGCCTCCGCGATGGCTTCAGCAAAATTGGCAAAGAGCAAGGTCAATAACAGAATAATAAATACGGCAAAGTTGTATCCAAATGATCCCTGCGATGAATTTGTAAGTGAATAGATTGTCACCATCAGCATGACGACCGTACAAATCTCCACGACAAACATGACCGGGTTACGAAACAGAATCTTTGGATTCAATTTTACAAATGACTGCCTCCCGGCATCATTTACCAATGGCTTCTGGAAAAGTGTAGAATTTCTCTTTTTCATTTTCTCTCTATCATTATAGACTAAAATATTCTGCAATCGGGCCAAGCGCCAGTGCCGGAAAGAAGCTTAACAAAGCCAGGATAATAATCACCGCAAACACCATGATACCAAAGGTGACCGTGTCGGTCTTCAATGTACCAGCACTTTCCGGAATGTATTTTTTACTAGCCAGTATTCCCGCTATCGCCACCGGGCCGATGATGGGCAAAAAGCGACTAAGGATTAATACAAATGCGGTCGTGATATTCCAGAATTGATTATTATCACCAAGGCCTTCAAATCCGGATCCATTGTTGGCCGACGATGATGTATACTCATAAAGCATTTCGGAAAATCCATGATAGCCAGGATTGTTCAACCAACCCACGGTTGGATCATTAGTGACGGCATAGGAAGAAAGTGCAGTACCTGCCAAAATCAAAAGCGGGTGGAGCAAGGCAATCACCATAGCGATCTTCATTTCTTTCGCTTCAATTTTTTTGCCAAGAAATTCAGGGGTTCTTCCCACCATCAAACCGGAAATAAAAACCGCGATAATGATGAAGATGTAGAAGTTCAAAATTCCCACGCCGCATCCACCATAAAAAGCGTTCACCATCATGGCTAATAATTCGTTCATGCCTGACAAGGGCATAGAGCTATCATGCATGGAGTTCACTGATCCCGTTGAAATGATCGTTGTCACAATATTCCAATAACCAGAGGCAGCGCTGCCAAAGCGAACTTCTTTTCCTTCCATCGCACCCGCACTCATGTCCACGCCAAGCTTTGCAATAGCGGGGTTGCCTTGCATTTCATAGTACACCGTGGGAACAAGAAGCATTAGAAATCCGGCGGTCATCACACCAAAAATCATCCACGCTAATTTTCTTCTCTTTAGATAGTAGCCCAAGGCAAAAATCATGGCGATCGGAATTATGGTCTGGGCGATCATCTCCACCATATTGGTAAAATAGTTGGGGTTCTCAAGCGGATGGGCGGAGTTAGCCCCGAAGTATCCTCCCCCATTTGTACCCAGATGCTTAATAGCCACTTGCGCTGCGGCTGGTCCTCGTGACACCTGGATGGTATCGCCCTGCAATGTCACCACCGTTTCCTTTCCCTCCACATTCATGGGCGAGCCATTGATGGCCAGCACGATGGCGACGACCATTGACAGGGGCATCAACAGGCGCGTATTTGATTTTACAAAGTAGTTATAGAAGTTGCCAAGCTTTTCGGTAGTGCGTTCTTTCATTGCCGTGAAGACCACTGCCAAAGCAGCCAGGCCCGTGGCTGCCGAAACAAAATTCAGAAACAAAAAACACAATGACTGTGACAAGTAAGATGCTCCTGTTTCACCGGAATAATGTTGCAAATTACAATTCACTAAAAAACTTATGGCCGTGTTAAAGGCAAGGTCAGGTGTCATGCTTGGATTGCGGTCCGGGTTCCAGGGCAGCCAGCCTTGGTTCATTAAAATAAACATAGCCAATAAGAACCAGATCAAATTGATCGTAAGGAGTGCCGCCATATTTTGCTTCCAGTTCATTTCCTGGTGGGCACTTATGCCGCTGACTTTAAATATCAATTTTTCAATTGGATGGAAGATCCGATCGAGAAAAGTGGGTTCGCCGGCGTATACTTTTCCAATGTATCTACCTAAAGGAATGGCCAACGCCAGCGTTAAGGCGAACGTGGCCACTATTGCGAGTAATTCTGTATTCATAGTTAGGCGTTTAGACACTAAAATTTTTCGGGTTTGAGCAGTACATAGGTCATGTAAGCAAACACCAACAGCGAAAGGATAAATAGGGCAATCATCGTTTATATTTTTTCGAAGAAATCAATCGAGCTAAAAAGCAGCGCAAAGCAGGCAAGGCCAAGAAAAATAAGTAATATCGTCATCATCGTTTGGTGGAGTTGGAAGTGTAAAATTTATTCCTATTAGTAAGATTAATCGTGATGAGAATCACAGCCATGGGTGACTCTCATCAGGATCACATCCCGCTGCAATAATGCTGGCGGTTAATTTCCTGGAGAAGTTCAGCAGATAAGCACTTTTCAGCTACTTTTCTTGCCGCCGGGAGTTGATCGAGCATGTCTAATGCCTTGTAAAGAAATACGTTGATAATCCCATTCTTTACCGTCTCATTCCCGTCATGGTAAAGCTTTTTGGCAATGTTTAGATGCGACTCAAATTTTTTGAGGTTCCCGGATTGGCATGTGGCCACTGATGCATTGGCAAATCCTTCCATGCAATGATAAAATTCACGCGTGTAGTGAGCGTTATTGGTAGTAAGGCGGCCGGTCTGTCCATTCAATAATAATAAAGCGATCCTCTCGTTGATCATAGCGTTAAGGTTTTGGTGTGGCATTAACCCACAACCAAGCCAGTTTAGCTAACAATGAGAAAATGAAAATCGATCGATGCCCACCCTTCCAAAATGGAAAAACGGTTTTCGAAATGGAGCGATCTATCGTTGAGGAGCAGTTTTCCTCATCCCGATAAAAAGATAGATCAAAGCAACCAGGGATAGTAGACTACAAATGGCAAAGCTGAGAAAAAAATTGGCGGGTGAATTTCCATACACCCATCCGGAAATGAGTGCGCCAAAGCCTATTCCCATCTCCATGGAAATATAAAGTGAAGCAATACCACGACCACGGTGTTCATCACTGCTTAAATCAGTTGCCCAAGCCAGCAACGTTGGTGAGGTTGCCCCTTGCGCCAATCCATAAATACTCACCCCTGCCATCAACATCCAACTTTTGTCTGCCACCCCAATGATTGCCATGGACAAGACGATCAAAAAAATCGTCACTTTCAAAACTGGTACCCGTCCGAAAATATCAGATGCTTTCCCTGCTAACAATCTTACCAGTAAGGAAGCTACGGTAAGAAAAGTGAAGAGCAGGCCCTTGTTGTGAACGCCAAGATGTTGCCCGAAATCAGGCAGTAATGTGTACACTGCCCCATAAGCATAAGCGGCCAATACCATGACAAGACAAGGAGCAATCACCAATGGCTCAAACAAATCGGCTTTCTTTAATTTGAATAAAGCGAAGGAAACCTCATGGGGCTCCTTCAAGGTCTCTTTCAAACCAAGTGTGATGGCAATGGCTATCAATGCAAAAAAAGATGAAAGGTAAAACATCCAGTCGAGGCCAAACTGATTGGCCACCCCACCGCCAATCGCAGGACCACTGGCCATGCCAATGGCACCTGCCGTGCCAATAAAGCCCATCGCCTCACCTCTTCTATTAGCCGGGATGACATCCGACACATAGGCTGACACTCCCGTTGGGGAAAAGCCGGTTGAGAATCCGTGAAAAAAACGGAGCAGAAAAAATCCAAACAACGTGGTAAGCCATGGATAGAACAAACTACAGATCAAGCAAACCACCCCTCCAAAAATAATTACCGGTTTGCGGCCTAATCGATCGGCCAGCTTGCCGCTGAATGGTCGTGAGAGCATAGCGGTGAGTGTGAACAGTGAAATAATCAGCCCCTTATAATCGGCTCCGCCCAATTTTGTCAAGAACGCCGGTAGCTCCGGAATGATCATGTTGAAGCTGGCGAAAAACAGCAAGGAACTGCCGCAAAGCAGCCAGAACTGTGAGCTATAGACCCGTTGTTTTTTCACATTTTAGAAATAAAAAACCCTCCCCCGCGCAAGGCAAGGAAGGGAAAATAAAACGGGGATGACACTATTAGGCCAATGCGTTGACACGCTTGGTCAGGCGGCTTTTTTGATTAGCCGCTTTTTTCCAGTGGATGATATTCTTCTTGGCCAGTTTGTCGAGCATGGCCACAACTTCATTCAACAAAGCCTTCGCTTCGTCTTTCTTTGAAGTTTCTAGTAATTTCTTCACCTGAGTACGGGTAGTCTTGTGCTGATAGCGATTGCGCACGCGCTTAGTTTCGTTGGCACGGATACGTTTTTCTGCTGATTTGTGATTTGCCATAATGTTTTTCTAAAAAGGACTGCAAATGTAGCAGGTTAAGAGAAGTAAGCCAAACAGAATTCAGAAAAAGACCTCATTTCTCCTGAATTTCCCCCTCAAAAAGTAGCCACGTATTTGGGTCGAGCACAATTTGAGAGGGTTTAGAAGGCAAGTCAAATTTAAAAGATTGAGTTTTTTTATCAAAAACAACGCTTTTTACTTCCCGCATCGGACCTGCGCCGAGGCCAATGTCTAAAGGGAATCTAAAAAGTGATCCGTTTTGTACCTGATTTAGCTCTATCGACACCGTTTTTGAATCCAAATCATAATGCCAGGTCCCCCTTATTCTGGGATGACCCCCTTGATAGATCCATTGATCAAAGAAAGTTGATAATTCTTTCCCGGATACCTCCTCCATCACGTGAATGAACTGGCTGGTCAAGGCATTGCCATTCTTATATAAGGAGTAATACTGGCGGATTCCTTTCCAGAAACTAAGATCACCCACTTCGTGCCTGAGCATATGAAGGACCCAACTGCCTTTCTGATAAGAATTGGTAGAAAGGAGTTTTCCTAATTCTGCTATGGTCGTATCCAGAACAGGGGCCGGGTTTTTATAAAAGAATTTGACTACCTGTTCACGATCGATGATTTCCTCTTTGGCCATCCGATCATAGCCGTAGGTACTTTCCAAATATAAATTAGCAAAATAGGTCGCAAATCCTTCACTGAGCCAAACATGGTGCCAGTCCCCTTCGGTAACTGAATTGCCAAACCACTGATGAGCCACTTCATGGGCAATCAAGGGTTCCGCATTTCCTTTTCCGGTAACCGAGTTTTCATAATAAAAAATCGTGTTGGCGTTTTCCAATCCGCCCCAACGCGTCTTTGATTGCACGTTGGCTAACTTCTTGTAGGAGTAGGCACCCACGTGCCTGTGAAAATAGTCCAGCACGTTGATGGCCACAGCGTAATCATTGAAGCCCTCCGCTTTATTTTGTGGATATACCCAACTTTCAACCGGAATACCATCTACTTTTCCAGCCAGTTGGGTGGCAAAGCGAGCGATGCCAACGACCATCACTTTTACAGGAATAGGAACTTCCTCGTGCCAGCGTGTTAACTTTCTTTTTTCATCGATATAACTCTCTTCGATCTTAATTCCATTGGCCACCACCGAATAATGAATTGGAGCGGAGACGGAAAAATCGACGGAAGATTTATCGAAAGGATGATCCACCACCGGAAGCCAGTGATGTGCCCGATCGGGCCAGTTGTCGCCAAAGAAGCCGCGGTCACCATATTTATTTTTACCAATAACCAAACCTTCACGCGGCTCTCCCCGGTATTTGATTTTGAAAGTGATGGTTTCATTTGCTTTGGCAGGGGCCGACAAATTTATTTGGAGTTTGTCATGGAGGTGCGTGTATTTGAGTTTTACTCCGTTTCGTGTCACTTCAATCGCCTCCATACCTTTGCCTAAATCATTTTTATTGGCAAGATCAAGTTCAAATGACGAAATTTCTTTTTTAAAAGTAACGCTGATGGAGGCTTCCCCATAAATGACGTCGGTGGAGTCATTTACTTCAAGAAAAAAATGATAATGGCTAATATCAATGGAACTATTCTTGGGATAAGGGTCTGTGGCCCAGGCAGAAAAGCAGAAAAGAAGTGCGGCCAGTGTTCGAAAGGAATTTTTCATTTTCTATAGGAGTTGTAAACGTTCTAGCCAACCGGCGTGGAAGAGTAAAGGCCACTCAATTTTTTTCGAATGTCAATAACGGATATCATAGGTAAATTCCTGTCAGTCAAGACGCCACTATCAAGGAGACCAACGCCCCTGTTGGAGGCTTATCGTTACCCGGGATTTTTCCCTGTTCCATAAACAAATTCGATCCACCAATTTTAGTCAGCATTCCAAAAGTCCATGATTGTTTTTTCTTCATCTTCATGTCATTTCATTGCCCGGTTTAGTTTCTGACGCCTCCTGATCTTTTCTTCCGACAATAAAGGGGTTGCTTCCGTATCGGATCATGTGGATACTAAAAATCCAATTAACTATCGTATAAAGAATAAACCTTTTTGCAATTTAATAAAATCAAATTGCCCAATTTTCAAATTGCACTATCTTGCACCCGATGGACAATTTTGTGGTTTCTGCGCGTAAGTACCGCCCCCTTGGCTTTGACGAGGTAGTGGGGCAGGAGCACATTACCACGACGCTCAAAAATGCCATTGACAACAACAAACTGGCTCAGGCACTTTTGTTTTGCGGCCCTCGAGGGGTGGGCAAAACCACCTGTGCACGGATTGTAGCTCGCCTCATTAATGGTTTCGAAGAAAAAGCCGAGGTCAACTCCCTGAATATTTTTGAGCTCGATGCGGCGTCCAACAACTCCGTTGAAGATATCCGCAGCCTGATTGACCAAGTGCGCTACCCGCCACAGTTCGGTAAATTCAAAGTATATATCATCGATGAGTTGCACATGCTCTCCAA
>Ga0209067_10000485_pt1 | contig 25238 bp, 21 predicted proteins | sample ColStrG_CSR_2013_FD_187199 | JGI IMG/M metagenome (GOLD analysis project Ga0209067, IMG submission 187199) | Freshwater sediment microbial communities in response to fracking from Pennsylvania, USA - Cold Stream Run_MetaG_CSR_2013 (SPAdes)... | ecosystem: Environmental > Aquatic > Freshwater >... | reverse complement strand
AGTGCGATCCATATAGCGCAGCGGCAAATGAAACAGAATATCTTGCAGCGTTAACAGGCCAATTTTTGCCAATTTCTGCGCAAGGCTCGCCCCCACACCTTTTAGTGCAGTTACGGGAATTTGGTCGAGTGTTTGAGGTGAGGTCATGAAATAACAGCAACAACATCATCAAAGCGCGGAGAATAACATTGTGCGCGCTATTTGTTGAATGCGAATAATTGATTACCGTTTAGGAAAACGTTTTTGTCTAAACCCATTCCCACTTTCAGTGCTACATCTCTATCCCACTGATTTTTGATGCGACTTATGGTGATGGCTTCGCGTACATTTAATTGATCCAAATGATACCAAGGTGAAATTAAAGGAAAAAACTGTAAGGGCCAATCAGTGCCATAAATTAATCGTCCACTGAGTTCTGGATGCTGCAAAACTTTTTTAACATAACCTAATTTGTTGATTTGTGTGAGACTAGAAATATCACCATAAAGGGTTGGGTATTGCGTGAACATGGGCAGAATGCGGTTGAAATTGTCTTCGCCCTCAGATTCTCCTGTAGTTGCAATGTGCGCCGCAATTACCGTCACACCTAAGCTGAGTGGAAGTTGTAATCGACGTGGATCGGCCAATTCATCTCTGGCATGGGCAAATGATTTTTCCATGCCTGTGTGCGTTAGCAATGGCATATTCAGTTCAACTAATTTTTGATAAAAAGGAATAATACGAGGGTCTGCTGGGTCGATATACATAATGGATGGAATCCATTTTACCAGCACCGCACCATTGGCTTTTGCTTCAATTAAACGCGCAATAGCATCTTTGCGATAAGGATTGATGCTCGCCGCGTACAACAAATTGGGGTAACGTTTTGTTTGTCCATACACATATTCATTGGGGACGTAAATTTGCGTGAGGGATTTATCCAGCTCACCATTTTTATCCATCACGCCATCCAGCGAAAGAATCACCACTTTGTTTATCGATTTAGACTCTGCAGCAGCTTGACTAATTTTTTTAAAAACAATCTGATCACCTTCTTGTTCCAATTCCTTGAGTGAGGTTCCCATCGCCATTAAATAAAATCTAAAGCGAAAATTATTGCGCATTTCTTCACTCACAAAACAGCCGGAGTTGCCATAACCTAAACCTGCAACATGCGCATGAAAATCGATAATTTGTTTGGCGGTAAATGGCATCAACTCAGCATAGGTTCGTGTTGATGCTTGGCTTGTGGAAAACACTGTAAATAAAAATAGCGCACAGAAAAATTTTATCATTAACATGTTAATTTGCTCCCAATAACGCCACTTGCTTAGCCGCACTAAAATCCGTTTTGCCGCTGCCGAGTTTTGGAATGGCGGCAACGGTTTGAACGATGGATGGAATCATCATGGGGTTACAGTTGATATCTAATAACCGTTTGCGCAATTCGCTGGTATCTATATCAATTGTGATAAGCAATACCACTTGCTCGCCTTTTTTCTCGTCGGGAATATTAACGGCCACTAATTCCACATCGGCCTCGTTGATCACTTTTTTAATTTCGCTTTCAACCGCACCCAAGCTAATCATTTCGCCGCCGAGTTTGGCAAAGCGAGAATAGCGATCTACAATCGTTAAAAAACCATCGCTATCTACATGGCCTTTGTCGCCGGTTTTGTACCAACGACGACCATCTAATGCCACAATCACCGATTGGGTTTTGGCTTCATCGTTTAAATAGCCCATCATCACTTGTGTGCCGGAAATTAAAATTAAACCGTCTTCACCCGCTGGTAATGTTTGCAATGTTGTTGGGTCTACAATGCGGAATGAACAGCCGGGTAAAGGTAAACCCACGGTGCCGAGTTTATTGCCGGTTTGCACGCGCCAATCGTTCATATCGATTTGATCGGGAATGTTTACGCTGGCTACCGGTGTTGTTTCTGTTGCACCGTAACCTTCGTAAATCACTTTATTAAATTTTTGCAAAAATTCGTCGCGTACATCGCTCGATAATTTTTCCGCGCCCGCTACTGTTACACGTACAGAATCCAACATCAGTGGTAACACTTTTTTGTTTTTGGTATACAGGCGCAAGAAAGTCGCCGTGGCACACATAACGGTCACTTTATTACGTGCGATGGCTTTGGCGATGTTGACCACATCCGTTGGGTCTGGATGGCACACTACGGGGATGCCTTCAATCAGCGGTAAAAATGTCGTGACGGTCAAACCAAACGAATGGAAGGGTGGCAGGCAGCCCATCACTACATCTTCTTCGCGGGTTTTTAATACATCGCTAATTTGTTTGATATTGGCCATGAAATTTCTGTGGCTTAATACGATGCCTTTGGGTGTGCCTTCGCTGCCGCTGGAAAATAAAATCGCAGCGGCATCGTTGATGTGTGACTTGCGGCCAAATAAACGATAAAAACTGTAAGCAGGCAATAATCGTGTTAACAACAAACTTGTCACTAACAAAGGTTTTGAAATTTTCTTTTGCAAATCTTCCAAATAAATAATGTTAAGACCTTGCAGCATGGCGTTGGCGTCTATGCCTTTTGCGGTTAATTTATCGATAAACTTTTCTGATGTGTACACCGTTTTTATCGCCGCATTTTTTACACCGGCTTGCACAGCCGATACGCTGGTGGTGAAATTTAAATTCACGGCAGTTTGTGCATTTAACATCACCGCCATGTTGGCGATAATCGCCGCGCTGCTGGCGGGCAATAAAATCGCGACATTTTTTTCGTTGTCGATTTTGCGCATGGCGCTGGCAAAGGTGGCGGTTGCGGCCATGACTTTGCCGTGACTTAATTCCAAACCGTTGGTGTCGATCACGCAAGGTGCACCCAAATGCTCTTTGGCAGAACGCATCCATGCCAAAGGCAGAGGATCAAATTGTTGCGTTTGGTGCTCCCAGGCATCAAAGGATAATTCAAATATTTTTTGTTTGAGTTCGTCGGCTTTTGTCGTCACTGGCAAGGCTTTACCAAAGGTCACAATGACTTCACGACGCAGACCGCGCGAGGTGTTTTTGCGCAATTTTTCGCTTTGCGCGCGCGACAAACGGCTGCCCCATAATCCGTGTAAATAAAACGGAACAATAACACCCACCACACCCTCCACTACGCGCTCAAAACCGGTGTGAAATAATCCTAATGAGCCTGTGCGGCTAATAGCGCCTTCAGGAAATAAGCACACGATTTCACCGGCTTTTAATAGCTCATTGATTTTTTGCAGCGATTCTTTGCTTTGGCCACTGCTAATTGGGATTACACCAAAAAATTTGAAAATAGGTTTTAAATACCATTGCTCGTAAATGCTGCGCAACATCACAAAGCGCACGGGGCGTGGGCTGGCAATTTGAATCATTGCCCAATCAATCCAGCTGATATGATTGCCTAATAATAACGCGCCGCCGGTTTTGGGTAAGTGATCGAATCCGACAATGCTAATTTTGTATTTACCTTGAATTAATGCACCTGCCACAATGCGTGTTAAGGAGTGCGGTAATTCATATACACAATAAATTGCACCGGCCAATGCCACTAACATCAATACAAAAAATAATTGTGCGCTGGTCACTCCCATTTTTGCTAACACAATCGTTGCGGCTAAAAATCCAAACATGCCGATATTTTGAATCCAGTTGTTGCCTGCCAGTACGGTGCCCAGTTCATCGTCTTTGGCGTGATATTGAATGAGTGCATTGAGCGGGATAATAAATAACCCGCCCAATACACCAAGCGCAGTAAAAGTAAGTGCCATAGTGATACGCGAATCCAACGCGGGCATTACACCTAACAACAAACCAAACCCCAAGGCGCCCACGGGAATTAAACCTAACTCGATATAATTTTTAGATAATTTCCCCGCAAACAATGAGCCCGCAATAATGCCGAGGCCCGTACAAGCAATCATGCCTTGAATGACGAGTGTATTAGTTTCGTGCAGTACTTCTTTGGCAAATGCTGGGAAGCTGGCGAATACCGCCTGCGCGATGGCCCAAAACATGGTGAGACCAATAATGGATAGCCAAATCGCGCGCTTGCTGCTAATGGTTTTGAAGTTGTGCTTGAGATAACTGCCGCTAAAAAATCCGCCGACCGAAAATGTTTTGCGGGGGTCTGTTTCGCGCTTTGCAGGTAGTTGATAGGCCATCCACAATTCTAAGGCAGTGAGCGCAACCAAAATCCAACCCAAGGGCGCAATGTGAGTGACAATGGCGGATTCGCTGGTGAGCGCAACGCCTGAGAGATATTTTTCAAACAGGGCAGAAAAAACAAAAGTGCCGCCGAGAATGGACACAATTGTCACCGCTTGCACAACACCGTTGGCGCCGGCTAATAAATTATCACCCACCAGTTCGCGGATATAGCCGTATTTGGCGGGTGAATAAATGGCGGCCTGAATCCCAAGCGCGAGCGTCAATCCAAACGCCACCCAAAACCAGCCCATGTAATAGGCGAGCGTAATTAACAGCACGGCCACGAGTGCCGCCCAAGCGCTGTAGCGCATGACTTGATGCTTGGGATATTTGTCGGCCAAAAAGCCGGAGGGCGAGAAGAGCAAAATAAACGGAATCAAAATAAGCGAGTTCACTACGGCGGTGAGCACTACCTGTGTTTGGCCGTCGTACATTTTGAAAATGGTGTTTTGAATAACGATCTTGTGGCCCAAATCCACAAACGCGTTAACAAACAATACCAACACGTAGGGTAAAAAGCCTTTGATCTTGAACAGTTGTTGCATATCCCGCTAACTCCTTGAACGTTATGTTGAGTGCGGGCAAGAATGCCCATCATCACCAAAAAATGCTACCCTTTCTAAAAAAGTAACCAATAAATGACTTTTAGGTATTAAAAATCAATACTTTTAAATGAAAATCGAGGTAAACAGATAATGGCACAAGTCAATTCTTTACTCTCCGTTCTTAAAAAGGCACTCAAAGCGCACGGTAAAACCTATGCCGATGTGGCAAAGAGCCTCGATTTAACCGAGCCAAGCGTTAAACGGCTGTTTTCGGCGCAACGTATTTCATTGCAACGCCTTGAGCAAATGTGCCAAATGATGGATATGGAAATTTCCGATTTGGTGCAGGTGATGAACGAACAGCAACCGCGTTTGCAGCATTTATCGGTTGCACAAGAGCAAGAGATAACACGCGATTTGGTGTTGTTGTTAGTGACAGTGTCTGTGTTGAACCGTTGGTCGCTGGAGGATATTACCGGCTTTTATAAGTTGAGCGAAAGCGAATGCATTCAAAAATTGGCGAAACTCGACAAATTAAAAATTATTGAACTCTTACCGAAAAACAAAATTAAACTGTTGGTGTCCACCAATTTTAGCTGGCTGGATAACGGCCCTATCCAGCAGTTTTTTCAAGACCAAGTCGCACAGGAATATTTTAAAACTAAATTTAACAGTGAAGAAGAATGTTTGATTGTATTAAACGGCATGCTTTCTCCGCAGAGTAACGGCGAGTTTCAGCGTAAGCTCAAAAAGCTCGCGCGTGAATTTGATGAAATTAATAATGAGGATGCGGCATTATCCATTGATAAACGCAATGGCGTGACGGTTGTTATGGCCGTGCGCAATTGGCGCTATGAATTATTTGAGCCTATGTTGCGCAGGCAGTAATACTTATCCATAAAAAGATGAAATTGCACAGGAAAAATGATGATGAACTCCATATCAACAAGGCTGACGACTACGTTTCAAATATTTTTCCGCTCAGAAAAATCCAGTGCGATTCTATTAATTTTTTGCACACTCTTGTCTCTTGTCATTGCCAACTCTGCCATAGGTACAAGTTACGTGAAGTTTTGGCACGGTGAATTATTCGGAATGAGCGCGGAGCATTGGGTGAACGATGGTTTAATGGCCATTTTTTTCTTATTTATCGGATTAGAGTTAGAGCGTGAAATTTATAGTGGTGAGTTGTCGAATGTAAAGCAGGCTTTGTTGCCTACGCTTGCGGCCTTGGGTGGATTAACCTTACCCGCATTGATTCATTTTAGTTTAAATGCTGGTACTACCACTCAAGCAGGCATGGGTATTCCTATGGCAACCGATATTGCGTTCGCCCTTGGCGCTCTTGCGCTGCTGGGTAACCGTGTGCCACCTGCGCTCACAATTTTTCTTGCTGCGCTCGCGGTAATGGATGACTTGGGGGCCGTTATCGTGATTGCGATTTTTTACACTGCAACGATTAACTTCGGTTATTTGTTGGCAGCGCTGGGTGTATTTTTGGTGATGGTGCTATGCAATCGTGTGCTGCGTATTATGGTTTTGTGGCCGTACTTAATCGGCGGTGCGATTATGTGGGTGTTTATGTTGAAGTCTGGTGTGCATGCTACTATTAGCGGCATTTTACTGGCCTTCGCCATTCCATTCTCATCCCAATCTGAAGATCAAACATCACCGTCTCATCGTTTAGAAAACCTTTTGCATTTGCCTGTCGCATTTGTGATTTTACCCGTATTTGCACTGGCGAATACGGGTGTTGTATTGAGTGAGCATTGGGCGCAGTCCCTCACTAACACTAACGGTCTAGGTATTCTAATCGGGCTGTTATTGGGTAAGCCCTTGGGCATAGGCTGCGCTACTTGGCTTGCGGTAAAGCTGGGTATTTGCGCGCTTCCTCAGGGAACTCAATGGCGTCACTTAATAGGCGCAGGCATGTTAGGCGGTATAGGATTTACTATGTCTATTTTTATTACTAACTTGGCTTTTGAGGGCAGCGACCAACTCATCATGAGTTCCAAGATTTGCGTTTTGATTGCTTCATTAATCGCTGGTGTATTGGGCTATATTTGGTTGAAGTTTTTTAGCCCACCAGACTCAGTAAATCTACAGCTATAAATCATAACGGATGAGCATTTAGGGCGTGATAAGTGTGCACTCTTTCGCGTGTCGTCGTGTTGGGCGGGGCGAGTTACGGCTCGCCCTGTTTATCCAACCCAGTAAAATATTAGACCGTTTGGCTGCGCGCCAGCTGTATTGATTTACGCAATGCATCTATCGCTTTATGGCGCGGGAAGCTCGCGCGCCACGCAAGGGCGACGGTTCGGCTTGGTGCGGGAGATTTAAAGGGGCGCGTGACCAGCAAATTGGAGCTGTAGATATTACTGATGGCGGCAGATTCTGGGAGTATGGTGATGCCGAGGCCAGAGGCAACCATGTGGCGCAGGGTTTCCAGTGAGCTGCCTTCGGCGGCGGTGCGTACATTATTGGACGACTCGTCTCCACCGTGGCTAATGTTTGGGCAGGTTGTGAGTACTTGGTCGCGGAAACAGTGGCCTTCGCCCAGCAGGAGTAGTTGTTGGCTGCTGATTTGGTTGGGGTCAATTTCAGTTTGCGCGGCCAATGGGTGATTGTGCGGCATCAATACTACGAAGGGTTCTTCGTACAAGGTCTGGGTAACCACATCCGGTTCGGTGAAGGGTAGCGCAACAATAATCACATCCAGCTCGCCATTGCGCAGCTTTTTACGCAAGTTGTGGGTGTAGCCGTCTTCTACATAAAGCGGCATTTTGCTGGCAAGTTGCTGCAAATGCGGGATAAATTGTGGCAATAAGTAAGGGCCAATGGTGAAAATAGCGCCTACCGATAAGGGACTGCTCAGCTGGTCTTTACCGGCATCGGCCATATCTTTGATGGTGGCGGTTTGCTCCAGCACCAAGTTGGCTTGTGCCACAATTTGCTCACCCAGCGGTGTGGGATGAACGCGCGATTTAGTGCGCTCAAACAGAGCTACTCCCAGCTCGTCTTCCAGCTTTTTAACCGCGATACTGAGAGTGGGCTGGCTCACATAGCAGCGGTCGGCCGCACGCCCGAAGTGCTGCTCTTGCGCGAGAGTAACTATGTAGCGGAGTTCGGTTAGGGTCATTCGTGCTTCCCTTTAAGTTTTTGATGTTCAGGTAATCAAAAGGTAAACCATTTAGATGGCAATGAATAGTCAACCTCTATCAAAAGAGCAAGTTTTAATAGTTGGGTGCGGCGATATAGGTCAGCGTTTGGCAGAATGCTTGCCTCAAGATCTGTATGAAGTCATCGGCTTGCGCCGTCACCCACCGGCGGATACGCCCTATTTGCACTATCAAATTTGCGACGTGACCGATGCTGAGCAGTTGGCGGCCATATTACCGCGAGATTTTGCGGTGATCGTCATCAGTATGACACCCAGCGAGCGCAGCGATGCCGGTTATGAGCGCGCCTATGTACAAACGTGCCAGAACATTGTGAAGGGGTTGCGCGATTTAGCGCTCAAACCGCGCCTGTTGGTGTTTGTTTCCAGCTCAGCTGTTTACGCACAAATGGACGGTAGTTGGGTGGATGAGGCATCGCCTACGGAGCCAGAAAATTTTAGCGGTAAGCGCTTATTGGAAGCCGAAGCAATTATTCGCAATAGCAATTTTAGCAGCACAATTGTACGTTTTAGCGGTATTTATGGCCCTAATCGCAACCGATTGATTGAGCAGGTTAAACAGCGGTGCGCTTCGGGAAGCCCGCATTTTACCAATCGCATTCACGCTGACGATTGCGCGCGGGTATTAGCCCATGTGATTGAATTAAAGCGTCAGGCTTATGAGCTTGAACCTGTGTATCTCGCCAGCGATAGTGCGCCAGCACCCATGCTTGAAGTGGTTAGTTGGTTAGCTGAGCAAATGGGCGTTAAAGACTTTTTATCGAGCCAAGCCACCAACGAGCGCGGCAACAAGCGGTGCAGTAACCAGTGCTTGCTGAATTCGGGTTTCGTATTTCGCTATCCCAGTTATCGCGATGGCTATGCCCATGTATTGGCAAAATTTATGGCAAATTAAGTGTTGTCGGTTGTTTTTTGTAATCATCGAAGGTCGAGAGAGATCCACGTACAATCACAAGCTTCTGCGCTACTTTAGCGGCCATTTTCAGCACTTCAGACCGAAATTTGTATCGTTTTTGTACTGATTTCGCACCATCTGTTGTATATTTTCTTCGAACCTTTTATAAGGTTTCGCCATAATATTTTAATAAAATCAGCCATTTATGGGTCGTCTTGACTATAAGTCACAACAGTAAAAGCCGGTTAGCGCATCGCGTCTATAAAAACACGCGCAACGGCTCAATTCCGGGGGAGTGGTATGGATCAGGTGGTGTTTAATTTTCACGATGTCATCTTATTGATGACGGCTATGTTGTGTATTTTTTTTGCCGCATTGTTATTGATTACTAACCCGCCTAAAAATATCAGTAACTATTTTTTAGCGGCATTTCTAATTACCCATGCGCTTATCCCTCTACACGAATTAACTATGTGGGGTGCAGAATTTAAGTATGTTGTACGCACCCACATTCCCCGCGCGTATTTCCTCGCTGGTTTTGCCTATTACGTGGATGCAGCGCTGCTGTATTTTTACGTAAAGTCACTTATTTTTCGCGACTTCCATATTCGCAAAAAAGATTATTTGCATCTGTTGCCCATCGTTTTATTTAGTTTATTTATGTTTGCGGCATTTTATCGCTACTCGTTTGAGCAGCGTTTGGTGTGGATAAATTCGCAAACTTTTGTGTATGGTGCGCAATATATTTCGGTGGATTTTTTATGCAAAACCTTGCGCGTTATTTATTGCGTCGCTTGCTTTAAATTGATTTTGAAATACAAGGATCTGCTCAAGGCTACACATTCCAACATTGAAAAGGTGGATGTGTTTTGGCTGAAATTATTGGTGACTGGATTTTTGTTGGTTACCGTTATGGAGTCCATTTTGAGTATGGTGAAAGTCATGGGTGTTATTACGCACTTTGATTTTCAACACTTAAGTCTTAACGTATTTGAGTTTATCGGCCTCAGCGGTTACTACGCGCTCTTCGCCTTGGTGAGCACCTTGGTGTTTACCAGCATGCGTTACTTCGCCAATTTTGAAGCGATCCGCCAGAAAAAAGAACCGGAGTTCGCTAAAAAAATAGTTCAGGAAAAATTGCTCAATCCTGACTTCGCCGACAAAATTGATACGGTCATGCGCCGCGATAAACCCTATTTATTGGCTGATATCACCTTGGATATGTTGGCTGAAAAATTGGCAATTCCCGCAAAAGATTTATCCTTGATTATCAATCGTCATTTCGATCTTAACTTCTACGAGTTTATCAATACTTATCGTATTGAAGAGGCCAAAAAGCGTTTGCTCGATCCTGCCAATAAAGACAAAACAATCACTGATATTTATTTGGAGGTGGGCTTTAACAGCAAGTCAGTCTTTAACACATTCTTTAAAAAAATTGTGGGGCAAACGCCGTCGGCATTTCGCCAAGTGCAGCACGCACCCGTGCAATTGGCCTAGATATCTGGGTAAACAGATGGCATTTTGTGCTCAACTGCTTGCCTTTGGTTTTCCTATTTGTGGCTCTTAGAAGCCACAGCTGATTCATAGCCGTTATGGATGAATGGCGTTATACTGCGGCGTCCATAAGTTCCCTTGGGGAGCAGGTCATCAGGGGATTGGAAAGGGTATTGTGATGAAAAATGTGTTATCGGTAGTGGCGTATTGCGCTCTGGTGGTTCTGCTCTTGTCCTCCTGCGGGCAAAAAGGCGCACTCTATTTACCCAAACCGGCTAAACCGGCTGCCGATGCCATTAAAACTGCACCTGTCAGTCCCGCCCCTGATCCTACCGCTCAGCCCAAGCCCGATGCGGCGGGCGAGTCCCATCCCAATTAAGAGTAAGTCGAGTTTCCTATGCACTATTTCACTGATCGCAACGGCGAGCTTTATGTAGAAGATACCCCCCTTGCCGTTGTGGCTGAGCGTTTTGGTACACCTACCTATGTGTACAGCCGCGCGGCCTTTACCCAGCATTATTTGGCGTACTCACAGGCGTTGGGTTCGCATCCCGGCATGATTTGCTACGCCATTAAAGCCAACTCTAATTTGGGTATTCTGAATTTGCTCGCCAAGTTGGGCGCGGGGTTTGATATTGTTTCTATTGGCGAGTTGGAGCGTGTGCTGCGTGCGGGCGGCAATCCTGCAAAAATCGTATTTTCTGGCGTGGGCAAAACCCCAGACGAGATGGCGCGTGCGCTGGACGTGGGTATTTTCTGCTTTAACGTAGAGTCGGAAGCTGAGCTGGAAATTCTGGCGCAGGTTGCGGCTGAAAAAGGTGTGGTGGCGAATATTTCGTTGCGGGTTAATCCCGATGTGGACGCCAATACTCATCCTTATATCTCCACTGGTTTGAAAGAAAACAAATTCGGTATCGACATCAAGCGCGCCCCTGCAGTGTACAAGCGCGCTGCCGAGTTGCCCAGCGTGTCAATTCAAGGGGTGGATTGCCATATCGGCTCCCAGCTCACCCAGCTCACGCCTTTCTTGGATGCGCTTGACCGCGTCTTGGCCTTGATCGACGAATTGGCGGCAGCGGGCATTCCTATTCACCATTTGGATTTGGGTGGCGGTTTGGGCGTGACTTATCGCAATGAAACACCACCGGACGTGGCTGATTATATGGCAGCGCTCAAGGCAAAATTGGGCGATCGCCCCTTGAGTTTAATGTTTGAACCCGGCCGTTCCATTAGTGCTAATGCCGGTGTGCTCTTGACTAAAGTGTTGTACTTGAAGCCCACGGAGCACAAAAATTTTGCGATTATCGATGCAGCCATGAATGACAATATTCGTCCCTCTTTGTATCAAGCATGGCAAGAAATTCGCGCTGTCAAACCGCGCGCTGAGCCGACTAAACATTGGGACTTGGTGGGCCCCATTTGTGAAACAGGTGATTTTCTTGGCAAGGACCGCGAACTCGCTATCGCACCGGGTGATTTGCTGTCGGTAATGTCGGCGGGTGCTTATGGTTTTAGTATGAGTTCCAATTACAACACCCGTGGCCGTGCTGCAGAAGTCATTGTGGATGGCGATCAGATGCATCTGGTACGCGAACGTGAAACGATTGACGATATGTTGCGCGGTGAAGCGGTTATTGCCGATTAAACATTTTGCCGTAAGTTCCTCCCCCGTTGAAAACGGGGGATTGAGGGGATTTTTACACAGTAAACTCCTCTGACCCCTGTTATTGTCGTGGGGTAATTTCATTCAGAAATGAGACTACAGAGATGCGCTTACGTTTTAGTAAAATGCACGGCCTTGGCAACGACTTCATCGTCATCGATGGCATTAGCCAAAGTGTGCGTTTAACACCAGAAAAAATTCGCCAATTATCCGACCGCCATTTTGGTATTGGTTGTGACCAATTATTGTTGGTAGAGCACCCTGAAAATCCTGATGTGGATTTTCGCTATCGCATTTTTAATGGTGACGGCAGTGAAGTGGAAAATTGCGGCAATGGCGCACGCTGTTTTGCTGTTTTTGTGCGTGAGCGCAGGCTGACCGGCAAGCGTAAAATTAAAGTAGAAACCGCTGGCGGTTTGATGGAATTAAACGTAAACGATCACAACATGGTGAGCGTAAACATGGGTGTGCCGCGTTTGGTGCCGCAAGACATTCCGTTTGTCGCCGATGCACCCGCGGCGACTTATCAATTGGATGTTGATGGGCAAATGTTGGAAATTTCATCGGTTTCTATGGGTAATCCCCACGCGGTTATGTTAGTGGATAACGTCAGTAAAGCCCCAGTTGAGCAGCTCGGCCCGCGCGTCGAACATCACCCGCGTTTTCCACAGCGTGTAAATGTTGGCTTTATGCAAAAAATTTCGCCCACTGAAATTGATTTACGCGTATTTGAACGCAGTGCGGGTGAAACGCTCGCTTGTGGCACAGGTGCGTGTGCTGCCGTTGTGGCTGGGCGTTTGCGCCATTTGTTAACGGAAACGGTAAAAGTAAATTTACCCGGTGGCAGTTTACAAATTACCTGGGCGGGCGAAGGCCACCCAGTAATTATGACCGGCCCTGCAACCACAGTATTTCATGGACAAGTTAATATTTAAACAAGGTGACCGCTCAATGAACGATAAGAATAAAACACTCGCCGATCCTTTAGAGCCAGAACAAATTGCGGCATTTTTACAAGAGAACCCGCATTTTTTTGAAGCCTATCCTGATTTACTCGCTGAGCTTTCACTGCCGCACGAAAGCGGTAGTGCCGTGTCATTAATTGAGCGACAAATCGCCGTGTTGCGCGAGCGCAATATGGATATGCGCCACCGGTTAAGTAAATTACTCGACAACGCCCGCGACAACGACAAGCTTTTTGATAAAACCAAACGCCTCGTGCTAACGCTTTTAGAAGGGCAAGATTTGGGCGATATAGTGGATGCCCTCTATTACTGCTTCGATAAAGATTTCGGCATTCAGTACACCAGTTTATTTTTCTTCGGCAATATCGATAAAATTCCCAGCAGCCAAGCGCACATAGTTTCGCTGGCGCAAGCGCGCGATAATATCGGCAATATTCTCAAAAGTAACCGCGCCATGTGCGGCACACTTGGCCAAAAAGAAATGCAATTTATTTTTGGCAAATACGCGGATGATATTGGTTCCGTTGCCACCGTACCGCTCGTACACGGCAATGCGTTTGGGCTGCTTGCTATTGGCAATCGCGACCCTCATTACTATCGCTCCAGCATGGGCACTTTATTTTTGGGTTATATCGCCGAGGTACTCAATAGAATTCTGCCACGGCATTTGCCGCGTTAGTTATTACTGGAATGTACGCTCAAGAACTTAAAGCCTTTATCGAATATCTCCGTAGCGAGAAACAACTCTCGCTGCATACACAAACTAATTATCAGCGTGACCTGCAAAAATTTGCAGATTATTGCGCAACTCATTCGCTCGCAGAACTCAATCACATTCAACCTCAGCACGTGCGCCAAATGGTGGCAGCCTTGCATCGTCAAGGTTTGGGTGGAAAAAGCTTGTCGCGCTGGTTATCGGCGCTGCGCAGTTTTTTTGAATTTGCCATTCGTAACCGCTGGGCAACCAATAATCCTGCTGATGCTATTCAAGCACCGAAAAGTCCGAAAAAATTACCGAAAGTTTTAGATGTCGATCAAATGGCGCAGTTTGTGACTGTCAAAGGTGACTCTCATATGGCAACACGTGATCGCGCGTTGTTGGAATTAATCTATTCTTCTGGTTTGCGTTTGGCAGAAGTCGTTGGGTTAAATCTGCAAGATATCAATTTTCATGAAGCAATGGTCACGGTCATGGGTAAAGGCAGTAAGCAGCGAGTATTGCCTATAGGCTCATATGCATTGAAAGCCTTGACGGCGTGGTTAGTGCAACGCAAAGATTGGTTGAAAGAGGATACCGAGCAAGCCATTTTTATTAGTCAGCGTGGCACTCGTATTACGCATCGAGCAGTGCAATTGCGCATGCAACAATTAAGTATTTCACAAGGTTTGGATACGCCGGTTCATCCGCATATGTTACGCCATTCGTTTGCAAGTCATATGTTAGAGTCCAGTGGTGATTTACGCTTAGTACAAGAGATGCTTGGGCACGCAAATATATCCACTACCCAGATTTATACGCATTTAGATTTTCAACATTTAGCGAATGTGTACGATAAGGCGCATCCCCGCGCGCAACGCAAAAAAAAACCAACGGAATAACCCAATAGTTCATGTCCTATTTTCCGGTAAATTATTCCTCGATGAAATCACTGCACGCAGCCACACAACGCTCCCATTCAACGGGGTTACGCATTGCTTTGTTGGGTTATCGCAGCCACCCTTATGTCGGTGGTCAGGGAATTTATTTACATTATTTAAGTAAAGCGCTGGTCGAATTAGGGCATCACGTCGATGTGATATCCGGCCCGCCTTACCCTGAACTTGATTCTCGCGTTCATTTAATTCAGTTGCCCAGCTTGGATTTGTACGCGCATCCACATCCGACTAGTGCTTTGCAATTTAAACACCTTTTTTCAGTGGCAGATTTTTATGAGTGGTGGAGTAAATTAACTGGCGGATTTGGTGAGCCCTATTGTTTTGGTCGTCGATTAGTTCGCTATTTTAAAAAAAACGCATCTGCGTACGATATTGTCCACGATAACCAAAGTTTATGTTATGGCCTTTTGCACTTGCAAAAAAAAGGCATCAAGGTGGTTGCCACAGTGCATCATCCCATTACTCGCGACCGTGATTTGGCCTTGGCTGCTGCTACGAGCAAAGGTCATCGTTGGCTGGTGAATCGTTGGTACGGTTTTTTAACCATGCAAAAAAAAGTAGTGCAAAAATTACATCATGTCATTACCGTATCGCAACAATCACAACAGGATATTGTTAAGGCATTTGATCGTCCCATTGAAAAAATCACTATTATTCCTAATGGTATAGATACTAATATTTTCAAACCTTTGCCAGACATTACGCGCAAACCCTTTCAGCTCATTACCACCGCCTCCTCAGACCAGCCATTAAAAGGATTAAGTGTTTTATTAAATGCATTGGTACAAATGCGTGAAGAATTTCCGCAGGTAAAATTATTGGTTATTGGAAAATTAAAACCTGATGGTGCAACAGAAAAAGAATTGCATAGTTTAGGCTTAGAAAATGTTGTTGAATTTAAGAGTGGTATAAGTACTGAACAATTGGTACATGCGTATGCGCAAGCCGCCATTGCTATTGTGCCTTCGCTGTATGAAGGTTTCGGCTTGCCGGCAGCTGAAGCTCTGGCTTGCGGTATTCCATTAATTTGCAGTGATGGTGGCGCGTTACCAGAAGTGGTGGGTGATGCGGCTATGCTGGTAAATGCCGGTGAAGTTGACCCCCTCGTCATCGCCTTGCGGACACTATTAATGGATAGTGCATTGTGTATGGAATTATCAATCAAAGGTCGTGCGCACAGTTTGCGTCATTTGTCGTGGTCAGTTGTGGCTGAGAAATTAAGTGATTATTATCGTGCAATACTCGCTACACGTTAATTACTCTTCATAAGGTTGCGCATTGCAAACCATTAATTTCAAATTACTTAGTATCGCACAGGGTGACTGTTTATTAGATCTCGGTTGTGGTGAAGGTCGTCATATCATTCATGCATGCTTGGAGCATAATATACTGGGTGTGGGGGTGGATTTATCGCTGCGTGATTTGCGTACTGCGGCAGAGCGTTTTGCGCCATTTTCACAATACAATTCTCAGAGTCACTTGGTATTACAGCAAAGCGATGCAACCTGTTTACCTTTCGCAGACAATAGTTTTGATAAAATTATTTGCAGTGAAGTGTTGGAGCATATAGAAAATTACGCAGGCGTTTTACAAGAGATATATCGCATATTGAAACCCGGAGGTATTTTCGCACTTTCAGTGCCTCGTGCTTGGCCAGAAAAAATTTGTTGGGCGCTATGTGAAGCTTATCATCAAGTCGACGGTGGTCATATTCGTATTTTTAAGGCGACACAATTGCGCGCTGAGGTGCAGGCAATGGGGTTTAGATTAACTCACCGTTATTGGGCACACGCACTGCACTCGCCTTTTTGGTGGTTAAAATGTTTGTATTGGAAGCATCAAGAAAAATCGCAATTAATAAATATATACCACCGTATATTAGTGTGGGATCTCATGAACAAACCGTGGTTAACACAAACTTTGGAAAAAATACTGAACCCGCTTTTGGGTAAAAGTGTAGTGATGCATTTTGTTAAGCAGGAAAATATTCAATGAAGAATTTATTGCTGACCAAAGGTTTTTTCCCTGAAAGCCTGCTGCGTCCTACAGTTAACTATATTGTAAAAACCCAATTGCCCAATGGTTGCATTCCTTGGTTTGCAAATGGCAAAGCCGATCCTTGGGATCATATTGAGGCTGCTATGGGGTTAAGCGTAGGTGGTGAATATCTTGCCGCAGAACGCGCCTACCAATGGCTGGCGAATCAACAATTGGAGGATGGCAGTTGGTGGGCAAATTATATTGATAATATGCCTGTCGATAAAAATCATCGAGAAACAAATTTTATTGCGTACGTGGCTACTGGTGTTTGGCATCATTATCTTATTACAAAAAACAGGGACTTCTTAAACCGTTTTTTTCCTGTCGTCACCAAGGCAATTAATTTTGTGCTGCACTACCAATCACCCACCGGTGAAATTTATTGGGCGGTAACGGAAGATGGAAGTGCAAAAAAAGATGCTTTGGTAACGGCCTCTTCATCTGTTTATAAAAGCCTTCAGTGTGCAATTTTGTGTGCGCGCGAATTAAATATTGTTTGTACGGACTGGCAGCATGCTTATGTCCGTTTGGGTAATTGTTTGCGGTATCACCCCGAGTGTTTTGATCGTACGTGGGAACCTAAAACACGGTTTTCTATGGATTGGTTTTACCCAGTATTAACCGGCGTTGTGCAACGCAAAAGTGCTCAACAACGGATTGAATCGCGTTGGCACGTATTTGTGGAAAATAATATCGGTTGTCGATGCGTCAGCGATGAGCCTTGGGTGACAGTTGCAGAATCTTGCGAATTAACGCTGGCACTGTTAGCTGCAGGAGAACATGCAAAAGCCACTAGCCTCTTTAGCTGGTTACACCAATTTATGGATGGTGATGGCGGATATTGGACAGGCTATAATTTTCACAACAACGTTATTTGGCCGCGTGAAAAAACAACCTGGACGGCGGGAGTTATTTTACTGGCGGCCGATGCATTAACGGAGCATACGGCAGCGTCTAGATTATTTACACTTCATAATGAGGAGCTTGAGTGGATCGAACAGTTTGAGTCACAGTAACTTAATCGTAAGCAATAAAATAGTTAAAATAAATATTCATTTTCATTATGTTGTCATATATTTAGGTTAAGTGTTTTTTCATTCATAAAATAATAATCTTTCATTATCACTTTGTTTTATAGCACCAACATAAGACTATCTTAAGTTTACCTTGCTACTATCTGCGCATTTTATTCTCGGAGTAGGCGAAATGATTTCACAGGTGCGTCATCACAAGGTAACTATTGGGTTTCATTGGCTAACGTTTGCTTTATTGTGCGTCTCTTTTGCGAGTGTATTAGCGCGGGATTTATTTGAGGATAAAGCGATTCGCTCTTTTCTTATGAGTGTACATCGCGAAATAGGCATTGTGGTATTGGTGATTGTGGCCTTGCGGTTATTGGCGCGGCTTAAATTTTATGTGGTTGCTGTTAATGCCGAATTGCCGAAGTCCGTGCAAAAAATTTCAGCGCTGGTACATGGAATACTTTATCTATTGCTCGTTGCTGTACCGTTTAGTGGTTGGTTGCAAAGCAGTGCATCAGGAAAAATAATTTCGTTTTTTGGCTTATTTAATATTCCAAGTCTTATGGCTAAAAATAAAGTATTAAAGGAGCAGTTTAGTGAGGTTCATGAAGCGCTTGCGTATGGATTATTGGTGTTGGTTGGTTTACATATTCTCGCCGCTTTTTGGCATTATTACATTCGTAAAGATCGTGTCTTACAGGCAATGCTGCCAACGCGAAGCACAGCGAATAAGTCTAGCTAGCCCGAGATTGACGGAAGGCGTAAAAAATAAAGCCGCAATCTGCGGCTTTATTTTTGTGGTGCCTATAGATGATTACATTACTCTTTAATAATTACAGGTGCTGGCGGTTGGTGTTCAAAGTGTGGAATAGTCGGATCAAGGTGCACCCATGAGGGTGCGGAAGACGTCCAAATTAACGCATTAATTTTTATATTATCGGGTTTGTCTAAGGTTCCTGCTCTAATAATCAAAATCTGTGGACGCACTTGCGCGTGACTAAATAACTGCACACCACACGAGGGACAAAATTGTCGGTGCATTTTATTGCCGCTATCGGCAATGCTCGTGTAAGTGCTTAACTCACCAGAAATATTGGCAGGTTCGACACCAGCAAGCTCGGGTCATTAGGGGCTTTGCGGTTGCTTTATAACGAACTGCACCACACAGGCAGCCGCCTTCTATTGCTTCCATTTTAAATCCCAGTATATAAGTGTTTATCGGAAATTTGTCATTTTCACGTGCAGCAATGCTGTTCTAGCATTCTTAATGCAGCTTAACAATATTGCCGCTTTTTAAGGCAGATCTCTTTTAAGGATATGAAGGCTTTCAGCTGCAGTAATTTTATTGGATATTAATTTTCAGTAAAAAGTCTGCGCGTAAAAATTACCATTAAAGGTTTACTTTCTCCTTCCGGCAACACAGTGACTTCAAAGCGAATATCCTCTTCATTGGTGTGGCGGAGCGAGGCTAAATAATAAGTTGCATCTGTTTCTTTAATTTCTTTAACGTCCACAGTTTTACTTTGCTGCATTAAATTTACAGCTTTAAGATTGATTGTTGCCGGTAAACCTAAACTGGTGCTGCCATTGTCGGTTTTGGTTAGGCTGATATTGATATAGGCGATATCGCTGGCGCGGGTAAGTTGATAAATTCTAGCGACTTCTGCGGGTATATTTTTACTATTAAATACATTGTAGTGAACTGTGTAATTCCCAAATTTTTGGAAAGTTTGGATTTCTTTGGGTTGGTTGATTTGGGCGGCGGCGGCGGCGAGTGAAATAAGGCTTAGAATTAAAAAACTAAAAATGCGTTTCATGGTGGTTTCTCCGTTGTGCAATAAATGCTGAGTTAATAATGCAGCACTATGAAATATTTTTAGGGGAATGTGGTGCGCTGAAAAAATCCTTTGTGATTTTCTATGAAGCATTGTTCAATAAAAACGGTGCGAGGCGGCGGGTAATTTTTTGTATTTCGCCGCCCTCTCGCCCATAGCACGCAAATAAATCGGCTGTTGAAGTTATTGTTTTCTCAAATGATAAATTGCCGTTTCACCAAATAAATTTGGCATTACATCTTTTAATAATTGTCCGCTCTGCTCGTTTACCACTTGGCGATTAATGACTTTGATATTTTTTTCGCGGCATAGCACTTCAAAATCTTTGAACGTACAGAAGTGAATATTGGGTGTATCGTACCATTCGTAGGGCAGCAAATCGGAAACGGGCATGCGTCCGTGGGTGGCTAAATGAAAGCGCGCTTTCCAGTGGCCGAAGTTGGGGAAGGTGACAATACATTCTTTGCCGACCCGCAACATTTCATCCAGCACCAAGTGTGGGAAGTGTAGCGTTTGCAATGCTTGCGTCATAAGCACTGTGTCGAAACTGTTATCGGCAATATTGCCTAAACCACGGTCGAGATTTTGTTCGATCACATTGATGCCTTTGTCGATGCACAAATTAATTTGTGCTGCATCAATTTCCAGTCCATAACCTTCTACTTGTTTGTTGTCGATTAAGAATTTCAGCAATGTGCCATCGCCGCAACCCAAATCCAGAATGCGACTGCCCTGTTTTATCCAGTGTTGAATTTCGTTGAGATCAATGCGCATGGTTATGACTCCGTTTTCACGCCAGCGAGGTAGCGACCAAAGACTTGCTGGTAGCGTTCATCGGGTAATAGGAACGCATCGTGGCCGGATTTAGATTCAATTTCGGCGTAAGTTACCGCTTTATTGGCGCCCATGAGTGCGCTCACTATTTCGCGTGAACGCTCAGGGGCGAAACGCCAATCGGTACTGAAGGAGATTACTAAAAACTTGGCTTGCGCATGGCTAAAGGCCGCAATGGCATCGTCGTTGTATTCACGGGCGAGATCAAAATAATCGAGCGCTTTGGTAATCAACAAATAGCTGTTGGCATCAAAACTTTTGGCGAAGTTGCCACCTTGGTAGCGCAGGTAACTTTCAATTTGGAACTCCACATCGTCATCATTACCGAGCTCAAAACTGCCGCTGCGTAAATCGCGGCCAAATTTTTCGCCCATGTCGTAATCCGACAAATAGGTAATGTGGCCAATCATGCGCGCAACGCTCAAGCCGTGGCGCGGTACGGTGTTGTGTTCTTGGTAGCGGCCATCGTGGAAATTGGGGTCACTGATAATCGCTTGGCGCGCAGTTTCGTTGAAGGCGATATTTTGCGCGCTCAGTTTCATGGCCGAGGCGATCACCGCGCAGTGGCGTACCCGCGCGGGGTATTCCAGTGCCCAGCGCATGGCTTGCATTCCCCCCAGGCTACCGCCGATCACCGCCGCCCAAACGTCAATGCCCAGCTGATCGGCCAGGCGCGCTTGACTATGTACCCAATCGCGCACACGTAGCTTGGGAAAGTCAGGACCCCACGGCTTCCCAGTTGTGGGATTTATGCTGCTGGGGCCAGTAGAGCCGTGACAGCCGCCAAGGTTATTCAGGCTGACCACAAAAAATTTGTTAGTGTCGATAGGTTTGCCGGGGCCTATGTACGCATCCCACCAGCCAGGACGTTTATCGTCCATGCTGTGGTAGCCCGCCGCATGGTGATGGCCGGAAAGTGCGTGGCAAATCAGCACGGCATTATTCTTGTTCGCGTTGAGCTGGCCGTAGGTTTCGTAGACCAGTTGATATTCGGTCAGCGTACGGCCGCAAGCCAATAATAGCGGCTCGCTAAAATGCAGTGTTTGAGGTGTGACTATTCCCACCGAGTTGGCGGGCAGTTCAGTTGGCATGGCGTTCTCTTGGATTCAATCAATACAGGCAAGCATAGCTCGCAATCATCAAAATGCTGGGGCGCAAGTCTAAAGAGGCGAGCTATAGGCTGCAAGTTATGTGTGGTTTCCGGACAGCTTTGCCAACGCATTTGTTATGTTGGGATTAAAAAGAGGGGATTATTTCAGCATTGGTTGCCTTAAATTGGCGCACGAGATTCCAAATTGACGCAAGCGCTTGCCCTTTTTTGGAACGCACTTTGGCAGATTTAGCGGTTAATTGGCAGAATTTTCCACTGGCACGCTTAATGCTTTGTGACATGCATCTACTTATGAGGTGCTCTGCATGCGTGTTGTCTCACTTGTGTTGGTTTTAACTGGGTTGCTCCTCGGTCTTAGCCTTACGCCCGTTTTTGCGCAGGAGGCCGAGGCTGTATCCTCGTCTGTGCCATCGCAAATAGTGGCTGATGCTGCCACCAGTACGGTTGCGCCAGCGGTTCTGCAACCTACGCCGGTTACCCAAATCAGTTTGGTCAGTGCTGCTCAGATTAGTGCGGGTGATACGGCGTGGATGCTGGTTTCCACTGCTTTAGTCTTGTTGATGACTATCCCCGGTGTAGCACTGTTTTATACCGGTATGGTGCGCAAGAAAAACGTGTTGGCGACCATGGCTCACAGTTTTGCTGCCGCTTGCATAGTGACTATTTTGTGGGTGGTTGTGGGTTATAGCTTGGCTTTTACACCCGGTTCGCCTTGGCTTGGGGGGTTCAGCCGTTTGATGCTGGATGGCATGGCCTTTATCAAAGAAGCTGGCATGGTTACGGTTCACCCAGTGGCGCCTACCATTCCTGAAAGCGTGTTTATGATGTTCCAAATGACCTTCGCGATTATCACCCCCGCCCTGATCACTGGCGCCTTTGCAGAGCGCATGAAGTTTTCGGCCGTAGTGGTCTTTATTGCGCTTTGGTCACTGCTTGTGTATTCACCTGTGGCGCACTGGGTGTGGGAGCCGAGCGGTTGGCTGGCTTCGTTGGGCGTATTGGATTTTGCAGGCGGTACAGTGGTGCATATTAACGCTGGGGTTTCTGGTTTGGTTGCAGCCATTATGATTGGCCCACGTATAGGTTTTGGCAGAGTAGCTATGCCGCCGCACAACCTAGTGCTCACGGTAATCGGCGCGTCTCTGTTGTGGGTGGGTTGGTTCGGCTTTAACGCTGGCTCTGCCGGCGCTGCGGATGGCCGTGCGGGTATGGCGATGCTGGTTACCCAATTAGCCACGGCGGTAGCAGCTATGAGTTGGATGGTGATTGAATGGGTTAAACGTCGCAAGCCATCGGTATTGGGAATGGTTTCTGGTGCTGTGGCAGGCTTAGTAGCGATAACACCCGCCTCTGGATTTGTGGGTGTTACAGGTGCAATGGTTATTGGCGTCGCCGCCGGCGCAGCGTGTTACTGGGGCGCTACTTGGTTAAAATCTGCACTGGGTTATGACGATTCGCTGGATGTCTTTGGGGTTCATGCTATTGGTGGCATCGTGGGTGCACTGCTTACGGGTGTATTTGCTGACAAAGCTATCTGCGGTGTGACCGGCAGTTTGTTCACTCAGTCCATTGGTGTTATCAGTACGGTGATTTATGCCAGTGTGGTAACGGCGGTGATTTTGTTTGTGGTGGATAAGGTGATTGGTTTACGTGTTGATGCGGATCAGGAAAACGATGGTCTTGACCTTGAGCAACATGGAGAACAAGTCTTATGAATCAGGCCACGGTAGAAGCATTGGAAACCTTAGCCTTTAGTTTGATGGGCCGCCTGCACGTACAGTTGCGGCGTGAAATTGGGCGAGTCACCGACATCAAGTACATGAGTATTAATGCCGAGTACTGCCAGCATGTGTTGGAGTTGGCGAAGGCTGTAAGCAACCCCGATTTGCTGTTAATAGCTCAGCGATTGGAAGATATTTATTTTGGCGAGAGCGGTTTGTTTGGCAACTCCGGCAAAACGCGGAAGCCAGCCAGCGCACCTGCACGCCCTGCGGAACTATCCGCCACTGCGGAACCGGAAGGTGATGATCAGCATTATGTAGGCCGCTTGCGCTAAACCTGTTTGCGCACGCTGTGAAGTGCGGGGCGCGAGTAAAGAGTGAACTGTCGTTTGCCGGATTGAGTTTAAGTACTCCTCCGGCTTTTTTATGTCGATGTTTCTGCGGCTAACGCTTATTCCCTCGCGCCGCTTGGCGCGCCTCAATCAGCGATACCACTTGCTGGCTGCGTAACCTAGCCAATTTTTCACTGGCATCTTCCACTAAGGGTGCACTGATGATTTCTTGATAAAGTGGATCGAGGGCGCCCAATGCAGATTGCAATTGGTAAACGTTGGTTTGTAGGCTTTCAATTTGCTCAGCATGGGTGTTGCGCTGCGTCTGCAATTGCGTGAGACGCAGCATATGGGTTTCTAGCAGCTGTTTTTGATATTGGTTGTTTTGTAGTAGTGGCGCGAGAGCCTCTTGTAACCACTGGTTGATATGGTTGTTCAAGTCTTGATAGGTGTTGCGAACTTCTTGTACCAAGGTATTGATAAAGCGATTAATCAGTGCGCCCTTACGTGTGAGTAAGGTATTGAGAGAGAAGCGGAAGTCGTCAGCGCGTTTATGCAATTGGCGCAATTGACGGCGCTGTTGATGGATTTTTAGCAAGTGACGCATCATCAAATCATCGCCGGTTAAGTTGTGTTCTGGGCGCTGATAAATAGAGGTTAACACGCGGTTGGCGCGCTCAATTTCGCGCTCAATATGTTGCAAACTGCTATCAATATCGTCAAAAAAATTGCCGATGGCGCGTGCCAAGCCTAGGGTTGTCCAGCTCTGCGCCAAACTGCGATGGGCATTATTAATTTGTTGTTCTAGCAGGCCTGAGCTGATCGGTGCCAAGAGTGTAACCCGCTGGGATTCGAGTAGGCGTTGACTGGTACGCAGCGATAGCGCTTGTTTATGATATTGGTGATGGGTTTGACGAATAGTGTCGCGCAGCTGCTGCAGGGTTTCGGCCGCTTCCTGCGGTGCCACTTTGCGTAATGTTTCAAGTTCGGTATCGCACTCGCCTAAGCGTTGCGCCAGACTATTGCGGGTGTTGATGATCATTTCATAGCTGTCACCCACCAAGTGGTGGCCAATAATCTGCTGCTGACTGTGCATTACCACATCAGCCAGTTTGCGTTCTAGGTGCGGGAACTGGCTGCGCTCTAGCTGCGCCATATTGCGACCGACTTTGGCCAGTAAACCCTGTTTGGCAGAAATGGCTAACACTTGTTCGGGGGCGAGCTTGAGTTGTTGCGCGGTAATATGGCGAATACGCTCAATGCTAGCGTTCACCTCGGCTTTGGGCTGCAAGTCATCCCACAGGCTATCGATTTTGTTGAGCAGGGCGAGTACGGCGGTGCATTGCTCATCGCGCAGAGTTTGTACATGATCGCGCCAAATCACCATATCGCTAGCGGTAACACCGGCATCGGCGGAGAGCAAAAACAAAATCGCTTGCGCTTCGGGCAAGGTTTTAAGTGTGAGTTCGGGTTCATTGCCCAATGCATTCAAGCCGGGGGTATCTACAATTCGTAAACCTTGGCGTAACAGTGGATGGTCAAAACTTATCAATGCATGCCGCCAAGCAGGCACTGCAACTCTGCCCTCTGCATCGCGTTCGCCCAGTTCATCCATGGCAAAACCGAGTTTCAGTGCATCGGCAGGTATTACCCATTTACTGGCAGATACCTGATTAATAGCAGCGCGAGTATGTTCGTGGTTATTGGGATCAAAATGAATGGTCACCCAGTTTTGGGGGATGCGTTTAAAAT
>Ga0209067_10000482_pt1 | contig 25283 bp, 29 predicted proteins | sample ColStrG_CSR_2013_FD_187199 | JGI IMG/M metagenome (GOLD analysis project Ga0209067, IMG submission 187199) | Freshwater sediment microbial communities in response to fracking from Pennsylvania, USA - Cold Stream Run_MetaG_CSR_2013 (SPAdes)... | ecosystem: Environmental > Aquatic > Freshwater >... | reverse complement strand
GTCTCGCCAATGCCACGGGTGAGAGCGGCTGTGCCATCACCGGCATCCCTACACCGATCTCGATATCGGCCACCGGGACCCTTCCCACGACCACGTTCAAGGTCGCGACGGGAAAGATCGGCACCGGCACCTGTGGGACCACGGCGGCCAACGCCGACGCGTGCGCCATCAGCGTCGGAAACGCCACCGGTGGCGACACCATGGGAGCGCCCATCAAGTTCAAGCCGTAGCGGACCCCGATCAGCATCGGGTCCGCCGGTCACTAGTGAACGGCGCGCGTCGTCTCGCTCGAGGGAGTTGCGTCGGTTGGACGCGTCGTCGATGTCACGTCGTCGATGTCACGGTGCTGCGGAGAATCAACGACGGGACGCTCACGTGGGACGAGGCCGTGGGGTAGGGGGTGACTCAGGGGTTCCCCTGATGGTGGGCATCACGGTGTCCTCCTAACGTGATGTCGCGGCCCCGGCGAAAGTCGCTGCCGCACCGTCACCGTCAAGGGAGTGGACGTGGTCACAGTCAGTCAATCGCATTCGCGCGGCGACTCGGTCGCTCGCAATCGCTGGCTCGTCCACGTGTCGCTGATCATCGGATTCCTCGGCGCGGCGCTCTCGCCGATCTTCCTCTCGCGTCGCTACCTCGGTCATTCGGGGACGACGGATCACGCGATCATCAGCGTGATCGTGATGGTCCTCGTTCTCGGACACCTCTACCAACGTCGTCGTACCGTGAAGCGGCTCCTCGCGCGCCTCGGGGGTCGCCGCGAGTCAACGGGTCGACGATCGCTCCAGGCTCAGTCCGACCTGGTCCTGTGGATTCTCACGCTGAACGCGATGGCGTCGGGCGTCGCGGATTACCTCGCCGGGCACCCGATCTACCTGCCGATACACGGCGTCGTGATCCTCCAGAAGTGGCACGCCGTGTCAGTCCTGGCGCTACTGGTCTACGTCATTGTCCACGTGGTCCGCCGTCGCAAGCGGTTGCGGATCTCTCACATTTCATGATTCGCCACGTCGAACCTACGGCGTTGGGCGTTGGGCGTTGGGCGTCGGGTTCGTTGGGTGCCACCTGCGACGGGATATTCTTCGCCCTAGCCACCCGCCACTCGACCGGAGGACGACGCATGGAACTGTCCGAGCGCGCCACGCAGATCCAACCATTCCACGCGATGGCCTTCGGCGACCGCGCCGCGGAGCTGGAGCGTCGTGGCGAGCACGTGGTGAGACTCTGTCTAGGTGAGCCTGACTTCGGCGCACCTCCCGCGGTACGCGCCGCGATGGTCGAGGCAATGGATGGTCGGCCTCTCGCGTACACCTCGGCCTCGGGCCAGAGCGAGTTGCGTCAGGCGATCGCCGATTTCTATCGTGATCGCCACGGCGTGTCGGTCGAGCCCTCGCGCATCGTCGTGACGTCGGGTGCGTCGTCCGCGCTGCTCCTAGCGGTCGCCGCCACCGTCGGCCCTGGCAGCGACGTCATAATGGCGGACCCGTCGTATCCCTGTAATCGTCAATTGGTCCAATCCTTCGGCGCCTCGGTCGTCTCGGTACCGACGTCGCCATCGACGCGGTTTCAACTGACGAGTTCACTGGTCGACAACGCGTGGACCAGTGACACTCGAGCGGTGATGATGGCGTCGCCCTCGAACCCCACTGGAACGACGATCCCCTACGACGAACTCGCGCGGATCTGTGAACTGGTCCGTGGCCGTGGTGCCTGGCGCATCGTCGACGAGATCTACCTCAATCTCACTGACCACGATGACCAGGGGGGCTCTCCCCGGAGTGTGCTGAGCACCGACCCGGATGCCATCGTGATCAACAGCTTCTCCAAGTACTTCGGCATGACGGGCTGGCGCCTCGGGTGGTGCGTGATTCCCGAAGTCCTCGTGTCACCTATCGAACGCCTGGCGATGAATTTCTTCCTGTGCGCGTCGACTCCGGCCCAGCACGCGGCGCTGGCGTGCTTCTTGGATGAGTCGTTGACTCTCTGCGAAGAACGGCGTCTCGAGCTACTCACTCGTCGGACTCTCGTGCTCGACGAACTCTCACGAATCGGCCTTTCGGTGCCGGCAGTCCCGAATGGCGCCTTCTACGTCTATTTCGACGTCAGTGCGACCGGTCTGGACTCGTGGACCTTTTGTGAACGCGCCCTTCACGACGCTCACGTCGCCCTGACCCCCGGGGTCGATTTTGGACCCCACGACGGACACCGCTTCGTCCGCCTTTCCTACACCGCGTCGTTCGACGACGTGCGAGAGGGAATGGCCCGTCTCGCGACCTTCGTGGAGAGTCTTTGATGGCTCCACGCATGTCATGAGTGAATCGCTCGCGACGGTCAGTTGCATTTGCGGCCCCGGGCAGAGTGGACGTCGCGGATTATCATCTCCGGGCCGATGTTGTCGTCCTAGACGTCGCTCGGAGGTTCCGCATCGCGCTGAGGGAACCTTGGAGAATTGTGGGTCCTATCATTCGACAATGGTGAGTTGTTCGCCAAGTACTGAGCATCGAGGAGACGATGAATGACTGACACCAGTCGCGAACCCATTCGACTATTGGTATTCGCCGCATCATTACAAGCCAAGTCCCTCAACGCCAAACTGGCGACACTGGCGGCGCGCGTGATCGAGGAGCACCAGGGCGTCGTCCAGCTCGCGTCCATGAAGGACTTCGACTGCCCGTCGTTCGACGCTGACGTCGAGGAGGCGAACGGACTTCCCGACGGCGCAGAACGATTCCGTGCTTCCTTGGAGTCATCCAACGCCTTCGTCATTTGCTCGCCCGAGTACAACGCCTCGATGCCCGGCGTCCTGAAGAACGTCATCGATTGGGTCTCGCGGTATCGGCCCCAGCCGTTCAACGAAAAGCACGGACTGCTCATGTCGGCGTCGCCCTCGATGATTGGTGGGAACCGTGGCTTATGGTCACTTCGTGTACCACTGGAACACCTGGGAGCCAGGGTCTATCCCGATATGTTCTCGCTCGCCCAAGCTCACAACGCCATCGGCGACGACGGGCGAATTGTCAATCAGGAGTTGAACAGTCGCTTCGAGTCCAACATCGTCAATTTCATGGATCTGGTCGAAGCGGCGACGCATTACCCGTGCGTCAAGCATGCGTGGGTGGAGTACCTCGGTTCGAATCCCGACCCCTTGTTCGATCGCGTGGATTCCGTTTCCTCGAACTAAGCCTCCACATCATTGGTGGCAACGCGGATCGCGTCGAGCAGCCGTCGACACAATTGAACGTCACCAGTCGACGTTGGTTTATCGACAGAAGTTCGCGCCAATCATCCGCACGCGCCGTGAACGTGCGCAGCAGCCTCGTGCGGTGACGTGCTTCTGGACATCGGCTGAGATCTCCTCGCCTTCAGTGGACCCGTGGCATTAGTCGCGTGTCTCGATCACCTTTCGCTACTTCACCGACAAGATCATCGACGCGAGTTCGTCCTTGCGGAATCCCTGCTCGCGAGCCAGTGAGACGAGCTCATTCACCTTCGTCAGCAGGGCACTGCGCGCCGGAGTCCCGACGACGCGAATTCCCCGTCCTCTCGTGAAATCAAGGACGCCCTCGTCGCGCAACACGTGGAGTGCGCGGATGACCGTGTTCTTGTTCACTCCGAGAATCGCGGCAAGGTCGACCGCGGGCGGTAGTCGCTCTCCTTCGGCCGCCTCGCCGTCGGCAATCGCACGACGAATTTCGGCGGCCACCTGAAGATGGAGTGCGGTTGGCTCGCTGCGGTTGACTTCCGATAATGTCATAGAACTAAAATCGATAGTATCATCCCTGGAGATTCCAGATGCCGCATGGTACTGTTTCATACAGCACCATCCGAGAAGGGACAGATGAGCCTCGACTATTCCGCAGCGACGGTTGGCACACCACCCCCGACCCAGGACCTCATCCCGGAAGCGAGATCCCACGCGCGCCGACGCCACGTGGCCCAAGCGTTGCTGGGCGTGCTGGTGCTCGTCATTTCGACAACTTCTTCGTTGGTGATCCTCGACAGGTCGGGTAGGACCTCACCCTCCACAACCAAAGTCTCCCCGGCGGCGTGGGCCGCCGCGAAGGCGACGTGCGACCACGAGAATCTCTCGTACTACGGTGGCACGCCCCATCTCTACGGGGCGTATCCCACGACCGTTCGCCTGGCACTCAACTGGCCGACGAGGCTGTATCCCAGTAATGCGTCCGCCACTCCGACGACCATTCACTCCGGTACTCAGACGGTCACGCGTTCGAACGACGGCTGGCCGCCTGGATTCAACACGTCACGTCCAGCCGACATCTGCATCTTCACGGGACACTTCTCGTACCGATATCCTTCGATGCAAGGGCTAAGCCCTGTCCAGCACGCCAAAGTCCTTTTCGTGTACCTGATGGACATCCCTCCTATGACCTTCAGCAGCGCGTCAATCACGCCCCTCAATTCGATTCCAAGTCGACCAGTGCCGGTGGCGGTGTCAACTCCGTAGGAGGTGCGGAAATTTTGGCAACCACTGGACGGTCGCATGCGTTGGCCTCCTTCAAGTTGCCGTCGAAGAGGGGTGCAGCAGTGGACTTCGCGGAGACAGCCAAAGAGTCATCACCGAACGACAAAGATGGTGAAGTTTCCGCACAAGGGCGTTGACTTTGCTTGCGTGGTACCGCGACCGTGGGGACCGGCGAGCGTGAAGGCTCACCAATTACCTTGTGGTGGCCCGGTCTCAATCCAAAGCCCTGCGGATGAGAAGGTACGTGCGAATCGTTGTTGAGCGTGGGCATCGTCGGGTGCGTCTCTCGACTTCAGGACTACGAGTCGTTCTCGATTCGTGGCTCTGCAGATATACGAGGCCGAAAGTGGATTCTCCCCGGTTACCAGGACCCGAGGTGCTGGAACACCTCGGCGTCGCCGGAGGAGAGCACGAGCCTCCAATGGCGATCCTTGAGAAGGTACGTGCTCAATGCGCTGGAGCGATTCCACAGCACCCATTGGACGTCCCAGTGGCGAAAGACCGTATCGGGTTCAACGTCGAGCGACGACACATTGACGTAAGTGGAGAGAATACCCGTACCGAAGTAGAGGTCGGTCCTTCCGTCGACGAACACAGGCACCCCGAGGTGGATCAGATAGTCGTTCCACCAGTAAGTCGAAAAGACGTTGCCGTGTTGCCGCTGGACGAACGCGGCAGCGGCGACCGGCATGTCGTTCTCACTCTGACCTTGCGCCGGCGCGCCGGCAGCGATATGAGGACCCGCGACCAGCGCAGCGGCGAGGGCGATTGCGATCGGAAGGCTCAGGATTGATGGTCGAATCGACTCTTTTCGCAGGGGTGTTGCCCGACTCAACACAGCGCACCAAGCGAGCACGAGATACGGAAGGAAACGAACCGCGTGCAGTGTCGCGATAAGCAGTGCGACGGCGATGACGACATCTTCGAGCGCCAGTGGACTATCCGAGATCCCGAGCGCGCCGATCAGCCACAGCAGCGGTCCCACCACGAGGAAAAGTACGAGCAATCCATGAAAGTTTGGCGACTGCCATTCTTGGATGAGCGATGTGAGCTCCGTCGAGGAGCCCACGTGAAACGCGTAGTCGACCAGGGCGACACCATGGGGATTAACGAAGGTCGCTCCGATTGAAATCGCCGCCGTTGCCGCAATGGGGCGTATCGGAAGACGCCGCGAAACCCGAAGTCGGCCCGGGAATTCGGGGAGGACCGACCAGAGCACTTCAAGACCCAACACGCCGAGACCGAGCAAGAAACTGCCATGCACGTTTGCCCAGACGAGGAGCAATGGTGGTAACGCGATGAGCCAGCGCGTGCGTCCGCGTGCGAGCGACAACAAGAGAAGCTCGGCGGCGAACAACATGTAGCTCGGATCCTGCGGTCGCGCGGCGAGACCCTCCACCAAGCCGACTGCCGCGAGAACTGACAGCGCCGCAACCCACAGCCACGCTGCCCCCGCCCGCCGCCATGTCGCCACGCCGAGGAGCACTGCCGCACTACAGCTACCCGCAGAGACCAACCAGAAGCTCCCTGCGCCGAAAGTGCGGACCAGCCACGCGAGCGCGACTTCGTAGCCCCATTCGTCGGCAAGCCAGTGATGACCGGCCACGGTGTAGGAGAACACGTCGGATCGGATGACACTGTGGTGATCGAGCATCCAGACGCCTGCCGCCCAGTGGAAATAGACGTCACCCGAGAGCCCGACGTGCATCATCTGATGGAAGAGCGCCGCACACGCTCCGATGATCACGATGATCGCTGGATGGAATCGAAGTCGCGTTCCTACGAATCGGTTCGCGCCGTTGGCCCGAGAACGCTCATGCGCGACCGAACTGGCGCCGGACTCGTCGATCGCGTCGGCGCTCATCTCAAGCAATGTTTACAGTAATCCGATCCGTAAGTCAAGGAACACCGTGGCGACAAGGTCGCAGGGCGACACTGCGAGGAACACCACCCAATGGAGAACCATGACCTCGACCCTCTCGCGCCTAATGTCTGTGTGACGCAGTTGGCCGACGCGCCGGTGCCCACCGATGCGATCCGGACAGCTCCGCCGGATCGGAGGACATCGCCATGACGCCACGCCGCGCCCAGATCACTAGGCGCAGCGGCGCGCTCGATCGTTGGATTGGCGATGCCTCACACCCTCCCCCGCGGCTCGGCCGTAGCGACTGGGGAATCGACGAGCTGATCGTCGCGCTGCGTTGGACCGGCTTCTCGCTCTCGGTGCTCACAATGATCGCGTCCGCACCTTCGCGAAGGGACATCATCGCCGCCTCGATGCTGCTCGTCTACTCCATCCTTCGCACGCTCTGGCCAGTTCACCTTGGACGCACGGCTCGGCGGACGCTGATCGAGGTCACGCTTGACGCCTTCCTCGGCGCTGGCCTTGTGGGATGGACCGGGCTCGCCGCATCGCCGTTCTTGTTGAACCTCGGAGCGAGCCTCCTCGTCGCCGGACTCGGAATCGGTGTCGCGGTCGCCATGCTGGCGCCGGCCACAGCAGGCGTCGCCGTGCTCGCTTCGTGGACGGTCGGAGGCTTTGATGCCTCGGACCGATACGCGGCCGCCCAACGTGGTGGCTTGCTCGCACTCATTTGCCTACTCGGTGCCTATAGCCGATGGTTACTTCGGCCCGCGCACGATGAATCGGTCGCAGAACTCGAGCGTCTCCGAAGTCTGAGTGAGGTCAATAATCTCCTGCTCGAGTTGCACGCACGCGCGGCGTCACTGCCGGGTTCGGTCAGCCTGCGCGGCGTGCTCACTCAGACAGTGTCGCGGCTGCGCGATCTGCTGCAACCTCAGCTTGTCGCACTTTTCTTGCGCGACCCAACTGGCGAACGCAGTGCGAGCTCCTGGGGGGTCGCGGTCGCCGAGGGCGTGAAACTACCTGAATCGCTTTCGGACGAAGAGCTTCCGACGGTCCTTCGCGAGGCCGCGCGCTCTCTCGGTCCCGTGCGACGCGAGCGATTCGAGCCTGGAGAGGGACTCGGCGCGGGAACCAGCTCGGGGCTGTACATCCCACTTTGGGCGCGTGAATCCCTCGTCGGACTGCTGGCAATCGAGCGCCTTGAGAACAGTCCCCCGTTTAGCGAACTTGATGTCAACGTCGTAGCTGATGTCGCCCAGCATGCCGGTCTCGCAATTGACAATGCGCGGTGGTTTCGACGATTGCGCACGCTCGGCGCGGATGAGGAGAGGGGTCGCATCGCGCGCGATCTGCACGACCGCGCCGGTCAGGCACTCGCTTTCGTCGCACTTTCGCTCGACCGCGTCGGGGCCGAAGTCGGCGCCGACCACTATCTAGTCCCGATCCCGGAGCTTCGCTCAGAACTCGCGTCGCTCGCAGCGGAAGTACGTCTCGTCTCGGCAGAGATCCGAGAGAAGCTCTCGGACTTGCGGATGGAAACGTCCGAGGATCTCGATATCGAGGCCGCGATCACGAGCCTCTTGACTCGCGTCGAGGAGCGCTCAGGCGTGTCGACCGTCTTCGAGCACACGAGCTCACGCCGACTCGGGCCGATCGTCGAACGCGAAGCCTGGCTGATTGCCCAAGAGGCCATCTTGAATGCTGAGCGACACGCCGACGCGCTCACCATTACCGTCCGTTGGCGGTGTGAATCGGGCGGAACCCAACTCGAAGTCGTCGACGACGGAAAGGGGACTGCGACGACCGCACCCCTACGGCGCAACGCATACGGCATCCTGGGTATGCGTGAACGAGCGGACGCGATCGGCGGGTCACTCGCGATTTCGTCGGTGCCGGGGCAGGGCACCACGGTTCGCCTGCAGATCGAGGCCAAGTGACCGCGCTCCGCGTGCTTCTCGCCGACGACCACACGGTGTTGCGAGACGGGCTACGTCGCTCGCTCGAGGCCTACGGTCTCGATGTCGTTGGCGAAGCCAGCGACGGGGCCGAAGCGGTGGAGCTCGCTGAGCAACTGCTACCCGACGTCGTCTTGATGGACGTTTCCCTCCCTATACAAGACGGCGTCGAGGCAACACGACAGCTCCGAGCACGGGCGCCCGGTGTCGCGGTCGTGATGCTCACCATGTTCGCGGACGGCGCAACGCTGCGCGAGGCCCTTGGAGCAGGGGCGGTCGGCTACCTCGTCAAGGACTGCACCACCGCCGAGATTGTTGACACCGTGTCGGCCGTGGCTGCTGGCGAGACCGTGCTGTCCGCAGAATTGGCAAAGTCCTTTCTCGCCGCTGACAAGGGACGTGGCACGACGGACCACGCGCTGACCCGTCGGGAAGTCGAAGTCCTTCGAATTCTCGCTACGGGCGCTTCGACGTCACAGGTGGCATCCGAGCTCTATATCAGTGCGAAAACCGTGAAGAACCACCTCGCCCACATCTATAAGAAGCTCGACGCAATGGATCGCACCCAGGCCGTCCTCCAGGCGGTGCGCCTCGGTATCGTGCGCTTGACGTAGTCCTTAGGCCACCAAGTGCGGCGAATTCAGCCAGAAACTCCCAAAAAATGATTCGAACGGCCCATGGACACCTCGCCCCGGTCCGAGCACACTGGTCGAGAACCCGCCTGCGCGGGACCACTGGCCCCCCACCCGGGTGGCCTTTCTTATAACAGAAGGAAAGCCACATGAGACAGTTAATGATCCTGCAGACGATGCTCACCGGATGGTTCCGTGACGTTGTCGACCGCGCGGACGAAACGGGTGCGAGCCTCGTCGAGTACGCCCTCCTCCTCGCCCTCATCGCAGTCGTCGCGATCGGCGCCCTCGTGTTCCTCGGCCATTCAGTCAGCAACCAGCTGAATAACGTCGCGAATACGATTAACAGCGCTCCGTAGCCCGTCGCCACTATCGGTGCCCCTCGAGGCGCCGATAGTGGCTCGATTCAGCGCGTTTTTATCGGATCACGGAAAAGTCCGGATTACCAGGTCGTCCATATCTCATGCACGGCAAATCTACGAAAGGCATCAGCATATGTTCAAACAGCGGAAGTCTCTGAGAAAGAGGGCGGGGTCGGGGCAACCTGCCCGGCGCCTTCGCGTCGGGTTCACCAACCGCGACGAAACTGGTGCGAGCTTGGTCGAGTACGCCCTCCTCCTCGCCCTCATTGCGGTCGTCGCGATCGGCGCACTGGTGTTTCTCGGCCACACAGTAAGCAACACCCTCAACAACGTCGGCAACAGCATCGCGACGGGAGCTGCGGGGGGTGGCGGGGGCACGACCACCACTACACTTGCCAACTCGGCGCCAGCGTTCACATCGTCGGCGAACGTCGGCTTTACCGACGGAACGGCTGGAAGCTTTTCGGTAACCGCAAGCGGCAACCCGGCAGCGGTAATCGCCTGCACCGATTGCACAGGCGGCGGCAGTGCCCTTCCCAATGGGGTGACCTTCACTGGAGGCACGGGCACAGCCACCATCAACGCTTCCACCGGCACCAACGGCGACTGTAGAGCGTTTGTGGGCAACCCCTACACAATTCACCTCACTGCCACCAACAGTGTCTCGACGGTGAATCAATCCGTCACCATTACGATGAGTACTTCTGGTGCGTTCTGCAATAACAATGGCAGTAACTAGCCGACGACTTAAAGGTCGAGCTGCCTAACGTTGAGATATTCGACAAGGGGAGGGGACGTTTTTGCCCCCTCTCCTTGTCGCGCGTTCGGGGACAATGGACCTACCCAGGACCACAGCGAACGAGACGTCGCCAGCGTGGTCTGCCATGCGTTGCTGATGGCGGCGCAGAAGCCGGCAGCGTCGTCGCTTGTAAAAAGTTTCCCTCAGACCTTTCCAACCCACGACCAAGCCTATTGCCCCAATCGGATCATCATCCAAAAGATTCATCCGACTTTGTAGGACCACCATTGAGCAACGGGAGTAGATTGAACTGGCTCGGCGCTCAGTATCACTCGGTATCAGTAGGACTGCGTGCCTGTCACCCTGTACTTCCTGTACCATCCCCCGGTACCCGAAGTCCCTGGGCCCGTCAGGTTCGGCTCGTCAGCCCGATGAGCACGAGGGGACTCTTCGCCGGTTCAGAACGTCGCAACTTCACGGCTCACGTCGCCGGTGGAGAGCGTTGACGACGGCCCACCGTCGGCCTTGAAGAAACGACGAGATACCGACAGCTATTCGCGCGGGCCGACAAGTAGATTCGGCTTCAATGTGACAGGTGGAAAGGTGGTGGCTTATGACTGGCTGGCGGGATCGCCATGTCGGCAATGACACGGACACCCAAGCCGCTTCTTCGCCTGTTGTTCAGGACGATGTCGTCCCAGCCCGAACTCGATGGCACAAGCGTTGGACGATAGTCTCTCGCCCGGCGATCGCTCTAGGGGCGTTGGCCTGGGCCATGGCTGCGTTGATGCCCCATGCAGACGTCCTGCTCTATGCGCACTACGCGTCCCTCGCGCTGCGCTCGCCAGCCCTGCACCTCCTGCCGAAGGAGTACCCGGGTCCGTCGATCGGCCTGTTCCTCCTCCCGAAGCTGCTTCCACTGCCCTACGTGTTGGGCTTCAGCGTCCTCGCCGAACTGGCCCTCTTCTCATTGTTGGTCTCCAGTGATGGGCTTCCTGAGTTGCCCCGCTGGAATCGCCGAGTCATCGTCTATCTCGCGTTGGGCACGTCGGCCGTCCTCGTCGCGCGTTACGACATCGTCCCCGCGATGGCTGTCTTATTGGCGGTAGAACGCGCCCGCACGGGACGTTGGAGCCGGTCCTGGACCTGGGCGGTATTCGGCGGTCTGCTGAAGCTCTTCCCGTTGCTGCTGCTTCCCGGCTTTCTCATCGCCGAGCGCCGCAGCACCGGGCGCTGGGCACTGCGTCGTGTCGGGGCCACCGTCGCGGTCTTCGCGGCAACAGCGGCCGCTCAGATCCTGCGTTCACCTGGGAGTCTTTTCACACCATTCTCCTATGAATTTCACCGCGGATTCGAGATCGAGAGCTTCCCGAGCAGCCTTACCCTTCTGGCGAGTCCTTTTCACGTCCACTGGATCTTCGCCTACGGCGCGATCGAGACGGTGGGCCCACTCCACGGGGTTATCGGGGCGTCGCTCGACGTGCTCATCGTGACGGGATTGGGCTCGATCTGGTGGCTCGCTTCGCGGGGACGCCTCCACATCGAGGCGGTCAGTCTTGCCGTGCTCAGCGTTGCGGTGCTTGGTGACAAGGCGTTCTCTGCGCAGTACTTGATCTGGCTGATTCCCCTCTGGGCGTACTGGGAGCTACGCCTCGGTTGGATCATCGCCGCTTGCCTCACCACCGTCGTGTACCCGTTCTTGTACTTCGAGGCCAACGTCTTCGGGCCGGATCATTACGTTCCAACCGCCGTCGCCGGTCTACGCAATGTGGTCCTGCTGGTGTCGACGCTGTTGTGGCTGCGCGAGCAACTCGCCGCGACCCGAGGTGCGGCTTCGATCTCGGATTCCCTCTCTACGATTGGCCCAAGGGCCACAAGGGCCACAAGGGCCACAAGGGCCACACGGGCCACTCTGGCCCCTCAGGCCAGGCGAGGGCCAGCGTTGTTCGGCGCAACTCGCAACGCGCGCCGAAAGCGCAACTCACGCCTCGGCTCGTCGGCTGAACCCTCAGAGAGGCACCACGGCTAATCCCCGGGCGTCGAGTGGCGAGTCGCGCCGTGCACCAGACGATGCGGCGAACTAGCAGTTCCCCGTTGATCCCGGGGCGCTCCAGCAGAGTTTCGGCGAGGTGGTGGAACTGAAATTGGCCTCCGCGTAGGCCGTCACGCTGACGGAGCCGGAGTTGCCGAGGAGAGAGGGCAACGCCTGTCCCGGTATCTCGACCCAGATCGCGGTGTCATTCGAAGTCGAGTGAAGGGCGATGCAAGTGGTCGTGCCATTCACTGCTTCGAAGGGGGCGGGCGGGGTGCCACAGGCGTTCCAAGAAATGCTCGCGATATAGGTGTGGGCGACGCTCTTCACAATCGCAATCGCGCTCGCAACATCGTTCCCGTTGGCGAGTGCATTCACTCCGGCGAGCGCGGCGGCATCCGCGGCGTTCTGGGTGTTGAGGTGGCTCTGCGCCGTGTTGCCGAGGTCGACCGCGAGTGCGGCGAACCCGAGCAGCGCGGTAAAGGAGATCGCGAAGATGACGAGTACCGCCCCTTCCTCCGATCTCGGCGTCTCGTCGCGGAGCGCGATCCTCCAGCCGTGCACGGCGCGTTCGCCGACTGCTCGACGGGCCCTACGAATCACAATGGGCCAGGCCATACGGGTTGTAACTCTGAATCGAGCCACCCGGGTCGCTGTTCAGCGCGGGATCCTCGATGTAGAACTGGCTGTTCGACACGAGTTGCATCGTCGGAAAGAAGCCCGTGAAGGACAATGCGGGGATGCTCGCACACACCGTCACCGTCCCGTTCCCACCGTTTCCGTCATTTCCGCCCGGAGTGATCAATAGCCCGATCTTCATCGTCGACGCGCTCGACGGGTTCGTCCCTACCGGCGTGCCGATCTCATAGGCGATCTCGCAAAACATCCATTCAGTGGACAAGTGGAGCACCGCCGGGTTGTAGTTCTCCGCGGCCTTGAGTGCGGTGCAAGTGCTTTGGGGCGGCTGTCCGGGATCGTCGAGGGCGACGAGTCGCGCAGCATTTTGGACGCTCGCGCGAACCGACGCCCATCCACCGAAGGCCAGGCCGAATTGAATCACCCCAAAGAGAAGGAGCGCGAATAGCGGCACCACGAGCGCAAACTCGACGAGCGCCGCGCCCGACTCATCTTTCCGGGAGCGCTGCACTCGTCGGCGTGCGCTGACCAGACGACCACGGGCGGCGCTCATTTGATGATCGTCTTGTAGATCTCGATCGCCGCGGGACCGATGACCACGACGAACAGGGCCGGCAGCACGCAAAACACCATTGGAAAGAGCATCTTGACAGGAGCCTTCTGCGCCAGCTCCTGAACGTGCTGGCGCTGCGCGATGCGGACATCCTCCGCCTGGGCGTGCAAGATCGCCGCGATCGATACGCCGAATGTGTCCGCCTGGATCAGCGCCATGAGGAAGGAACGAAGCTCGGTGACGTCGGTGCGCTGGTCGATGCCCTCGAGCGCCTCTCGCCGTATGGAGCCGACCCGTACCTCGCCAAGGTAGCGATTGAACTCGTCCGCGAGTGTGCCGGGCATTGCGGCCACCGTGCGGGCCAGGGCCTGTTCAAAACCAAGACCGGCCTCGACGCTGATCAAGAGCAGTTCGAGCATGCCCGGCAGGCTGGTGCGAATCTTCTCTTGTCGTTTGCTGACGCGGTGGTTGAGGAGCGCATCGGGACCGAGGAGGAGCAGGAGGGCAGGAAGCAACGTGGCCAGAAAACCGTAGAACTTGGAAAGGTGGGCGAGTTGGACCAGATAGAACGCGACGGGCACCAACGCGACGGACAGTAGTCGCCCTGCGAGGAAACTCTCGAGGTCGATCTGCTCGGCCTTGCCCGACAGGGTCAAACGATGCCGGACGCTGTCGCGATAGACCGGCGGACAAAGGACCCACGCGGGCTTAGAGACGAGGCGGATCGTGGGCACCACGACTCGCTCGACGAACGAGCGGCGATCGGCGAGCGGCGTCCGTCCTCCGGAGTCGAGACGGGTGCTTTCCGTCGCGATGAGAAGGGTCGCCTTCACCGCGCGACGCGACGCGCGCGCCGCGGCGATCACGGCTGTGGCGAGCAGGAGCGCACCGACGACGGCGGTGACGGTGATCAGCAGCACCTCAGACCTCGATCTTCACGATCCGGAACATCCAGATGAACCCCACGAGCTCGAGGACCCCGGCCCCGAGCACCGCGATCCTGCCCGCACTCGTTTGGAACAGCTCCATGATGTACGCCCGATTCGCGGAATAGATGAAGAGGGCAATCCCGACCGGGAGGAGGCCGAGCACGTACGCGCTGATGCGCCCTTCCGCCGTGAGTGTACGAATCTCGCGACGCATGCGCATCCGCAGTGTCATCGTGTTGGCGAGCACGTCGAGCAACTGGGACAAATTCCCCCCGGTCTCCTGCTGGATCCTCACCGCCATGACTGCCTCGCTGAAGTCCTGGTTGTGAATCCGTTCCGCGGCATCGGCGAGCGCCTCTTCGAGGACCTTTCCGAGTCGGGTCTCTGAGAGCGCCTGCTGCAATTCGCCGCGAGCCGGATCTTTGACCTGCTGAACGACGCCGTCGAGACTTTGCGCGAACGAGAAGCCCGCCCGAAGCGAAGAAGCGGTGAGCTTCAAGATGTCGGGCAATTGCTCAGCGAACTTCCGGGACCGCCGTTTCAGTGCAACCATGAGACCCAACGGAGGAGCCGCAAGGACGAGCACGAGAGCGACGATCGCACCGATGACGTGACCCAGCAGGGCGCCGATTCCGACGAGGAACACGAGGAAGGCGAGCCAGACGAGGACGAGCTCGCCGGGCTCGATCGCCATTCCCGAGCGGCGCAAGACGAGTTCGAGACGACGACCGAGGGGAATGAATCCCCCTGCACGGCCGAGCGCATTCGAGGCGCGGCGCAGCACCGGTAGCGTGACAACGCCGGTCGATTCCTCGGAGTCGGATTCAACATTCGGGAGTTGCAACTGATACGGCCCGATCAGTCGGGTGAGTCTCATTCTCCTTCGCCTCGCGACGCGAAGGACGAGGTAGGCGGCAAGCGCGACCACCGCGAGGACGATCGCGGCGTCGCCGACCGCACCGACGTGGTGAAGGAAATTGCGAATGTGGGTGCTCACCACGAGAGCTGACCTTGAGAATGAGTTCACCGTGCTCATCGTCGCCCTACTGGGTCGTGCAAGAACCGCTGCGCGTCAAATAGCGTCGAGTCGATCTCGATGCCGCGATCGAGCAACGTCTCACTGAAGCGGGGCCGCAAACCAGTCGCCTTCAATTGACCCAGCAGGTTTCCGTGATCATCGGTCCCCATCGCGAAGTCGAACAAGAAGATGTCCTGGAGAAGTATCACCTCGCCCTCCATCCGACCGACCTCGGTCACGTGCGTCACCCGTCGACTGCCGTCTCTCTGTCGTGAAAGGTGCACGATGAGGTCGAGAGCCGAGGACATTTGATCGCGCACCACGCGCACCGGAAGGTCGAAGCCAGCCATCATCGTCATCGTCTCGACGCGCGACAGCGCGTCGCGGGGGCTGTTTGCGTGGACCGTCGTGAGTGAACCCTCATGTCCGGTGTTCATCGCCTGCAACATGTCGAGAGCCTCGCCCGCGCGACACTCACCGATCAAGATGCGATCAGGTCGCATACGCAGCGAGTTACGGAGCAAGTCGCGTATCGCGACGCCTCCTTTGCCTTCGGTGTTGGGGGGTCGCGCCTCGAGTGAAAGAACGTGTGCTTGTCGCAATTGCAATTCTTTCGCATCCTCGATGGTGATGATGCGCTCGTCGCTCGGGATGAATGACGATAGGACGTTGAGAAGCGTTGTCTTTCCCGTGCTCGTGCCGCCAGAGACGAGAATATTCATCTTTCCCCGCACCGCGGCTTCCAGTAGGCGGGCGACCGGATCGGTGAGAGTTCCGAACCCGATGAGATCCTCGACGGTCAACGCATCGACCGAGAACTTTCGGATCGTGAGATACGGCCCGTCGATGCTGAGCGGCGGGAAGACGGCGTTCACGCGGGATCCATCAGGGAGTCGCGCATCGACCATCGGTGTCGTCTCATCAATATGGCGACCGACTGCCGCGACGATGCGCCCGATGACGTGGCGAAGATGATGCTCATCCAGGAAACGACTCTGTGTGAGCTCGATCCGACCGTTGCGCTCGACAAAGACACGGCCGGGCCCGTTCACCATGACCTCTGTCACAGTCGGGTCCTGCAAGAGACGTTCGATCGGCCCGTGGCCGAGGACGTCGTCGGTGACCTCTCGGGCGAGCTGTGCGCTCTCACTGACCGAGAGCGGGGTCTTGATCGCCTTCAGAGCCTCCTCGACGATGCGCTGCACGCTCGTTCGCAACTGTTCGGAGTTGGCGCCGTTGGAGTAGAAGACGGGTCCGAGACGAGAAATGACCCGCTCGTGGATTCCTTGGCGCAGGCCATCGAGCAGGTTCGCGCGTGCGTCCTCAGCGCTACGAGACTCTTGGAGGCGCTCGTAAAGACTGAGGGTTGGCCCCTTCGCGCCGGGGGGGTCAGGACTCATGTCGTGCCTCCTCGCGCTTGACGAGAATGTCGACGAGCGCGTCAATCCGGCCGGCGAAGCGTGATCGAGGCGAGGCGAGTACCGCCGGCAGCCCCTCATTGACCGACTGGGGGACGAGCGCCTCCGACGGAAGGCTGACCGCGACCTTCATTTGAAGGGCGCGCTCGACCTCCTTCACTCCGAGGTGGACTTTCGAATCCGCTCGGTTCAACACGAGGACGACCTTGTCGAGAGGCAGCTGCAGCAATTCAAACGCCTGCAGGCCGAGACGCGCATTCTTGACCGACGGAACATCCATGCTGACCACGAACGCAACGTCGTCGCTCTCGGAGACGGCTTGGAGCACGATCTCGCTCAAGTGCGGTGCGGTGTCGATGACGACGTGGCTGCACATCCCGCGAAGGACGTCGAGCACCCGCAAGAGGTCCTTCGCATCGATCTGGTCGGCGGCGAGCGGAGTTGTCGGCCCGGCGAGCACGAGTAATTTACTCGCCTCGTGGCGCACCATCAGGCTCGACATGAGCACCTCGTCGAGCTGATCACCAGCGGCTGCAGCGTCCACGATCGTGTTGACCGGCTGGATTCGCAACATCAACGCCACGTCGCCGAACTGCAGATCGAGATCCACCACCGCAACCGGTTTCGTCGAAATGGAGCGCCGGGCTAGCGCGACGGCGGTGTTAACCGCGACGACCGACTTGCCGACTCCACCCTTGGGTGAAAAGACCGTTGTTACCGGCGCCTTCGCGGCCGACCCGACCTTCACAACCGAGGCCTCGTTCAGTCGCCGCTCGAGCCGTGACCATAATTCGTCGACGGCATCGACGAGATCGCTCTCCACGTTCCGCAGATCGATGGCGTCGCTGAAGCCAGCTCGCAGCGCGAGACGCAGCATCGAGGTCGAGGAGCCGTCGACAATGAGCAGCCCGCCAAGGCCGGGGCGGAGCTTCGTTAGCTCTCCGAAGCGACCCATGGTGGTGACGTCGCTCTGCGACGGACCAAGAATCAGCACGGCAATCTCGCTGGTGTCGAGGTCGCGAATTTGATCGATCTCCGAGACCGCCCGTACCACGTAGATAGGTGGCAGCGCCGACTTAAGGCCATCGAGCAGTAAGTGGTCGCGCTCGACGATGATCACCGCCCGTGGCGGACCCACGATATCCATCATGGAGAGGTCCATCCATTTCGCTCGCCCCGCCGCACAGCTCTGGAAGATTCCGACATTCCCCATCCCTTATTTTTTGACAAGCGTCACATTGTGACTAGATTGGTAGACCCTTGTCAATTGGTTGTGAGCCCGATACTGTGACATCATTCAGCGTCGCTTGTGTGATATAAGCGAAAGAGGGCATCCCCGCAGCCATCGTTGACATCGACGATCGACCATACTTCTTTAAATCGTGGGCGTACGCTCTCAGCGGCAACATCCTGATCAAGCCCGTAGAATGCTGTGGGGTTGCTCAGTTTGGCCTTGGCTTGACGCGCGCAGCGAGACTGTTTTCACCGGGTAAGGGCCGGTCGACGGGTGCACTCGTGAGAGATCGATCGAATTCTCCTTACTATCCGAATAAGACATTGTGACCGTCTCGGAGCGGCCGTCCGTGCAGCGACGACCCATTGGAGGCTCCCATGAGGGCGTCACTTTCGCCGCTATTGTCGCAACAAATAGGTCATCCGCGAAGTGGACGGCTCCGAAGGCCGGTGTGACTCATCGGCAAGTGCCTCGATCCCGGCACCTTGAAAGTTGCGCCGAACGGTCCAGCGACGTCCTTCGGCTTACAAATTTGCTGGCCAGAAGAGGTGGTGATTCCAGTGTCACCCACTGAAGTTCAAGCAGGACTTTTCTCTTGGCTAGGCAGTTATCTAGTTCTCTCCCGGCAACGTCGAGATGAAGATCCCACAAGGTGGTGTCCAGATTGAAGCTCAAGTGACGCGACAGTGCCATTAGCCGATTTCCATGTTTGATTGGCGCGCGTCGCCCGAGGCACGGACTCATTAGTTAAAGATGGAATTGAGATTTGGTGGTGTGCCGTACTTGACAGAGAATAAGTTCGACGAACGAAATTGGACGAGTGAATGGAAAATCTAGGTCTCCTTTCCGCTTACGCCAGGGCGAACCCTGCCGGCGAATTCTCACTGACATTCGACGAGTTGGATGTCATCGTCCATGGGCTCCCTCTCGTCGCTCGTCATTCCGCCGACTGGTGGCGAGAAGAAGTCGCGGCACGGCGGGAGCCGTTCATTGATTCCATTTCTCGGTATGTGCCCACACTCGACGTCCTTCGTCAACGAGTGTCGTTCACGCACGTCGACCTACTGGCCTCTGATCACCCTGCGAGGGATCCAGCGGTCGAGCCGCACCCACGACCCATCATGAGCGTGGGCGAATTCTCCCCTCCACCCCCTGAGGGTCCCTTCCCTCCTTCGACGTGGAACCAAAGCCGCGTCGGATTCATTGCCGCTGGTCACCAACGCGACAGTCGTCCCGGGCTCGCGAGTGATTCCTACGACTCGCCGCTATTCAAAGCGCGCAAGCACTACGTCGAACAATCCTGCGACTACTACGCGATTCTCTCGGGCGTCCATCGGCTTCTGTTGCCCAATGACCTAACGATAGGCGGTGACGTCTCTTTGCTTAGAGTTCGTCACTCGGTTCGACGCTTCTGGACCGAGCAGGCCTACTTCTCGATTTTCTATCGAATTTCGCCAGGAACCAAGACAACCATCGAGTTCCACGGATCCCCGCGCCTACGCGGATTTCGGTCTCGTTGATATTCTCCAGAGGATGGGGGTCCGCGTAGAGAGGCCCACCCTCGGCTTCTCCCTGAGTGAACAATATGAGTTCCCCCCCGGCAAACTCTGTTGGTGAGGGAGTAAGGCAAACAGCCTCATCTGCACTCACCGGGTTCTGAGCCGGGGTATCTCCTACGCGCCGATTTCTGGTGGCGTTTCAGTTGACGCTTCATTGGGGTGAGCCATCATGTCAAACTGCTGACAATCGGGTCTTACCTCCCCTCCACGTCCAGTACCGGAGCTTGTCCCCGGCAGGCCTAGTCGGGCCAGGTTGGTGGCCGCGTTGAAGTCGCGGTCAACTACGTGCCCGCAGGAATCACAGGCGAAGGTGCGCTCCGAGAGAGACAGTTTGGCTTTCACTGCCCCACACGATGCGCAGGTCTTTGATGAAGGGTAGAAGCGTGGTGCCTTCACGAGAGTGGATCCGTACCACGCGGTCTTGTACTCGAGTTGGCGGGTGAACTCACCCCACGAGGCGTCGGCGATGTGCTTGGCCAAGGAGTGGTTCTTCAACATGCCCGCCACGTTGAGGTCCTCGATGACGATGACGTCGTAGTTCTTGGCGAGCATCGAAGTGGTCTCGTGGATGAGGTTTCGACGCGAATTGGCCACGCTTGAGTGGACCCTCTGCACCCGGGCGTTGGCCTTCTTCCACCGTTTCGACGGGGCAACACCCTTGCGGGGACCTTGGCGGCGAGAGGCCACGCGCTGCGCGTGGGCGAGCCTCTTCTCGGCGGAGATGGTGTGGCGCGGATTGACAACCATGAGTACCTGTTCACCATCAGGAGTGGCTCCGCTATACAAAGTAGAGACCCCGACGTCGATGCCGATGACCCTCTCCGGCGCCCGCGTGGCTGGCAACGCGCGCTGCACCTCGACGGTGAAGGAGATGAGGAACTTGCCACCGACCTGAGACACGGTGGCCGCCTTGACCTTGCCGGTGCCACGTGCCACGTGCCGGTGCATCTTGCGTGTGGACTCGTAGGTCTTGATGACACCCACGCGAGAGATACGCACGTGATGAGAGTCGTCGAGACGTACCGCAGTCGGCATGAGGCTCACCGACGATCTGCTGGCGCGCTTCTTGCGAGTGGGGAACTTCGCTCGCCCTTTACGCCAGTTGGCAAAGGCCTTGGAGAGGTTGAGGCACGCGTAGTTGTAGGTGGAGGAGTTGTTCTCGCTCCACCACGGGGCGAGCTCGTCGCGGTGTTGGTACCAGAGCTTTTGCAGGTCCAAGTGCGAGACTCCTAAGTAGTCCTGAGCCGCCACGTCGTCGCCCGCCAGCTTCTTGACCCGGTTCTTAGCCCAGTTCTCCTGCACCAGTTCCAACAAGGCGTTGTAGGCAAACCGCGTACCGCCGATGTGGCTGCGCAGCAGGTTGGCCTGCTCGGGCGTGGGGTCCATGGCGAATCGGTACGACTGGGTGACGGTGGCCGGACAAGCGGCAATCTCCTCGGCCACGGGTACCGTCATGGCTTTAGTATCGGTCCTTGGTGTGACGTATTGTCCATACTCCTTCACCAACGGAGTTTGCCGGGGGCGATGAGTTCTATCGGAAGGGACTGGCGATGAGATAGGGATGTGTGATTGCCGTGAGAAATCCCATCGAGTTCTCAACTAGGTAGTAAGCCGTTGGGTTAACCGGCGAACTGGTGCACGTGCCATCGCTGGATAAGGAGACTGGGCTCTGCTTGCACTACTACGACTTCCGTACTATCGTTCGTCCGGAAGGGGGACTCGTGGCCCGGAGCAAAATTGGACGCACGCAGGACGCGACGATTCTGGTGCTCACTAGTTTGGCTGATGGTCCCAAGCACGGCTACGCACTCATCAAGGACATTGAAGCGATGAGTGGTGAGGCAATGGGTCCAGGCACTCTCTACGGGGTCCTCGTTCGCCTGGAACAAGAAGGCCTCGTCGAGCCCCTCGAATCCGAGGACCGCCGCCATCCCTATCGATTGACGGGGGCGGGTGCCGTCGCGCTGCGCGAACGCCTCGAAGCCATCACTCGAGTGGCGAGGATTGGACTCAGAAGGCTCGGGCCGATATGAGATTCGACCCGGTCCGTATCGCTTTGGCTACGCATCCTCGGTGGTGGCGCCGGCGCTACCGCGACGAGGTCGCGACGATCACCGCCGATCTGATCGATGAGGGGAGATCTCGCTGGCGAGTCGCCATCGGGCTCTTCTACGATGCTCTGCGCCAATGGGCCCGAGGACCAGTGCCCGACCTGACGCAGCCACCGGCCGTCCGTCGACAGGTCGCCGCCTCCGTCGCCGCCTTGCCCACTGCTCTGATGATTCCCCTCGTGCTCTACACCACGAGTTATCAGTACTCACGTAACGCCGTCTGGCAGACATTCAATTCTCTGCTACCTACACCCTCGTGGCCGAACCCGCACGCCTTTGATGGTCGGGTTACGAAGATGGTCCTCATCAACGGCATCTTCACCCAAACCTCGATCGGCCCCGTCATTCACGGGTGGATGTCGTGGCCGACCTTTCTCTCGGGAGTTGGGATCTTCTTTGTCGTGGTACTGGCTCTCGTCTCTATTGTCGGACTCCTTACCGTGTACTCCTCCATGGTGGGCGCATTGTTGACACGTGCCAACCACGTTCGCTTCGGTCGAATCATGGCGTGGTCACCGGCCTTGGCAATCGGTTTCATTGTCGGCCTCTACCTCTGGGCGAATTATCTCAATCAGCAGGTCGAGTTCCGCTCGGTCCTGGTGAACGGGCGGATGGTCTCGCGCATGAGCGTTCTTCACCCGCTGCTCGCCCGGGTCGTGAGTGACCTCAACGTGGTCTTCGGGTACGGCACCCTGGCGGGATCACTAGTGGCGTTGGCCTTTCTTGCTTCTCGCGTCAAATTGGATGCAGAGGGGGCTCGACTCCCCGTCGCGCTCAGTCGAGTAGTTGGTCGCATCGCTCCGTTGATGACCCTGGCGTATGCGATGTGGGTCATGGGACTTCGCCTACAAGGAAGCCCCACGTCGAAGGGTCAAGTCATTGTGAGTTATGCCCATAGTGGCTGGTGGCCGGTCACTCTTGGGTGCCTCGCCATTACGTCCGCTCTCTCGCTGCTCGCGTTAGGCGCCGATCCGACTCGAAAGCAGTCCAGCGTGCTGTCAATCGCTCGCAACTAGTACTTCGCAGCGTCGGTTTGGTACCCATAATGGTCGTCTCATAGAAGCAAGTCGCTGAGTGGACTCGAATGCCCAAAATCAACGAATCCTGAACTTTGATTCGATGAAGTGTCAAGACTGGTGTCACTAGAAGTCTGAGCAGACCCAGTGATGGAACTTCTCGAGAGTCGTTGCCGAGCCCAAGAGTTGGAGGCACGACTCTATGGCAGCGAGTTGGGTAATGACGCGAATTTCATCTTGGCGTCACCGTTCGGCAAGCCACTCGATTCCAGTGACTTCGGTAAGGGAATGCCACGCCTCACGAAGAAGGCGGGACTCGGCCACTGGTCGATCCATGAATTGCGCCATTCGTGCGCGTCGCTGATTATTTCGATGAACGTGCCTTTGGAAGCCGTCTCCGACCAACTGGGTCACGCCTCGATTGGCGTCACCAAGGGCGTCTACGTGCACCTCCTGCCCGGTTCCCGAGTCCGCGCCTCCCAGGCGATGGAGGATCTGATTTTCGACGAAAGTGAGCTGCCGAGCGACGTGGAAGGGGAGATTGTCGCTAGACCTGTAGCTAGACTTTCCCGAGCCACAAACAAAAAGATGGCGGTGATCAGGACTTCAGTGGGCCGCCTGGGTCTCGATCCCAGCACCTTGAGATTAAAAGTCTCCTGCTCTTCCCGATGAGCTAGCGGCCCGGCGGATGAAGCGTGGCATTGAGAAATGCACATTCCCCGGACCAATGAGATTAGTCCAATGCTGTTGCCCGGCGATTGAGCCGCAAGGGCCACCGGTTGCCACGGCCCATGCCCGGACCATCACGGCCTCGGCTCCTCTTGCACCGACGCACGTCGCGCTGGAAGATGGAGTGTTATGTGGTCGGTCAGGTTCGAAACGGTGAAGGACACCAGTGCTCGGGCCGTTGCCGCGAGTCTGCTCCTCAGCGCATTCGTGGTGACGGGCACCACCCCGGTCAGCGCGTCGCCACCGACGACGAAGGTGAGTTTTTCCGAACACGGAAGTCATTTGCTCGCGTTCTCGTGCTCCTCAACGCAGTTGTGTGTGGGCTCGAATGGTGATGATGTCGAGGTCTCTCGAAATGGGGGAGGACGGTGGAAGTTGGTGTCGAAGTCAGTGGGCCCCACCGGGGGGTCCCGGGTGGAGTCATTCGACTGTCCTGCGGTGGCGACGTGTTACGCCGCCGGCGGAGTCGCACCCGACGCGTTCGTGATGACAACCACCGACCTCGTCCACTGGCGTCGCCACAATCTCGTAGAACCCATGACATCGACAATGTATCCCTGGTCCCTTCATTGTCTGACATCGCGAATCTGCCTGGTCGGCGGGGGCGAGGGTCAGGATAACGACCCTGGTGTCATGTTGCGTACGGTTGACGGGGGAACTTCGTGGACGAGCGTCGCCCTGCCGACCAACACCGCGATGGTTTGGGGCATCCAGTGTCCGACCAGTGTGGACTGCGTGGCCCTGGCTGGCCTCGTGCCCGCGCATGTCCCGATGGGGGCCGGTTCGGATGGGTTTCAGATCATCTCGACGTCCGACGGAGGAATTCACTGGTCGCCGCGCTACCGCTCGGTCAATTTCCAACCAGGAGACATCTCGTGTGCATCGATCTCCACGTGCGTCGTGGGTGTCTATCCCAATATGGATCAGCCGGCGTTGGGCGTCGGGCCGATGTTGCGGTCTCTCGACGGCGGCGTCTCATGGCGGCGCGTCGCGACGACCATAGGTGAACGGCCAGAGATCGTCAGTTGCGTGTCTGAGGTGAGGTGCGTCGGCGAGCGCACGTCGGGAGAGGTCCAGGACATCGGCGAATCGAGTGACGGCGGCGCCACGTGGTGGTGGCGACCAGTGCCCTCGCCGCCCGGCAACGGACTACCGGGGCCTCCGCAACTCCAGTGTCAGTCGGCGTCAACGTGTCTCTTGCTGATGTCGGCCGGTAGCGTTGGCGGGACGGCACTGTTTCAGATCAAGGTCCCCTAGTGCGCGACAGGGCCCCCGTGTCGTTATCGCGGCGAGGAGCCGTAACGCGACGATCCGGACGCCGAAAGAACATTCGATTGAGCGGTGGGTATCCAGCCGCGACGCGTCACGACTCAGGCAGGCTCGCGAAATCGCTCTTGACCTTCTTGTACCATCCCATTCCCTTGAGGGGGTTCTTGCGGCGACCCTTCATGTCGCTCAATGCTTGTTCGTGCGCGGTGTCGCCACTCGCGACCACGTCCTTCAGGTGTCGCTCCTGGGTCTTGATCACATCGTCCGCGCTCTCGCCCTGATGCGTGAGGTCGCAGGGACCACCTAATTGTCGACACGTCATACTCTTCATATTGCTCTCCTCTTTCGTTGTTAACTCTTTCAATCAGATCATTGGGGTTGAACGGGATGTCGCGCCGCCGCGCCGCTCCTCACCCTTCGTACGTCCAGCGTCGCGAGGATTTCGGGGTCGGCGATCTGTTCGACCTCAGTGACCAATCCGTTCTCCACGTGAAAGACGAAGGCCACTTTGAGCGATCCACCCTGGAACCAGGCCGCGCCGAGTTCATCGTCAATGGTGGCGGCAACCGCTCCCTTGCTGCCACTGAATCGACGCGCGACGGCGCGAGCGCCGTCGTAGGACGCGTCGGCACCTATGGCTTGGGCGACCTGGTCGGCGCGCATGATGGTGTCGGGAGCGAGCAACGCCACGAGGGTGTCGAGGTCACCCCCGAGCGCGGCGGATAAGAAGGCGTCGAC
>Ga0209067_10000480_pt1 | contig 25372 bp, 22 predicted proteins | sample ColStrG_CSR_2013_FD_187199 | JGI IMG/M metagenome (GOLD analysis project Ga0209067, IMG submission 187199) | Freshwater sediment microbial communities in response to fracking from Pennsylvania, USA - Cold Stream Run_MetaG_CSR_2013 (SPAdes)... | ecosystem: Environmental > Aquatic > Freshwater >... | reverse complement strand
GGTTAGCATAAAGACAGCGGGCGTTTTCATCACGGTAATTCAAACCATATTTAACATCCAATTCCACGAACTTATTTACAATATAATTAAGGTTGAGGCTTTGTACGATATCGATCTTGTTGCCTAACCCAGTAGCATATTGTTTTACATAATAAGGATTACCGGAATTCACCGACAGAAAAGCACCACCAATCAAGTAATAAGGATAATTCCCATCATCTGCTTTGCGGGTCAGGTCAAAAAATGGTGAGGTATTTAAAAAGCCATAAACCCCGCCAACATTGCCTTGCACATTACCTGTTCCGTAACCCACTCCACCTGAAGACCCAAGGCCTGGGGCCATCGTATTTTTAGTGTAAATAAGCTGGGTAGTTGAACGGAGTTTTAGCCCTTTAATTAATTCCGTTCCAAGGTTAAGGGTTAAGTTCGTTCTGTCCACTTCACCGTTTTTCAACACCGGAGATACCGTTCTGTTATCATTAACGGAGAGTGAATAATCAGATTTGTCTCCGGCGCCGGAAATACTAATTGTATTGTTCTGCGTGCTTCCGTTTTGGAATACCTGATTAAAGTGATTATAAAATTTAATGTTCCCGTTATAGGGTTGATTGGCATTATTTAAAGTATTAAGAATAGCATAGCGCGTTGGTCCTCCATTCGCATAGCTAATGCCTGGAAGGGTTCCATCGGGATCATAGGCGATTGGCTGATGATTTATGTTATCTACCAAATTGCCGCTGCCGTCCGTTAAGTAAGGATGTAAATTGGCTTTGCTTAAGTTGTTATTTACATTGATATATTGGTTGACAGAAAAGCTCGTGTTATAATTGATTACAACGCCACCTTTCTTCCCTCTCTTGGTGAACAACTGAATAACGCCGTTAGCACCTTGGGCACCAAAAATAGAGGCCGAAGCCGCACCTTGCACTACTTCGACGCGCTCAATATTGGAAAGATCTAAGGAGTTGATGTCCGTTCCCCTAACCTCAACACCGTCCACTAAAATCATGGGTCTGGTACCACCTTGAACCGTGTTAATACCTCTTAAGAGTATCTGCACCGGATCACCAGGGTTACCGCTGATGGAGGAAATTTGCGCACCGGCAATTTTTCCAACAAGCGCCTGGTCAATGGACGCTGTCGGAGCCGCCGGTAGTTTATCCGCGGTAATGGATTCAACTGCAATACCCAGTTTCGTTTTCGAGGTGGCAACTCCAGAACCTGTAACAACGATTTCGGAGAGCTGCTTAACATCCAACCCAAGTTGCACATCAACAATGGCACGATCTCCGATAGGAACTTCAGATGTTTGCAGGCCGATAAAAGAAAAAACAAGAGAACCTCCGTCTGAGGGGACAGTGAGCTTATAAGCACCATCCGCATCAGTTACCGTTCCACTAGTCGTTCCTTTCAAAACAACATTCACACCAGGCAAAGGTGAGCCATCGTCCGTCGATGTCACTTTGCCTGTCACCACCCGGTCTTGCGCCCAGACACTGATCGCAAATCCGAATGAGAAGCACATTAGTAAAAACTTCTTCATAGGTTTAGGTTTAGGTTAAAATTAAAGAGCTCAATTTATAGGGTTAATATTTAATTAACAAATAAAAAATCAGAGATAAATTTTTGCTTATAGCCCTAAAAAAAAGGAAAGCCACCCGATTTGGGTGGCTTTCTGGCTTTTTAAGGCATTAATATTTGCCCGTTACTTAAATTTATCAATAATTACCCGGGGCGATCCCGCCGCGTTATTATAACTGAAATGAAACTCATACTGGTGGTTAACCGGATCGGCCAGAGCAATCGTCGGACCCCCAGTGATCGTTATCCCAGCACTTGTTACACTGGCAGGTGTGAAGCTGACATCGAAATTGCTCAACTTACCCGCGACGTTTTTGAAAGTCAGGTTATAAATAACCCCTGTACCACTGGAGACCTGTATGGTCGTTGGATTAACTGGTGCAAACACGGTGGAAGAAACAACATCATAATTTGGCGTTCCCGTACCCGTTGAATTATTCCATCGTATCCATTCCTGCGTATAGGCACCAGCTATTGGATTTCCAATAGTGTGAAAGTAGATGTGACCAAAATTGGAAGCGGCAACAATGTTTGCATCGTTGGTGGCAGTAACAGGCGCCATAAAATTCTTGGTAGGGTCTATCTTTCCAGGATAAAAAATGACCTGAAAATTGACAGACGCTGTCCCTGCTTTGATCACCCCTGTGGTGGTGATAAATTTGAAAATCGAATCTGGCATGGTTTGATAAATAATCGAGTCATTGGCAAAATTGTCTTTCAATGCCCCTGCGTCTACTTTCAGGGTAACATTAATATCCTTTTTTGTCGGGGGTCCCTGAATGGTAACAGCAAATGTGGCCGTGTCCGCCTTATCCGTTGGAGGATAGGTCAGTGAACCACTTCCAAAATATTGCAAACCAGAATTATACACCGTAATTGGGTTTGCCGGCGTGGCATTATTGGTGAAGGTCATCACCAGAAGATTTTGAGATGCACTCGTTGGCGTATTTTCGGGCAAACCATTAAGGCATGAGGTCAGCAAAAAAACAACCAAGGTGTATATGGCGAGATGAATAATTGAATTTCGTTTCATAATAGAATATTTTATTTAGCCCAAAATATTAGCGACGAAAATACATTGATATCGTTTGGTACGTTGGAAGGATTGTATTGAAACTCCGTTGTCGGATAGGGTATCCTGGTGGGCAATCGGTCCGGACGTGTGCTGTGAGAAGTAATCGCAGCGAATGTGGCGGTCGCGGCTGTGCTAGACGTACTCACCAGGGGATACCCTGTTCTGCGGTATTCGTTCCAGGCCTCGTTGCTATTGACCATATTGAGCGCAATGTATTTTTGGGTTATAATCGCTTGAAGCTGCTGCGCAGGACTTAATGCGGCGCTAAAATCCACAAGCGGGTTGCCACTATTCGACCCTGTTAAATACTTATTTGCATCGGCTGCATAATTTCCAGTCTGTGAGCCACTGGGGAGAGAATACAAATATTTAAACGAAGCGGTAACACCATTCGTATAGCTGGCGGCAGCCGTCGGGCTTCCCGGTATCGCTATCGATCTCAAGGCAGCTTCAGCTTGTAGAAAATAGCTTTCTGCAGCCGTAATGATGGGAACCCCCGCATCTGGTCCCTTGAGAACCCCTGTCGTATCGGGTGCCGAAATCCCAACGCGGTTCGCGCTTTGCAAGCTTGGAAGCCAGAAACTTCCTGTCGGGCATGCCGTTACAATGGTTGATTCAAATCCCAGTTGATTGCAAATGCTGTCACCATAAACCACCTGTCTTTTTCCTACTGTATTAGGATATTTTACCCTCCTGAAATTGTAATAAATGGCTTTGCCCCTCATGGTATCAAGCATTTGCGTTCCGTTATAGAAAGTCATCGACCAGGTAGTAGGAATCCAAGCCTTATTTTGGGCAGCGCCCTGATAATTGAACGCCCAAGTGTCCCAGGAAGGACTCTGCTGGTTCAGATTTTTATTAAATCCAGGATTAACCAATGCGTCGGTTGAAAGAAAGCCAGCCGGGTCAAAATTCTTATTCGGAAAAGTAACCACACTGGAGGCCCGAATGATTAGCCTCAACTTTATTGTGTTGGCCAATTGAATCCAGGAAGTCATGTTTCCGCCAAAGACTACATCGTAGGTACCTAGTGGATTTGGCGCCGTCGCCATATGGGTTCCTCTGTTTATTCTGGCAATGGCAGAGTCCAACTCCACGGCCAAGGCCGGATAAATTGTGGCTCCCTTGTCATAAACTGGAGTTAAACTTTTTGCCCCTTGCAGTGCCTGCGAATACGGAACATCGTTATAGGTGTCAACGAGCAGCTGAAAGTTATGCACCCTCATAATTGTTGCAACGGCATTAAAATAGATGTTGGTGGCATCTTTCGCCGTATTATCAATAATATACTGGTAGTCTTCCAGGTTATCGTAAACAGGGGTGAATTGGTCATAGCTATTGGTCGTATAGGAGTAGGTAATAAATTCATTAAAACCTCCATAACCACCTGCATTGGCCATGAACCCGCCAATCTGGGCGCCGTATATATTGAACGAATTCAGAATTCGGCCTGTCGTTGTCAGGGCTTGCGGCAAAACCAAATTTGGACTTGTCGCCGTGGGTTGATTGGGGTTCTTATTGACGTCCAAATAGCTGCTGCACGCCAAAGCGAACGCAGCCAACCCAAGTATTGTAAGTTTAGATAATTTTTTCATTTGTCATTTTTTATGTTCAAACATGCAGTTTTTTTGAGCTCTGGAAATTAGAACTTCAATGAAAGCGTTCCACCAAAATAACGCACTGGCGGTGTCTGAGCCACATTGTTTATGCCAAAGCCATTCCCGGTGCTGCCCGCTGCGCTATATTCGGGATCGGTGTAATAGTTATCCTTGGCCAACCAGATGAACAAATTGCGACCCTGCGCACTGATGCTTCCGCCCTTAATAACCTTATTGCCCATTTTTCTAAAGAAAGGGGTCAAGTCATAAGCCAGAGAAATCTCTCTGAGCTTTATGAAGTTGCCGGAAGTGATGTAGTTTGAGTCCACGCCCCTGTTAATACCATCTGACCAAAAGCCGTTATTTCCATTTCCATTGGCAATAGCCACCGTTTTGTTCGCACTAAATGTTCCATCCGAATTTTGGATCACAGAATTGGGGAAAACGAAGCTCTTACGGTCATAAATACCGGTCCTATAGGAAGTGCCTGACCAATCCATATTCGGGCCAAGTCCGTTGTAAATACTATAATTCCCTCGGTACTCAAACCAAACTGAGAAGGAGAAAGCTTTATAGGACACTTTACCATTGGTACCGATACGTGTTCTTGGGGTACCATTGCCGAGTATGGTCAGATTAGGGTTTTGCGTTGGCACCCCTGAGATTCCGTCCACGATGACATGACCTTGAGGATCACGCAGGTAGTCATAACCTAGAATAATAGGAAACGGCTGACCGGCCTGGGCGACAGAAACGGCACCACCTACTCCGGTATTAGAACTGGCGAGCGTTACGTTAGGAATATTTGCTCCAATGGAATTAACCGTGTTATGAAGGTAAGTGTAATTGCCACCTACCGATACGGTCCAGCTATCTGTTTTAAGCGCCATAATATTCATCGTTAACTCCAGACCATCACTTTGAGTTTGTCCGATATTGGTTAGCAACTGGCTAAACCCAGTGCTTTGAGAAACCGAAGTCGTAATCGTCTGGTTATTGGTCTTCGACTGATAGTAGGTAGCAGAAGCCGTTATCCTATCCCTCCATAAAGTCGCATCAAAACCGAACTCAAACTGATTGGTTATTTCTGGTTTAAGATTATTTGAGACAAGTTGGTTCCCTACCGAATAGCCTGCCAAAGTCCCAAAAGGGAATCCATTTTGTCCACCATTACTGGTGTTTCCAGAGAAAACCGGAATCGTCTTATAGGCACCATAATCAGTCAAACTAGGTACCGGAAAGGTACCTGCTAAATTGGCGTTGCTTATCAGCGTCGAGGTTCCGGCAAGGTTTACTTGACCAATGGATGAAACCCCTGCCCTCAACTTCAGGAAGCTGATAAAGTTATTATCCTTCAGTGACGGGATGGCGTCTGATAAAACGACAGAAGCTTCGGCCGACGGATAAAGAAACGAACGGTTGCTGGTGATCAACCGGGAGTCCCAGTCGTTACGGATTGTTCCGGTCAAGAAGTAGATGTCTTTATAACTTAAAGAAGCCTTTCCATAAACCCCCACCAGGTGGGTTAAATAGGATGCTTGTCCATAGGCCGGCGTGCCGGTTCCATTGCTTAGGTTGTTTAAGCCGGAAACCACCAGTCCTCCAATAGCCGTTGTAGTATACTTCGCCTGGTTTTCTATCAACTGCAAACCGCCTATCGCATTCAAATGGAAATCAGAAAATTGCTTATTGTATTGCGTGAGGAAATCAGTAATAGCCTGCACTGACCAAGCCGTCGTATAAGACGTGGCCCCCGGAATATTTGTTTTCAAACTGTTCCAAGTATTTTGTGCATAATTCGTATAGGTGAAGGCGCCTTGATTTTGATTGGTAAAAGTTTCCCGATTAGAAATGCCTTGCCGGACGGTGAACTCCAAGCCCTTTACAGGAGCATATTTTAATTCAATATTTCCGGTCAAATAATTGTTCTTATCCTTTTCACGATAGTTGGCCGCCGTGAAGTAGGGATTTTGATACCATGGGTTATAGAAATTGTTAGGGTTTCCAATAGCCTGGGGGCCGTAACCCTCAGCTTGCCAGTTTTTATATTTTGTTATGTCCACATTGGAGGGCATATTCAGCATGTTATCATAAATGGTTGCTGTTTGGTAAGTGATATCATATAAATTAGGCGCGTAAAGCACAGAGTAAGCAATCTTAACGTTATCGGTAATTTTGGTGGTACCGTTAACTCTTAAATTTGCTCTAGTAAACTTATCCCCCGGTGTTGTGCCGGTAACGGTAACGTATTGACCCGATACATACAAGGTAGATTTATCGGTACCGGTTGAGAAGGACAAATCAGATTGATTGGTCAACCCCACATCCCAGAATTTCTTGTGACCATCTTTATAGCTGTAAGTAGTGTGGTCTTGATATCCGTTCAATTGGGGTGGCCCAAGCGGCTTATCCGTACCATCAAATGCAGGACCATAGGACTGGTTCTCATACTGACTATAATAAGGGGTTCCATCCGGATTGATGCCATAGCCTGAGCCACCAGATCCAAATTTTGTTTGAAATTTAGGATAGAACGAAACCTGATTTGCCTGTATGCTCTGCGTGGCGCTGATTTCAACGGCTCCACTTTTGCCTTTTTTCGTCGTGATGATTACCGCTCCATTAGAGGCCTGCGATCCATAGATGGCGGCGGCCCCAGCCCCTTGCTGAATAACAATGGACTCAATGTCATTCTGATTCAAATTGCTAAGAACGGCGTTCGGCACAATGACGTTATCCACAACAATCAAAGCCTGATTATTTCCCGTCATGGACCGTGCTCCGCGAAGCACAATGCTATAGTTCGGATTCGGACCACTGTCAGTGGCATTAATCTGTAGCCCTGCGACTTTTCCTTGCAAACCATTAGCCACATTCACGGCCCTTCCTGCTGTCAACGTCTTTGGCTCAAGCACGGTGTTGGCCATACCCAGTTCCCTTTGCCGGGCTTGCAAGCCACCGGCTACGGTAACGACGACCTCATTTAATTGTTTTACATCTGAAACCAGAGAAACATCGATGATCGATCTTTCCCCAACGGCGACTTCCTGCGTTTCCAGTCCAATAAAAGAAAAAGAAAGTGTCGCCCCCGACGATGGCACCGACACACTGTACTTGCCATCGGAGTCCGTTACCGTACCGTTAGTGGTACCCTTCACAACAATATTAACACCAGGTAAAGCGGAGCCATCTTCCGATGAGGTCACTTTCCCTGTAACTACCCGGTCCTGCGCCCAGACACTGATCGCCAAGCCGAATGAGAAGCACATTAGTATAAACTTCTTCATAGGTTTATATTTAGGTTATTAAATTTAGACCCGAAAATTAAGGCATTATTACTGGAAACAAAATTCTGTTAAAGAATTAATCTCCATCACTAGGCTCGGTTTATCTTCCCAGAACCGAATATTATTTCTCTAAAATTCCGTTAGGACGGGGGCGCGCGAAATTCGTTTAGTTTTTAGGTCCTTTTGCGTGAAAAGTATCAACAAAGTATCAACCTAAGTACCCAAAGGGAAGGACAATAAAAAGGCGAGTACCTTATCGGTACTCGCCTTCTCATCGATTTTTAGAGTTCCAGGCCTTAAGCCTCTGCCACGACGGACACGAAGGATCTGTCGGCACGACCTTTTTTAAATAATACCGTTCCCGCACTCAGTGCAAATAAGGTATGATCTTTTCCAATCCCCACATTTTTTCCAGGATGATGTTTGGTGCCGCGCTGACGTACGATGATATTTCCAGCAATTACTTTTTGGCCGCCAAAAACTTTAATACCCAACCGTTTGCTTTCTGATTCGCGGCCGTTCTTTACTTTACCTTCACCTTTTTTATGTGCCATGATTCAATCTCATTATTAAATTATCCGATACTTTCAATTTGAACTTTAGTGTACTGCTGACGATGTCCATTCTTCACCGCATACCCTTTGCGTCTTTTCTTTTTAAAGATGATCACTTTGTCGCCCTTGACATGCTCTAATATCTTCCCCGACACCTTGGCACCCTTAATAAGAGGAGATCCAACTTCAATACCCTTGCCGCTGTCCATTAAAAGGACCTTATCAAAACTAACAGCAGCACCTGTTTCGCCTTCCATCTTAGGGGCATAAACATACTGGTCTTTAGCAACTTTATACTGCTGACCTGCGATATCGACAATAGCGTACATGTTTTCTCTTTTAAAAATTGGAGTGCAAAGATAGGTCAAAGCCTACAAAAAACAAGTGCTTACTACTAAAAAACCTACCCAAGCTACCAGAAGGGCACTTTTTGCCCAAATTCGAGCCGTTTTGTATATAAATTGACTTCTCAACTCCCTTGTCCCGTGCGCAAAACAACGGACCGTTGCCTGTAGTTTACCTTGCTAAAGCGTTGATTGATCCAAACTAATCTGTCGAAAAATATTTCAAAAAAATTTCTTTTAAGCATTCACTTTTGATTCGGTTACTAAGTCCATGACAGTGAACCCATTTTCTAAAACAGAAGGGTGTTGATAACTTATTACGCAATGGTTGGCGCTGATTCCCTTCTTTGAATTTCGTTGGCGATTGTAGAATATTGTTCAACGTATTTTAGGGGTAATACCCTCTAAAATTTCTGGCAAAAAAACCTAAACCAAAAATCAAATGGCTAATCAACTCTTGCGCTAGGGGTTGGTGGTCATCTTTTAAATATTAATACCATGAGTGAACCCTTGCAAGAACCCATCCTCAAAGAGAACAAAGATCGCTTCGTTCTATTCCCCATCCGCCAGCACGACATCTGGAAATACTACAAACAGGCGGAAGCCAGTTTTTGGACGGCCGAAGAAATCGATTTGAGTCACGATCTAAAGGATTGGGCCAACCTCAATGATGGCGAGCGCCATTTCATTACCCATGTATTGGCTTTTTTCGCGGCCAGTGACGGTATCGTTAATGAAAACCTGGCGGAGCATTTCGTTTCAGAGGTGCAATACACGGAAGCGAAATTCTTCTATGGCTTCCAAATCGCCATCGAAAACATCCACTCGGAAACGTATTCTTTGCTCATCGACACCTACGTGAAAGACCCCAAAGAGAAAGACAAACTTTTTCATGCCATCGAAACGATGGAGTGCGTGAAGAAAAAAGCAGATTGGGCGCTGCGTTGGATTGATCAAGGAAATTTCCAGGAACGACTGGTGGCCTTCGCGGCCGTGGAAGGAATTTTCTTTTCTGGTTCCTTCTGCTCCATTTTCTGGCTTAAAAAACGCGGTCTTATGCCCGGCTTGACATTCTCCAATGAACTCATTTCGCGTGACGAAGGATTGCATTGCGATTTCGCCTGTCACCTTTATACCCAGCATGTCGTCAGTAAATTGCCCGAAGAACGCGTGATTGAAATCATCAAAGATGCCGTCGAGATTGAAAAACAATTTGTAACCGATGCCATCCCGGTAAACTTGATCGGCATGAACGCAGAACAAATGCGTCAATACATTGAGTTTGTGGCGGACCGGCTGATCAACGAATTAGTGGGAAAGAAAATTTACGGTGCCACGAATCCTTTTGACTTCATGGAAATGATTTCGTTGCGCGGCAAAACCAATTTCTTTGAGAAAAGAGTAGCCGAATACCAGAAGGCCGGTGTCATGAAAAGCACCGAAAAAGAAACTTCACCAAAATTTTCGTTGAACGAAGATTTTTAAATACATTCGATGACATTTTTTAAACTTTTCACAAACAACCCATTTTAGCAATGCTTGTACTAAAACGTGACGGACACAGGGAGTCCGTTAAGTTCGACAAAATCACCGCCCGTATTGAAAAACTCTGCTACGGTTTAGATCCCAAATTTGTCAACCCGGTAGAAGTGGCGATGAAAGTGATCAATGGTCTGTATGATGGCGTATCCACCTCAGAACTTGATAATCTGGCGGCAGAAATTGCTGCTAGTATGACCACCAGGCACCCTGACTTTGCCAAGCTCTCCGCGCGTATCGCCGTGAGCAACTTGCACAAAGTCACCAGCAAGTCGTTTTCGAACACCATGAAACGACTTTACAATTATGTTGATCCGAAGACGGGCCAAAACGCACCGTTGATTTCGAAAGAAACCTGGAAAGTAATCCATGAGAATGCGGCTGAATTAGATGAGGCCATTATTTATGATCGTGACTTTGGTTACGACTATTTCGGTTTCCGTACGCTGGAGAAGTCCTACCTGATGAAGATCGACGGCAAAGTGGTAGAACGTCCGCAGCATTTACTGATGCGTGTAGCCGTTGGTATTCATGGTGAAGACATTGCGGCAGCCATTGAGACTTACAATTTGCTATCGGAGAAGTGGTTTACTCACGCCACCCCGACGCTGTTCAACGCCGGCACGCCAAAGCCGCAACTTTCATCCTGTTTTTTATTAACCATGAAAGATGATAGCATTGATGGCATTTACGATACCCTGAAACAAACGGCAAAGATTTCACAATCCGCCGGAGGTATTGGCCTGAGCATTCACAACGTGCGGGCCAAAGGTTCCTACATCAAGGGGACCGGTGGCACCTCCAACGGAATTGTTCCCATGCTGCGCAACTTTGATATGACGGCACGTTATGTTGATCAAGGGGGCGGCAAACGCAAGGGAAGTTTTGCGATTTATCTGGAACCCTGGCATGCGGATGTATTTGATTTTCTTGAACTAAAGAAAAATCACGGGAAAGAAGAACTACGTGCACGCGATCTGTTCTACGCCATGTGGATTCCGGATTTGTTCATGAAGCGTATTGAGAACAACGAGATGTGGTCACTCTTCTGCCCCAACGAAGCACCCGGCTTGGCGGATTGCTACGGTGATGAGTTTGAGCGTCTCTACGAAAAATACGAGAAGGAAGGAAAATTCCGCAGACAAGTAAAAGCACAAGATCTTTGGTTTGAAATTTTAGAAGCGCAGATCGAAACTGGTACCCCTTACATGTTATATAAGGATGCCGCTAACAAAAAATCAAATCAGAAACATCTCGGCACCATTAAGTCGAGCAACTTGTGCACCGAAATTATCGAATATACCTCTCCGGATGAAGTAGCGGTTTGCAATTTGGCTTCTATTGCCTTGCCTAAGTTTGTCACAGACGATGGTAAATTCGATCATCAGAAATTATACGAGATCACCAAAGTGATCACCCGCAACCTCAACAAGGTCATTGATGTCAATTACTATCCCGTAGAAGAGGCCCGCAACAGTAACATGCGACATCGCCCCATTGGTATTGGTGTGCAAGGATTAGCCGATGCGTTCATTCTTCTTCGCATGCCCTTCGATTCACAGGAGGCGCGTGGTTTGAATAAAGACATTCACGAGACCATCTATTTCGCGGCGATGGAAGCGTCGATGGAACTGGCGAAATTAAATGGCCCGTATGAATCGTTCAAAGGCTCTCCGGTATCGAAAGGAATTTTTCAATTTGACATGTGGGGAGTAACTCCGGACAGCGGCCGTTGGGATTGGGAAAAATTGAAACGCGAAGTGAAACAGAACGGCGTACGCAATTCCTTGCTTTTAGCTCCCATGCCCACCGCCTCAACCTCACAAATCCTTGGCAACAACGAGTGCTTCGAACCGTACACGTCGAACATTTACACTCGCCGAACGCTATCTGGTGAATTTATCATTGCCAATAAACACCTGATGAAGGACCTGATCAGCCTGGGACTATGGAGCGAAACCATGCGCCAGAAGTTAGTGGCTGCAAACGGATCGGTACAGGGAATTGCAGAAATCCCGCAAAACATTAAAGATATCTACCGCACCGTTTGGGAAATCCCTCAAAAGGCAATCATTGACATGAGTGCCGATCGCGGAGCCTATATCTGTCAATCGCAGAGCTTGAATATCCATTTGACCAATCCTAATTTTGGCAAGCTCACTTCCATGCATTTCTACGCCTGGAAGAAAGGATTGAAGACCGGGATGTATTATTTGCGTTCTACTGCTGCCGCTGATGCCATCAAGTTTACCCTTGACAAATCAGTACATCAAACCACACCGGTGGAAGCAACCGCAGCCACGGTAGCAGCGATGGCAACGGCTACAACGCAGCCTGCCTCTGTTGCGGTGGAAGCGCAGCAAACAATTCCTTACCAGCAAACCTCAGCCGACTACCAACAAAAATTGGCCGACATGGCTTGCTCCCTGGATCATCCTGATGCCTGCGAGGCGTGCGGGAGTTAATGGGAAGTCATGACAAAAATAAAACCCGGCGACGAGCCGGGTTTTTTATTGCCCAAACTTTTTTTGAAGCGTGGAAAAAAACTCTCCGTATTCTTCTCCGTCCCTATCCCATTGCGGATAGTTTTCATCTATGTAACGGACAGCCTGATCCAGGGTGTCAAATCGATCGAAACGATCAATCGCCTCTGAGAAAACTTCGAAATCCCCATAGAATAAAATCTTGGTGAACATGAATTTCTGATTAATTGTCAGGCTGTCCTTGATCCGAAATTCCCTTCGTTTACTCTCCTGGGCAGAAGGAATGTTCGCCGTGTCTTTCTCTGCAGACTGTTTTTCCTTTGACTCTTGACGCTCGATTAGGCTCTCCACCTGGAGTGGAGCCACCTTTGAGAATGCAGCCATGTAGCCTTCAATATCCTCCGGGGCAAAACTGACTTCTTCCAAAATATGATCCAGCAAAGCAAAGGCCTCGTTGCCCGTGATCACTTCCAGTTTCCGCTCTTCCAGTTTCTCCACCAATTTTTCTAAAGGCGCCTTGTTGATTTTCAGGTAACGTGTCTCGTTTCTTAATTCATCCACCCGCAGCAAGCCCTTGCCCTTGGAATCCAACACATTAGAAAAAAAATCGTAAGGAGCCAACAACAGGAAAAGAGTTTGTGAGACCGCCATTTTCAATAACGGTAAAAAATCCTTTTTTGAAATGAGGATATGATTCGACAAGGTATTCTTAAACTGCTGTCTTGACTTTTGCACTTCCTCCGCATCGTAATCAAAAAAAGGACTTTGCCACTTTTGTTGCTCCGCATTCCACAACCGCATCAGTTCTTTGACAACTAATAAATTCAATTGTTTAATTTCGCTTAAGACCAGGATTTCCTGACCGTTTATTTTTTCTTTTTTCTGAAAAAAGGAGTCCGCTAATTTGGAGGCAAAAAAATTGCTGTATTGGTCGATTGCCCTGGTGCTGATTTTCTCTTCCATAGCGGATTTAATGGTCAGGGTAAAGATAAACAATCAACATTGGCTGTAAAAACAACGGCTGTTTTACATAAATAGTAACTTGCAGGATGTTTGTTGAACCCCACCTTGGCGGCCGCGCGAAAACAGGTTGGATCGAAGTGATCTCGGGCTGCATGTTTTCCGGAAAAACAGAAGAACTGATCCGCCGGCTTAATCGTGCTCTCATTGCCCAACAAAAGGTAGAAATATTTAAACCAGCAGTAGATAAACGTTTTCATGAAGAAAAGATTATTTCGCACAGCGATCGCGAGATCAGGTCCACTCCGGTAAACTTTGCCGGAGATATTTTACTGTTGGCCGGTAACTGTGATGTTGTCGGTATTGATGAGGCGCAATTCTTTGATGAGGCCATTGTAGAGGTATGCAACACACTTGCCAATGCCGGCAAGCGCGTGATCGTGGCTGGCTTGGATATGGATTATGAAGGCAAGCCCTTTGGGCCCATGCCCAACCTGCTGGCGGTAGCTGAGTTCGTCACCAAGGTACACGCCATCTGTGCCCAGACGGGAGAACTGGCTTCATTCTCTTTTCGGCTCAGCGCCGATAAAGCCCGTGTATTACTAGGTGAAAAAGATAGCTATGAAGCACGGAGTCGCCAGGCCTTTGTGGCGGGGATGAAACAAGAGGCAAAAAAAGACTAGTACTGATATAATGAAGTTTTTATAAAGCCGCTGTAAAAGGCTTTTGACTTAATCTCTTTCCCACCTGCTTTCTCCATCGACCCGGTCCAGTCTGGTAGCTGCTTGGGTTCAATGTGGCATGTAATGCTGAAAAACCAATACATTATCCTTAGCATTTCCTTTTGCCACCATGGGTTACCCTTGATAAAATCGGTAGCAAGCCAGCATGCCCCAGGTTTCAATACTGACTGAATTCTATTTACTACATCCTCTAAAAAGGGATCAGTAAAAAGATCAAGGTAGAAATTCGTGATGGCCGCATCGTATTTTATAGAGGTCGGGATTTCTTGTTCCGTTCCGTGAATAAAATGAACTAAACATTCAGGCTTGATTTTACTTATCGACAGGGTAATCATTTTTTTTGACGCTTCGATATACCAAACTTCACAATAAGGGTTTCGTTTCAAAAGCGCTGCCAGCAGATCACCGGAACCACCGCCTAAGATCAGTATTTTAGAACTGCCTGAAATTTCATCTAAGAAATATTTCTGAGAATTCATGATGGCACGGCCAAAAACGAGTGTTGCCAGAAAATCATAAAGAAAAGCAATTCGATCAAACCCGTTCAACCTCATGGCCTAAAATAACAGGTAGATAAAGGGCAACATAAATACGGCGTCACCCAAGAGGCGATAACGATCTTCCCTTTCAAAATATTTTTTTTTCAAAAAAATAAACAAAAGAAAAATGCTCATCAGGACCAAAATCAGGGTTGCCAATGGCTTACTCGGAAAAAGTGATAGCTGAATAACCGAAAGCAGGGCCGATAGAATAAACAAAAAAAGCAAAACCCTTCCCGTGACAGCCTGCCCAAAGGTGGTTGCAAAGGATGGGTGATGGTCTTTTTCATCCCGCCACTGATCAATCATCGAGAAGAGCAAAAGGTTAATCCAGGCAACCATTCCAAATTGCAGAACGGGCAAAATGAATGGACCAGGGATATAACCTTTAACCGATAATGGGATGAGTAAAACGCCGCCGGTATATAAAAGTGAGCCCAATAATTCTTTCATGAAGCCAAACCTTTGTTGTATCAAAAAATAAACCGCAACCAGGAGCGACAACCACAATCCGGAAAAAAAAACAACCCGGCGGATAAAATAAATTTGCGTAGCATCAACCACAATCGCCAGGATCATCACTCCAAGTAAAACGTTAAAATGCCGCTGATGAAACCGGTGCCTTTCGGTGGCAGCAGCCTGATTCAGTTTTTTTGCGTCAAGCAAGTGATCGGCGGTGTAAATAACCCAGACGGTTAGACCGAGAGAAATGAGTCCTTGCGGCAAAATCGCCACATCCATCAGCCGAGCGAAAAAAGAGGCACAAATCATGGCCCCCGCAGCAACATCAAGGCTGAGAACATTGATCATCCTATAGGTACCAACAATATTTTTCACAAAATAAAAAAGTCTCCCGAAAATTCAGGAGACCTCAAATTTATCCTTTTAAAATTTACCTAGGCGGATTTCAGCGCTTCGGCACCGGCTACAATTTCCAGAATTTCTTTTGTGATCGCCGCCTGACGCGTCCGGTTATAGGTCAACCGCAGATCCTTCAATAACTCCCCGGCGTTCTCGGTAGCCTTATCCATGGCTGTCATACGCGCTCCGTTCTCAGAAGCATTGCTTTCCAATACCGCTTTAAATAATTGCACTTTCAACGATTTGGGGATCATTCCAGTAATGATCTCTTCCTGATTGGGTTGAAAGATATAATCTGCCTCCTCTGTCTTTTTCTCCACTTTTAAGGGCAATACCGGCAGCCACTGTTCGATCCTCAAAATCTGCGTTGCCACATTTTTAAATTCGTTGAATACAATTTCGATTTTATCGAATTCACCATGGCGGAATTGATCCATCAAAAATTGGCCCGCCTCAGCAACCTTTTCAAAAGACAGGTCATGAAAAATGCCAGCGTAAGTATTAACTACCGGGAAATTCCTTTTGGCAAAAAACTCCGCCGATTTTTTTCCGATCGGAAGTATCGTTACATCTTTGAGTTGATTCTGCTTGGCATACTTTTCTTCGATCAACTTCAGGGTCGCTTTGAAAACGGAACTGTTAAAGGAACCGCAAAGGCCGCGATCGGAACTAATGGCCACGATTAGCACCTTCTTTTCCGAGCGAACGACACTGTACCAGCCCTGTCCTTGGCTTTGATCTGCCGACAGGTTCTGCAGCAGTCCATTCATCTTCTTTGCAAATGGCCTCATCTGAATAATACGCTCCTGTGATTTTCGCAATTTCGCAGCCGCCACCATTTTCATGGCTTTGGTGATCTGCTGGGTTGACATCACCGAAGAAATCCTGCTTTTTACTTCTTTTAAACTCGCCATCTTAATTAGTTGATTTGAAGATTCATTAATTCGCCAATTAAATACATTTTCGAACTACCGAATCAACGAATTAATATTTAGCCGCTAATTCCGTCGCTGCTTTCTTCACCACCTCCACATCGGTATCTTCAAATTTTCCGACGCGGAAATTATCCAATACCTGTTTGCTCTCCGCTCGGAGTAAGCCAATAAATTCCTTTTCAAATTCCTTCACTTTGGCTACCGGGACCCGGTCGATATAACCGCGCGTGGAGGCAAGGATCATGGCAACTTGCTCTTCAACGGGAACCGGAGCGTATTGTGGCTGCTTTAATACCTCGGTGTTCCTGCGCCCCCGCTCGATGGTCAGCTTCGTTGCTGCATCAAGGTCAGAGCCGAACTTCGAGAAAGCTTCCAATTCGCGAAACTGTGCCTGGTCCAACTTCAACGTCCCCGCCACTTTCTTCATCGACTTGATCTGTGCCGACCCCCCCACACGCGACACGGAGATCCCCACGTTGATGGCAGGACGGATACCGGAGTTGAACAAGTTCGTCTCCAGGAATATCTGACCGTCGGTAATCGAAATCACGTTGGTGGGAATGTAAGCGGATACATCATTGGCTTGCGTTTCAATGATCGGCAGGGCGGTCAGAGAACCTCCTCCCTTCACTAATCCTTTAATGCTTGCCGGAAGGTCGTTCATTTTGCTGGCGATCTCATCGTTGTTAATGATTTTCGCTGCTCTCTCCAGCAGGCGGGAGTGTAAATAGAATACGTCACCCGGGTAAGCCTCCCGACCCGGAGGTCTCCTCAGCAATAAGGATACTTCGCGGTAAGCCACGGCTTGTTTGGACAAGTCATCGTAAATAACCAGCGCAGGTCTTCCCGTATCGCGGAAGAACTCACCAATGGATGCACCTGTAAATGGAGCAAAGAACTGCATCGGCGCGGGATCGGAAGCAGAGGCAGAAACGATAACCGAATAAGACATCGCACCGGCTTTCTCCAAAGTTGAAGCAACGCTGGCCACCGTGGATGCTTTCTGGCCAATGGCAACATAAATACAGAACACCGGTTTGCCGGCTTCAAAAAATTCTTTTTGGTTGATGATGGCATCAATGGCAACAGCGGTCTTTCCGGTCTGGCGATCGCCAATGATCAATTCACGCTGACCACGGCCAATCGGAATCATCGCGTCAATGGCTTTGATGCCCGTTTGCAATGGCTCATTCACCGGTTGACGAAAAATGACGCCCGGCGCTTTGCGCTCCAGTGGCATTTCATAGAGTTTACCTGCGATGGGCCCTTTGCCATCGATGGGCTCGGCTAGCGTATTGACCACCCGGCCAAGTAAGCCATCACCCACTTGTACCGAGCCAATCTGACCGGTCCGTTTTACGGTATCCCCTTCTTTAATTTCTCTGGATTCACCCAAGAGCACCACGCCAACGTTATCTTCTTCCAGGTTAAGCACCAGCGCTTTCAATCCATTTTCAAACTGGACGAGCTCTCCGGCTTGAACTTGGGTAAGTCCGTAAATACGGGCAACGCCGTCACCCACGGTGAGCACGGTGCCAACTTCTTCCAATTCGGCCTCGGTGCGTGACTGAGAAAGTTGCTCACGCAGGATTGCTGATATTTCTTCGGGTCTGATCTCTGCCATAAATGTTAATTCAAAATTGTAAGATTCAAGATTTAAAACTCTTTGATGTATGGGTTTTCACTGAACTTTACTTTCAGTGTTTTTAATTTACTCTTGATGGAAGCATCAATCTGGCGGTCACCTACATTTAAAATAAAGCCACCAATCAAGTCTTTGTCAATTTTCTCGACGAGCTCAACTTGCTTCTTGGTGCTTAACTTTTTCACGATCGCTTCGATCTCCCCTTTCAGCTTAGGGTCTACGGCCGTGGTTGTGGTCACCGTTGCCTTCTCTATTCCCTGGTATTGGTTATACGCATTATGAAACTCGTGAGCGATCGCTGGCAGCAGTGGCTCCCGGTTCTTTCGGGTCAGAATTTCTATGATGGCCAGGGTAAGTGGATTTACTTTTCCTTTGAAAAGCGCCTCCAGAATGTCCTTCTTCTTTTCGTGTTTGATGATCGGATTCTTCAGCATGTTGGCAAACTGGCGGTTGGTGCGGCATGCCTGGTCAAACATCTGCATATCCTCATGCACTACATCGAGCACCTTTTGCTCTACGGCCAGGCTCAAAAGCGATTTTACGTACCTGGAAGCTACTCGCGAATCGGCCATGGTTAATTGAGCTTGAGGTCTTTGATTAAAGTTTCTGTCAACTCTTTCTGAGACTTATCATCGGAAAGGTTTTTCTTGATTACCTTCTCGGCAATCTCCAAAGAGAATTGAGCTACCTGGGCTTTCACGTCGCGCAAAGCAGCTTGCTTCTCCGTATTGATCACTGATTTTGCATCTTCAATAATTTTATCAGCCGTCTTTTTTGCCGTTGCCTGTGCTTCCTCCTGCAGGCGGTTGCTTGCCGTGCGGGCGTCACGCAAAATTTTATCGCGTTCTTCCCGGGTTTCTTTCAACAACTTTTCATTATCGGACTTCAAGGAAGCCATTTCTATTTTTGCTTTTTCTGCAGCGTCCAACGCGTGTTGAATGGACTCTTCTCGTTCTTTCAACGAGCTAAGAATTGGTTTCCAGGCAAACTTGGCAAGTAAAAAAACCAAGCCTAAGAAAATGACCACCTGCCAGAAGAGAAGACCGGTGCCGGGGGTTAGAAATTCCATATCTTATTAAATTTTATTTTTTGTTTTGTCTTCACTCACCTGATCGTATTTGCAACACGCGCTTAAAACGGGGGGGGAGTAGTAAAGAAAGGCCGCCAGGCCCATTGCCAAGGCGAGCCTTTCCATTTTTTTAAAGCTTGTTGGTAACAAGGAAGCAAATAACTAACGCAAAAAGCGCCGCTACCTCCACCAACGCAGCAATGATTAACATCGCGCCCTGAATTTTTCCAGAAGATTCTGGCTGACGAGCCATGGCTTCCATGGCCGAGCCACCAATGCGGCCGATACCAATACCCGCGCCAATTGCGGCGAGACCAGCACCAATGCCTGCTCCCATTACTGCGTAGCTTACATCGAGGATTAAGGATAACATAAAATATAGTTTAAAAGTGAAACAAAAACTCTCGGTCAATGATGATCTTCCGGTATGGCCATCCCGATATAAAGTGATGTGAACAGCGCAAACACATAGGCCTGAATCCCCGCCACCAGCAATTCGATCAAGTTAATAAACAATACCACTAGCGAAGCGCCAATGCCCACAAAGTAACTGTGAAACATAAAGGTCATGCAAATCAAACTCAACAGTACAATGTGGCCGGCCGTAATGGCCACAAACAAACGGATGGTTAGGGCAAAGGGCTTGGTGAAAACGCCAATTAATTCCACGGGAAGAATGATAATGCGCAACGGAAGAGGCACCCCTGGCGTCCAGAAAATATGTTTCCAGTAAGTAGCATTGCCGCTCAGGTTGGTGAGCAGAAATGTAATGACGGCAAGCGTGACGGTCACGGCGATGTTTCCGGTGAGGTTGGCAGCACCAGGTAGCAGGCCTAAAAGATTGCCAAACAGGATAAAGAAAAATAGGGTAAGGATATAGGGCAAATATTTTTGCGAATGATGACCCAGGTTCGGCCGCACAATTTCATCGCGCACAAATACAACGATCGGTTCAATAAACGACTGTAGCCCTTTGGGGGCTTTCCCTGCATTATTTTTGTACGCTTTAGCCACCGATAAGAAGACCATTAACAATATGGCCGCATTGATAAAAAGCATGGCCACGTTCTTGGTAATCGACAAGTCCAAAACCTTCTCTCCCGATGCGGTCAGATATATTTCACGGCCTTCGAGCTTATAGCCGTCATAGTCTACCTTATGGTGGTGGTCGTCATAGAAATGGGAGGAAGAAAATACCTCAAGGCCGCGCTGGGAAGAGTAAACGATAATGGGTAAAGGTAAAACCAAATGATCGGCAAAGTGCCACTGGTGATCGTCCAGCACGTGTTCAATAATAACCTCGTTGGCGTTAAATTTTTCCCCTTCCCCCTCCGGGGTTTCTTCGGGAGCCGTTGCCCCGTTTGAAAAGCCCGAGGCAGCAACAAAAAGGATGGTTAAAAAGGCCGAAATTGCTGTAGCGAAGGGCTTTTTCATCATTTTTTGGAAAGTCGTTTTTTATGCGACTGCAAAAGTAGAAATTATCCTTAGCCAAAAAAATGATTGAGAAAATTTTTGGGAATGACTTTTATCACCAAGGCAGGCCTTTCCTCAATTTAATCTTCTAAAAAGAAATCCTACCTCTAGCCCGGTAAGTAGCAGATAAGCCACCAAGAACAGGATGGCATTGTTTTGAGACCCGGATTTGTCCAGGTACAAAAGAATATAAATAAAAATACCTCCGGCCAGTAGTTTCAAAACAATGGTTAGAACGTAGTTTTTTAAAAAATCTTCTCGATTTGTCTTTTGCATAAAAAAGTAAACCAACCAGGTAGCGCAGGCCAATCCTGTCAGTATCAAAGTCAGGAAGGAGGGGCTTGCCCATTGAACGGTGACTAGTCCTAAGACGACGGTGAGCACGATTAACGCTCCGGTGAATACGACCAGGTCTTTATTCATTGAGCGATCGATACGTTTTGTACAACATTCCACTTAACGACAAGAGCATGAATGTCAGCAGGAAAATGGGGAACTTGAATCCAAAATATTCATCGATTTTTAAACCCACCCAGGAACTTACTCCAATTACTATAAGCAATTGAAGGCCCAAGTTGGAGTATTTCAAAAAATTGTTCGATGACTTTTCGTCTTTCAAGGGAAATTAGAATGCGCAAATTAGTTCATCCGGGCTTCCTGTTGTTGGGACTTCATGCCATTTCCTGAGTCAGAAAATTTTATGTCTTTTACTGTGCCCATTTTACAAGAACCGTTAAAAATAGCGCCGGGCTCAACCACCAGTTTTCCGGTGATGATATCACCATGGACGACAGCCGTTGATTTGAGTACCAGCAATTCAGTGATGTCGACCTTGCCCTTGACCTCGCCTTCGATATCTGAATTTTGCGCTGAAATATTTCCTTCTACGTGGCTGCCGGTACCCAATGCGATCTTGGACTTGGATTTAATATTTCCGTTGACACGACCTTCGATGCGAATGTTGCCAAAGGTCTCAATGTTACCTTCGAGCACGGTGCCTTTCCCGATTACATTGCTGCTGTTGCTGATCTCATCGGCCGCGCGCTTTTGTTCTTTAGATGTTAACATGGCTAGTTGAGTTGAAGTTTAAAAAGTTACAAATTCCTCCGGATTGAGTGAGTTGCCGTTATACCACATTTCGAAATGAAGGTGCGGTCCATCGGTCATTTCCCCACTGTTGCCAACTATAGAAATGATGTCACCGGCGTTGACAAAGCTACCAACTTTTTTTAACAAACCGGCATTGTGCTTATACACACTCACCAGGCTGCCTTGATGTTGGATGGCAATGACATACCCTGCGTCCTGTGTCCAACTGGCCATCACCACGGTACCATCGGCCACACATTTCACCGGCTCATTGGTCTTGGCCACAATGTCCACACCATAATGTCCTTTCTTGCTGTCGTACTTGTCGCTGATGAAGCCGGTGATAGGGGTAAAGAAAAATACTTCCTGTAGTTCGCGATACTTACTTTTCAATGACACAAAAGAGTACTGCGATTGCTCAAATTCTTTTCTGAACTGGGAGTCGGAGGGAGCCAGTTTCATCCCGGCTACTGTTTTCACCGGTTCGGTAGAGGCTTTCAGCACCTTAGCGGGATCAACAAATCCGCTGGAGGTATCACCGCGGAGAATACGCTGAAAATTCTGAATGAATTTCTCTTTCCGATCTTCCTCCACCGCTAAAGAGTCAAGACGCTGCGCCAAGCGGATCAGTTGCTTCTTTTGAGCCGCTTGTTCATACTTGGGATCAAACCATTTGGCCAGCAATGTTTTTGATAAAAAAAGGCTGGAGATAAAAATCATCAAAAAAACAGCCGACGAAATCACCAGTAGCTTGGCATAGGTAAAGGAGACCGTGCTCTTCTCTGCCAGGTTTTCTTCGTTTCGCACGACCAATTGGTAACGCACGGTGAGTCGATCCGATAAGGTCTTTTTAGCCTTCAATTATGCTCCTTAATTTCACAAAATTAGACATAATAATCACATCCCTAAATTCCCCGGGTTAAATACGATTTTACCTGCCGCTGAAATTCTTCCCTTCACAATACTTTTCTTGGCTGATCGTTCAAAATAATTACCTGATATTTGAGGTTACTCGTGATCAAAATCCGAAAGTCATATTGTTTTTCTTTGACGCTGATTCTTTTAGCCGGCTGCTCCATTGAGCAGAATTCGGTCACCAGCAATTTTTTTCACAATATGACCGCTCATTTCAATGGCTACTTTTATGCCAAGGAGGGTGCATTGGAAGTAGAAAAATTAATTTTAAAAAGCCTCGATGATGACCCCAATAAAATCCTATTGCTTTATCCACGCTTAGATACCGTATTGGCAAAGTCCTATAAAAAAAACACGGAGGAGATTATCAAGATGGCATCGAAGTCCATCCAATACCATCCCAACAGCAGATGGGTCGATGATAATTATTTAATGGTGGGACTGGCGCGCCTGTATTCCTGTGATTATCAAAATGCCATTCTGACCTTTAAATATGTCAATACCAAAAGCCAGGATCTCAACTTGCGCCATGCCGCCTTGCTTAATTTAGTCCGCACGTTCACCCAGATGGGCGATTACGATCGCGCCGAAGAAGCCTTTCGATTTTTAGAAAAAGAAAAACTCAATCGCAACAACCAAAAAAAGCTATACCTAGAAAAAGCAAATTATTATCAGATTCGAAACGATTATGATAATATGGTCAACAACCTGTCGAAAGCCGACACCTTACTAACCCGAAAAGACCGCAAGGGCAGAATTTATTTCATTGTGGGACAGGTTTACCAGAAGCTCGGGTTTAATTCGGAAGCGTATAATTTTTACAGAAAATGTTTGGCCACCAACCCGGACTATGAAATTGATTTCTTTGCCAGACTAAATATGGCACAAGTCGCTCAACTGGGAAATAAAAGAGATGAACGACTGGTAAGGAAACAATTTGATAAACTTTTGAAGGATACGAAAAACCAGGAGTTCAAGGACAAAATATATTATGAACTGGGCGAGTTTGAAAAAAAACAAAATAACCTGAAAGAAGCCTTAAAAGATTACAAACTGTCTGCCCATGCCGGGAAAAATAAGCGTGTTCAGGGAATGGCTTTTCTGCGTATTGGTCAGATCAATTTTGATTCCTTGAAAAAATACAAGCCCGCTAAATCGTATTACGATAGCGCCGTGGGAGCCTTGCCAAAAGACTTTGAAAATTTAGACGCCATCAAGAAGCGGCAATCGATTTTAGGAGAATTTGTAAAATACACCGATGCCATCACCGTTAACGATAGCCTTCTTTTTCTGGCTTCTCTGGATACGGCCTCGGTCCGTCACCGGCTGGATTCGATTCTCAATAGGGATACCAAAACCGTGGCTGCTACAAAAAAGAAAAAGAAAAAGGTCAGAACGCAAGATAACACACCCACCATCGTGTCCTTCTTGAACGCCAATCCGAACGATGACACCAACTCAAGCAATTGGTATTTTGGCAGTCCGGATTTGGTGGCGGCGGGACAAAATGAATTTCAGCGGATATGGGGATCCATTCCGCTGGAGGATAATTGGCGTCGGTCCAGTCGTACTGGGGCGCTGAGCGATGCCGCTGTCGCTGTCGCTCAGCAACCCTCTGATAAGCAAAATCCTGACGCCAAAGGCGAACAAAAAAGCGAGGTCAAGGTAGACGTGGTAGGAAAAATCATTTCCCAGTTGCCCAGAACGGATGAACAGAAAAAAGCCGCACTCGCTAAAATTGAGGACGGCTATTTCCATTTGGGCGATCTCTATTATTTTAATCTAAATGAAAAAGACAATGCGGCGGAATCGTACGAAAAATTACTGGCTCGCTTCCCCCAGTCCGAACATATGCCAGAAGTGCTCTACAAACTGTATTTGATTCATAAGGAGAAAAAAGATGGCGGGGCCGACCACTATGCGCAGCGGTTACAGAGTGAATTCCCTACTTCCACGTTCGCTCGCATTCTGATTAACCCGGATTACATAAAAGAAACCACGGCCCTGGCCGAGAAGCAAAAGCTGATGTATAAAGAAGCCTATCATTTGTACCAGCAAAATAATTTGAAACCCGCGATGGAAAAAGTGAACGAAGCCTTGGCTACCGGTGAAACCACTTTTGTTCCGCAGCTTGAATTTTTGAGAATTCTTATTATGGGAAGAACCGAAGAGGTCACCCGCTATCAATATGAACTAAGTGAGTTCATTAAAAAATATCCAAAAGAACCTTTGAAGAATTATGCAGAGCAATTGGTGGCGTCCTCAAGAACACTTCTTGAAAAGATGGAAAAAGCGAAAGGAATCCAGTTTAATAAGGATTTAGTCGGTCCTCACTTTTTTATCGTCGCCTATAATTCTTCCGATCGGTTAACGAACCCCGTGGTGGATGCCTTGGAAAAATTCAACAAAACCGAATATCCTAAGTTAAAATTAACAACAAGCAATATAGGCCTGGAAGAAAAAACCCTTACCCTGTGTGTGGAGTTTCCCGATCGGGAGTCCGTAATGGGTTATTATTACAAATTCCTCGCTCAAGTAGCCGTCACCAAGCCGTTTTCTGACTATAAATTCTATAATTTTGTAATCACCAAAGATAATTTTCAGATTTTCTATCGAACCAAATCGCTGGATGAGTACCTCACCTTCTTTGACAAAAACTATCAAAAGTAAAATCAACGCGTT
>Ga0209067_10000479_pt1 | contig 25378 bp, 33 predicted proteins | sample ColStrG_CSR_2013_FD_187199 | JGI IMG/M metagenome (GOLD analysis project Ga0209067, IMG submission 187199) | Freshwater sediment microbial communities in response to fracking from Pennsylvania, USA - Cold Stream Run_MetaG_CSR_2013 (SPAdes)... | ecosystem: Environmental > Aquatic > Freshwater >... | reverse complement strand
TTCTTCAGGAACGGGAGGCGATGAGAGTTTTATCCCCTCAAGTCAAAGCCCCAGATGAACTACATCCTCAGATGAGAGTAAGTCAGCCACTTTAAGGGTACTGAAAGCTTCATGAAGCGTTTTGTTGCTGCTGTTCGCAAAAGGAGGCGAGTCATTGCCCTCGCCTCCCTCTGCACACCCTCCCACGGCTAGGGGGGAACTTGGGTTTTGAGGCTTGAAGGGGCTTGCAGCTAGCAAGCAGCTCTCTGTTTTTTCGAGGCGATAGCCGCTTCTTCCGATGATGCAGCAGAAGTGTGATGCTTGGTTGTAATTTCTACTTCCCTACGGTAGCGGTAATCGTTCCAAGCGCACTCCCTTCTAGGCGATTGTTAACAAAGATGAAGCTGGGTTTGAGTGGTTTCTTGGTGGCAAGGGTCTCGATAGCTTTGCGTCCCTCCGGATAGGCATCCTGAACGGATTCATACGGAGCAAAGCTCTTCACCATGACATCCTTGGCACTTACCAGATCGTCTCTAACTCCGCAGAGATGGAACGGGTTGCCAAGGAGGCCCCGGGATTCATCGACATCCTGCGTTATCGGCATTCTATAATCCTCTCAGCGCGAAGGGACATGAACCCCGGTATTTTCAAAACCAAGGTCAACCGGGCGGGAGAAACTCGGTTTGTAGAACCCGATCTGGTTCAGGGGACGCTCCTGAGGGGGTTCGAATTGCTGACCACCCTTGTGAACCCCATGGCCCGTGCTATCTTCGTGATGTTCCTGGTTTCGGAAGTGCATCCTTTTGCCGATGGAAACGGGAGGATCGCCCGAGTGATGATGAATGCCGAACTTTATGCCACCGGCCAGGAGAGGATTATCATCCCAAATGTTTTTCGGACGGAGTACCTACAATCCCTGAAGGCCTTGACGCATAATCAGCGAGGGGATGGGTTGATCTCAGTCATGGAATACGCGCAGCGTTTCGTTGCAGGAATAGATTTTTCCGATTATGGCAAAGCTCTGTCTCAGCTCCAGGCCTGCAATGCCTTCTCCGCACCCGCAGATGCCATGGGGGGAGGAGGAAAACTGATCTTGCCTGCGTGGGGGTAATTATAAAGTGTCCCTTTCGAGCATGAAAGGGTAGTGGATAAAGTTTCAGTCTATGATTCTGCAGGAAACGGGAAATTAAACCCTGATTTCCTACTGCTGGGTGAGAACCCGAATGCAAAGGCAAAACTTTTTCTTCTTTGAAACAGCGTAGTTTGTATCCATGTCGATTGGATCGATTCTGATGTCTGACCCGACGGCATAGTTAGAAGCGTGCTTCTCCTTGAGGAGGGTAAGGATGGCTTTTTCAGAAAATTTAAGCTGCTTTGCCTCCGCCTCAACGATGTGATAATCCCTAAACGGGGCGGGGCCTTGCAACGAAGCACTGAGTTCAGCGACCGGTTTAGGACTGAGGGCAATTTCGACTCCGTCTGGGGTCATAATGATGGTAAACGCACTAACCCGCTTCCCAACAACGGATTGTTACAATCCGCGCCCTTGAATCACGCGCACTAGGATGATGATGATGGCAATGACCAGCAGGATATGAATGAATCCGCCTATGGTGTAGCTGCTGACGAGGCCGAGGAGCCAGAGAACGATAAGGATGATGGCGATGGTGTAGAGCATGATGAAGGAATAGTTTTCTTTTAAGAAAAATGCCTGAGAAAGCCTCCTATTCCTATGGGGTCTCTTCCTACCTTGGCCTCGAGTCGAATCTCATCTATCTTCACCGATTATCCAGGAGAGATCAGTGTTGATAAGTATTTATCCCATAGACAAGGGGGGAGAACGAGCGCATGGTGCGTTTGCAGTAATTTCGGAATGTAGGGAATAGAGACTTTCCATGAGTCTCGGTCGGTGCAGTGCAGGGATGGCATGGTGCGCGGCAAGAAACTATGAAAACGAAAGTATCCCCTCCTTCTAAGATAGGAGTATCTCCGTCCGCCTCCTTTGACGAACGCTACGCAGCGGCGTTATCCCATCATCTTGCCAAGGGCACCAAGGCATCTTTGCTCATAGCGCATCAACTCGGATGTGATGCCGTAACTGCCGACATCCAGACACTTGATCTGGCACGAGTCCACGATCGTGCCATTGCTCGAATTGCTGAGAATAAACGCTCTGGTAAAAAGAGTGCTGAGCATGACAAGCGGGCAGGATTCTTTTTTTCTGAGGCAATCAGGCCGGGGGAAAGCATGCACCCCGTCGCCGTGGAGTCCAGGCGCGTTCGCGATGAGCAAATCGTCGCCCTTCGCACCCGCACTCTGGAACTGCTTCTCTCCAATCGAGAATTAAAAAAAGAGATCGTGCAACGGAAGGTGGCCGAGGAAGCATTGAGGAAAAGCGAGCTGGAGCAGAAACTCCTCCTTGCACAATCCCGCCAGATGCAGGAGCAACTGCGCTATCTCTCCCATCAGATTCTCCTCGAGCAGGAAGAGCAGCGACGGGAAATCAGCCGCGAACTCCATGACGAGATCGCTCAGATTCTGGCTGGCATCAATGTCCATCTTGCCGCCCTAAAGGCTGAGTCAATGGGGAATACCAAAGGACTTTCTAGGAAAATTACCAACACTCAAAAACTGGTCGAGAAATCGGTGAAGATCGTCCATCGCTTTGCCTGTCAACTCCGCCCCACCGTTCTGGATGATCTAGGCATCATCCCAGCTTTGAATACCTACATGAAGGATTTCACGAAGCGAACCGGCATCCTTATTCACTTTCGAGCCTTCTCAGGCGTGGAGCAACTCAATGCCACCAAGAGAACTGTTCTCTTCCGTGTAGCTCAAGCTGCACTCGCCAATGTCGCACAGCATTCCAAGGCCACGCTTGTCAGAATCTCGATAAAAAAACTCCCCGATATGGTTGCTATGGAAATTCACGACGATGGCAAATCTTTTGAAGTAGAGCGCGTCCTTTCTGCAAAAATGAACGAACACCTAGGGCTGATCGGCATGAGAGAACGAGTCGAAATGGTAGGCGGGAGCTTCCGTGTGGAGTCCTTGCCAGGAAAGGGAACAACCATCTGCGCCGAAATTCCTAGTCGTGATAGCCGCAAGCAGAGACTCGCCATCAGGAAGAAGGCTTCCGTTCTTGTTTAATCCGCAATGAAAATGATCAAAGTACTGCTTGCCGACGATCATCAGATCGTTCGAGAAGGGCTGAGATTTCTCCTGGAAGCCGCAGGCAATATTCAGGTTGTGAGTGAGGCAGAAAATGGCCGCAAGGCCGTCGAACTCGCCAAGGAAGTTCGCCCTGACATCATTCTGATGGATATTGCCATGCCGAATCTCAACGGACTGGAGGCCGCAAGGCAAATTCTCCAGTCGATGCCTGAAAGTCGCATCGTGATTCTCTCGGCGCACGATGATGATGCCTATCTTGAAAATGCCGTGAATCTCGGAGTGGCCGGTTTTCTCATCAAGCAGACCTCTGCAAATATTCTGACCAAGGCGATTCGCGAGATTGCTCTTGGAAAAACATTTTTTAGTCCAGCGTTTGCCAAACGACTTGCTCAGTATGAAAAGGTGAAGGGAATGGCGACCTCTCAAAAACGCCATGATGCTAATCTGACCTCACGAGAGATCGAAGTCCTTCAGCTTGTCGCGGAAGGGATGGCTAATAAACAGACGGCCTCAGAACTTAATATTAGCATAAAGACGGTGGAGAAGCATCGGCAGGCATTGATGGACAAGCTCCATATTCACGATACGGCGGGCCTCACGCGTTATGCCATCGCTGCGGGAATTATCGAAAGCAGCGTCCAGGTGACCACAAGTGAATGAGTTTTGAAGGGTAGGGTTTCACCCTATTGAGGGAATGCTCGCGAAGCACCATGTTCAGGTTCGTAAGAATTATGAAGATGAAAAATCACAAAATAGTTGCCATCGTTGCAGGCTTGGCACTCACGCTGGCGACACCTGCATTTTCGCAACAACAAGATCCCAAGCAGGACAAAAAGGGTAATGGCAAATCCGCGGGCGGTCATCAAAACGCGCCTCAGCACCAGAATGCACCGCAGCACCAGAATGCACCGCAGCACCAAAACGCGCCTCAGCATCAAGTGCCGCATCAACCAGCACCTCAGCAGCAGCAATCCGTTCACCACGCCGCTCCCCAGCAGCAGGTCGCTCGTCAAAATGTACCCCAGCACCAAAATGCGCCTCAGCGTCACGCGGCTCCTCAGGCGCAGAATATCCCGCAACAACAGGTGATGCAATCAGGCGGCGGGAAACATAATCACCAAAATCAATCTCAAGTCTCCCAAAATGGACAGTCTTTCAGAGGGCCGGCCAATGGAGCGCAAAATGGAGCGGCTCATGGATCAGTGGGAAGATCGGGCCAATCCCTGAGTCAAGCTGGCCAAATGGGCGTTAGTGCGGGGAATGTGCAATCTGTTCAACAAGGCAATGGGAGAGGACATCACCAGAGAAATCAGTCTCAGGTCTCCTCGAATCAACAAGGTTCGTATGGTTCTGCAAACTATACCCAACAGACAGTGCAGACTTACAATAATGGAGGAGGCCGAGGCGGGAATGGTCATCAAGGCCACCAGAACCAGCAGCCTCAGATCGCGCCGAATGACCAATACAACAGCGGTAACAATTATGGCGGATACTGGTCATCAGGTGACACCCACAATGACTGGAACCATAGCGGTCGGCATCATTGGAACAATAACAACTATGTCTGGTATGAGGGCGGATGGTTGATTGTGAACTCCTTTTTTAACCCCTTTTATGTGACTTCTGGTTACGGCAATAACGGCTATGAGAACAATGGCTACTACACGGATGGATCACTCGTAAGCAGAGTCCAGATGAGTCTGGCCAACCAGGGATACTACAGAGGGCCTATCGACGGTGATGCTGGGCCAGGCACCCGCAATGCGATTGCGAGTTATCAGAACGATCAGAATCTGAATGTCACCGGTCACATCAACGGCGATCTCCTTCAGTCGCTTCAGCTGCAATAAATATCGGTAAGTAACTATTAAACCCGATTTTGAGCAAATACGCGTTAATAGCAAAACTGAATCAAGAAAACCACTGAGCAACATGAATACCGCACTCACTCGCGCCATCTACGACGGCTTTGCTACGCACCGCTTCGAGCTTTGGGAGGATCTTATTCATCCCGATGTCGTTATCAACAGTCCTCTGGGGCGTGGCTTAGTTGGGATTACTGCCCTCCAGGGATGGGTGAGCGAGTTTCATAAAGCTTTCGATCCTGCCATTGACCTCGTGGATGAGTGCGCCACGGAGACTCGGGCCGTTATCACCGTCAATCTCAATTGGCAGCATGTTGGTGAGTTCTTTGGCGTCAAACCCACAGGACGCTCTGGCACCTCCATTGAGACATTTATCCTCACCCTCAAGGATGGCGTGGTGACTCAATGGGATGTTTCCGACGCGACTCTCGACTTGGTCGTTTATCTTATGGCAGAGCGTGGATTTCCCTACCCTCAGAATGTTAGTCCAATGGCAATAGTCAAAGGAACTCGTGTGACGGAATTACTCTCATGAAAACACTTGTGATCGTCGCTCACCCGAATCTTTCGGCATCACGGATCAACCGCCGCTTACTACAGGAGCTTAGGCATTATCTGAACATATCCGTTCACGAGCTTTATTCTGTGTATCCAGATTGGGCTTTTGATGTGGCTTGTGAGCAAGAGCTTCTTTTGAGTCACGAGCGGATTGTCTTTCAATTTCCACTTTACTGGTACTCCACGCCTCCCTTGTTCAAGAAATGGCAGGACGATGTTCTCACCCACGGATGGGCCTATGGCAGCAAGGGAACCAAGCTGCATGGCAAGGAGCTTCTTATTGCGACTAGCATCGGAGGCAGTTTGGATGTTTATCAGGCTGGAGGCAGCAACCACTTTTCCATGAGTGAGATCCTTCGTCCGCTTCAAGCGACAGCAAATATTTGTGGAATGACTTATTTGCCAGCGATTGTGATAGAGGGGTGTCTGGAAGATGACCAGCTCTCGGATGTCGCAAGGAACTACGCCAAGTCAATCCAGACACCTTCATGAAAGACTCAAAATGAAACCCTCAACGCCTAACTATTTTTCTATGAATGCCTTCCACCTAACCTTCCTCCTCGGTGCCCTTCTACTCGGGTTGAGTCTCAGCGGATGTGTGGTAGCCAATGAAGGCCCTAATTACGCCTACGGAACACCGACCATCTTTTTACCTCCGGTCGTCGTTCAAGGAAGAGGTTATGGCTACTGGTATGGTGGCAATTTCTGGGGCTATCGCAACGGCTACGGATTCTCCAATGGTCACTACTATCACCACAATGGAGACTATGGCCGAGGATATGGCTATGGCAGGGGCTACAACGGCTACAGAGGTAATTAACAAAACAGCGGAATAACAAAAAAACTAAAACAAAATTATGACACATCAAAACGCGACAATTGAAAACGATCTTGGCCATCTTGCAGAAAATGCAGAATCCTTGGTCAAAGATACCTGCGCCTCTGTTTCCGAGCAGCTAGCTCAGGCTTCGGAGGGTCTCGAGGTCCTACGCAAACAGGGGCAACGCTTTTACCGCCTTGCTCAAGATAAAGGCTCCGCAGGAGGGCAGTTCATTAACCAAGAGTTTCAGGATCATTCCTTCCGCTATGTGGCACTCGCCGCCGGACTCGGAGTGCTGTTCGGTTGTCTCGTTGTGAGCAGGCTCTCATCAAGGCAGTGCTCATGCAAATGAACTTTACCTCTTCCTCTCCTGCTTTTGGTCTCAAAAAAGGTGTCCTCATGCTCCACGGTGTCGCCATCGGTACGGTGACTCGAAAGATGGTCTTTCAACGAGCTGTCGAGCTAGCTGCGATCAATGGGAGTTCTTATCATGCCATTTCCAAATCCGACTGGGAACAGGCCAAGCGAGAGCTCACCGGCGAGAGCGAACTTGATCCAGCGCAGGAGCAGCTGGAGTCGATGCCCGAGTCCGAACGCTGGGATCCAATCCCTGGATCACAAGGCATCATGTCCCCAACATCCTCCAGCGAAGATGAAGATGCAGAGGGGCACAGCGTCAGTGCAGGACTCGTGGAAGAGGGAATCAATGAGGCGGCGCATGAACAAATGCTTCAATCAGCACGCAACCCCACCAGCATGAATGCCTGATACTTCCGTGATCGCGCAACTAGGAGCTCTTATCTTAACATGGCTCAAGGAGCTGAGTGGCGTGGTCTGGATGCTTTGCGATACTGGAGCCGAGATCATGGAGAGTCTCGGGAGGCGCAAAGCACCGCTTCGACTCGATGAATTCTTCTTCCAGTGCACCCGTGCTGGGATTGGCTCCATTCCGATGGTGGTGCTGCTTTCTCTTTTCATCGGTCTGACCATGGCATTGCTCACGGGGTATCAACTGGAAATCTTTGGAATTGTAACGCTGGTTCCGGCGGTCGTTTCGGTTTCCTTCACGAGGGAAATGGGGCCGCTCTTCACTGGCATTGTACTCGCGGCCCGCATCGGTGCAGCCTACACCGCAGAACTTGGGGCAATGACTGCGGGTGGCGAGGTGGATGCCATCGACGGGATGGGAATCGGATCACTCCGTTATCTGGTGACTCCACGAATCCTCGCGATTTTTTGTCTTACACCTTGTCTAAGTATTATTGCTGTTCTTTCAGGAATTGCTGGAGCGGCATTTATCTCCAATCTTCTGCTCCACCTTGGGTACGGATTTTTTGGTGATCAGGTCATGAAGAATCTCTTCGCCAAGGATATGCTTTCAGGACTCGTGAAGAGCTTTTTCTTTGGAGCCATCATCGGAATTATTGCCTGCTATAAGGGACTCTCTATGAAGGGCGGAGCGGTCGGCGTCGGCACAGCCACGACCCAGAGCGTCGTCGCCTCCATTTGCACAGTGATCGCCTGCGATTCTCTCTGCAACATTGCGATGATCACCTTTTTCCCATGAGCAAGGGGATAACAAATCTCGTGGAGATGCGTGGCATCAAATTGAAATTCGACGATCTTGTCGTGCTAAATGGCCTCAACCTCTCGGTGCAGGCTCAGGAATCTTTAGTCATCATGGGAGTCAGTGGCTGCGGAAAAAGCACGCTACTTAGTATTCTCTTGGGATTGCTCACGCCCGATGCGGGCTCCGTAAAGTTCAAGGGAGAAGAGCTGACGCGGCTCTCGCGACAGGAATTCAATAAAATCCGCATGCACATCGGCATGGTCTATCAAAATGCAGCACTGCTGAGTTCTCTCACCATTGGTGAAAATATCGGTCTTCCGTTACAGGAACTCTCGCATCAATCTTCTGATGAGATCAGTGCCGTCATTGATGAGAAACTTGCGCTCGTGGGACTCTCCGAGGCCAGGGAGAAATTCCCTTCCGAACTGAGTGGAGGAATGCAAAAACGGGCAGGAATGGCCCGCGCCCTTGCGATGGAGCCGGAGTTGATCCTCTTCGACGAGCCTACGGCGGGACTCGATCCGATCAATAGTGATTTGATTAACGAACTAATGATCACCCTTCGAGAGAAGCAAAAAGTGACCTCGATCATTGTGACTCATGAGATGGAAAGTGCCTTTGCCCTCGCGACCCGCATGGCCTTCATGGATCAAGGCAAAATGATTCTGGTGGGGACACCTGATGAATTTCGCAACTCGGATCTCCCACTAATCAGGGAATTTCTCTCCCCTCACTCCGGCAATAAGAAACGAACAACCAAAGGATCAATCCATGAAATCGCATAAAAATGAAATCGCCACGGGACTCTTGGTATTGCTCACGGCTGGGATTTTTTTCTTCCTCCTCATCATTGTCGGAATGCCGGGTGTCCTCAAACCGCTGAACAGCTATCGCATCTATTTTGACAATGCCAACGGAATCAGACCCGGAGCTCCTGTGCTGCTGGCGGGACGAGAGATAGGGAAGGTCACGGCATTGCATTCCCCTGTATTGCTTGCAGAGAGGCCGTCGGGACACCCCGACTATGAAGTTGCCATTGATGTTGCTGTCTCCCGAGATGCAGAGATCAATTACAACGCCACCGTTCGTCTCACCCAGCAGGGACTCATGGGGCAGCCAGTGATGGATTTCGTTCATGGTGATGCTCAGAGTGGCCTGGCCACCAATCACTCTATTTTTGTGGGTGAACGAATTCCCGATGTCTCCGAGGCGGTTTCAAAAAACATGAATCGACTCTTCGGCCCAGGCTCCGATCTGACAGTCACGATCAGAAACGCCAAGGTTTTTATGGAGAGTCTGAATAACGGCAATATCACTCAGATGATTCGGAACACCGAGGAGTTCACTGGAGTCTTAAAGAGGGAGCCGTGGCGACTGGTTTGGCCTGGAGGAGATAAAAAAACTAACGATTCCTCCCCCTCTTCTGAACGAGGCAAATCAAAAAAAACTCACTTCCTAGGATCATGAAACTGACAAACCTCTTCGCAATTCTTCTCCTGCTCCTTGGAGCAATCATTCTCTCCTATCATGGACTCACCTACACAACCCATGACAAGACCTTGGACATCGGCCCGATTCAGGTGACGACAGAACATTCTCATGCCATCCCTTTCGCTCCGGCCACTGGAGTCATCTTTCTGTTTGGCGGTGTCATGTTTATGGTGATGAGTCTTCGGAAGAAGTGACTTTTAAATTATGAAAATCACTCGAGATAAATCTCCTTCTCTAAGCATTCTTTTGTCATGCTTTGCCTTGCTTTTTTCTGGCTGCGCCCATTCCCCAGGAATGAGCATGATGATGGATCGAAGCACTTCAGGACACAGCATCGTAATCCATCTCGATCGGCAAAAGGCGTATCTTTACAAAGGAGTCATGCTCGTTGGTATTTCACCTGTCTCCACGGGGCGAGAGGGGCATAATACTCCGGCCGGAATCTATCATGTGCTGGCGAAAGATTTGAACCACCGTTCGAGTTTTTACGGTGCCTATCTGCGAGATGGGAAAATTATCCAATCGGGTGTTGATGCTAGGCGAGATCCTATCCCCGCAGGTGCAAGATTCGTCGGAGCACCGATGCCCTACTATCTTCAGATTGCCCCTGCCTATGGATTGCACGCCGGTTACTTGCCGGGCTACCCCGCTTCACATGGCTGTATCAGGATGCCGGAGTCATGGGCGCAGCGATTCTACTACGCCACCCAGGAAGGCTCGCTTTTGACAATCTATCGTTAAGAGACACTGATAAAAACCCATTGAAAAATAAACCGACACTACGCCTCCTTGGAGGTTTCCAAAAATTCGCCCAGATCGTTGTTCGCACCAGCGGACATCCAATGGCATTCACGTTGGCCCTCGCAATCATCTTAATTTGGTTGCTCTCCGGGCCATTTTTTCATTTTGGAAATACCTGGCTGTTGGTCATCGACACCGTGGGCAACCTCATCACTTTCTTGATGATCTTTCTCATTCGCAATGCTCAGAACCGTGAAAGCGAGGCCATCCAGTTGAAGATTGATGAACTCATTAGAGCGACCAAAACAGCACATAATGCACTCCTTGATATTGAGGAACTCTCCGAGGAGGATCTCGATAAAATCAAAGGGCGTTTTGAACGCCTCGCGCGGACAGCTCGTAATGAGCCGATAATCCCGAGCGCATGATGAGAAAGGCATGAGTGCCGAGTAGGGTTTCACCCCATTGGCGAGAAGAGCAAATACCGTAAAACTGGAGACCTATGAAAATCACTATTTATCTCGCCGCACTCGCCCTCCTCGCAATCTGTTTTACAGGCTGCAACACAATCAGCGGAGCAGGCCGTGATGTCAGCGCAACCGGACGCGGTGTGAGCAGCGGTGCCAATGCCGTCAAAAGCTCCATTCAGAACTAGGGGTAAAACTAGGTAGGGTTTCACCCTATGGTTTCTCTGGAAGAGTTTCCTGTAATTTAGAAGCGTCATCTCCAACAAAATTTATGAACTCACAGCATCTCTTCCAGCCATTCCATTTGAAATCTTTGGAACTAAAAAACCGCATCGTCATGGCTCCAATGACGCGCTCATTTTCTCCAGGAGGCGTTCCCACCTCCGAAGTGACCGAGTATTATAGGAGACGCGCCGAGGGTGAAGTCGGCCTGATCATTACGGAAGGCACCGTGGTCAATCGCCCTGCGGCCTCTAGCGATCCGAACATTCCCCACTGCTATGGAGAAGAGTCGCTTCGCGGATGGAAAGGTGTCGTTGATGCCGTTCATACTACGGGTGGAAAAATAGCACCTCAGCTTTGGCACATGGGTGTCGTTGCTCCGAACTCTTCAGGCTGGCTTCCTTCTACACCATTCGAAGGCCCCTCAGGGCTCGTCACGCCAGGAAAAATCGGTGGTGTGGTCATGACAGAAAAGAGCATTACTGAAACGATCAATGCTTTTGCTCAGGCTGCGGCGGATGCCAAACAAATCGGCTTTGATGCCGTAGAGATTCATGGAGCACACGGATATTTGATCGATCAATTTTTCTGGCATCCGACTAATCAACGCACGGATGAATGGGGGGGAGAGACTTTGGCGGAACGCTCCCGCTTTGCCATCGAGATTGTCCGTGCGGTGCGTCAGGCTGTCGGCCAAGAATTCGTCATCAGTTTTCGAATCTCCCAATGGAAGCTCCAAGATTACAAGGCAAAGCTTGCTCTTACTCCAGCGGAGCTTGAGGCATGGGTGCTTCCTTTGGCGAATGCTGGGGTTGATATTTTCCACTGCTCTCAACGCCGTTTTGAAGATGCTGAGTTTGCTGACTCAGATTTGAATCTCGCTGGCTGGGTCAAGAAATTGACAAACAAACCGTCGATCACCGTTGGTTCCATTGGATTATCAGGAGATTTTCTGGCGGCCTTTCAAGGCGAGTCCTCTCAACCAAGTAACCTAGATGAGCTTCTGCGCCGTTTGGATCGTGGGGATTTTGATCTCGTGGCCATAGGACGGCAACTTATCACCAACGCGGAGTGGCCGAAGCTGATTCACGAGGGGCATGCTTCTAAAATCGTAGGGTTTGATAAACAAGCTCTTGCCTCCCTCGTTTAAGGAATCCTTGAGTTCCCATGAAGCTTCTCCTTGTTATAACTCTCCTCGCCTTCCCAATGGACTTGGCATTCGGTGCTACCCAAGGGCGGCAGATGCCCACAGCGTCAGTCTATTTAGAAGCAGGGGATTATGTCTGGCACCCAGAAACCTCACCCGTCGGGGCAGTCGTCATCATTGTCAGTCTTTCTGATCAAGTACTCGCGGTGTATCGCAACGGGGTTCGCATCGGTCGTTCCTCGATCAGCTCGGGTAAGTTAGGCCACGATACCCCTACAGGAATTTTCACGATTCTTCAGAAAAATACCCGTCATCACTCGAATATTTTTCATGGAGCCTCAATGCCCTACATGGAACGCCTCACTTGGAGTGGTGTTGCGATGCATGGAGGAGAGCTGCCTGGCTATGCTGACTCTCATGGCTGCGTACGCCTACCGCTCGAATTTGCAAAGAAGCTCTACACACTCACAGCGGATGGCACGACCGTGATCGTGACAAATCACAGGTTCAATTTTGGCACCCAAAAGTTTTCGGCTCTCCTTTTCAAATCTTCCACCGAAGCCATCGCTCCCACAGGAGTGTCGTATTGGAATCTCGCAAAATCACCCGAAGGCCCCCTCTCTATTGTAGCCAGCAGTGCCGATGGGGTGGTCTATGTCTATCGACGAGGAGTGGAGATTGGCCGCGCTCCCTTCGGCGGACTTCACGGTCTCAGTGGACTCTATGTCTATTACGCCCTCGGGACTTTCGATCAGAAGGGGAAGATGAACTGGCTTTCCCTCGCCAGCATTGTGGGTCAGGCACCTCAGGTGAAAGACCTCATCAATCAAGTTAGCGTTGATCCTCAATTTCTCGCCGAGACGCGTGCTCTCATCACAACGGGAACCACGCTTATCGTCACGGATGCACCCGTGAATTCTGGTGCGCCTCGCAGCTCTAAGTTTGAGATTCTGACGACTGCGATAACTCCTTAATTTCTTGAACTTCATCGCCCTGAAAATGCTCTTCGGGGACAGGGCAAAGTTCATTGGTATTGTTATCGGTCTCACCTTTGCCTCCCTTCTCATCACGCAGCAAGCGGCGATCTTTGCGGGCCTGATGACAAGGACTTTCAGTTTTCTTCTGGATGTCGGCCTTCCGGAAATCTGGGTCGTCGATCCCCGAGTCAAATACATCGACGATATTAAACCGATGGATGACAACGCCTTTCTGCGAGTGCGCGGCGTGGAGGGAGTGCAGTGGGCCGTGCCACTTTATAAAGGAACTCTCGCTGTACGCACGAAAGATGGAACTTATCAGAGCTGTAGCATTGTCGGTCTGGATGATGAGACGCTGATGGGAGGCCCTAGAACCATGGTTTCAGGTGATCTCTCCTACCTCCGACGAAGTGGGGCCGTGATTGTCGATCAAACGGGGGCAGGTGGAAAGCTAGCGCATCTGCTTCCTGACGGGAAAAGCATCCCTCTCAAGATCGGCTCAGAAATTGAGATCAATGATATCGAGGCTGTGGTTGTCGGCATCTGCAAGGTCTCTGCAACATTTCAGAATATTCCAGTGATTTACATGACCTATTCTTCGGCAACGCTCTTTACCCCAGGGCAGCGGCAGCTTCTTTCCTTTGTCTGCGTGAAGGGTAAGCTTGGGCAGGATCTTCATGCCTTGTGCCAGCGCATTGAGCTGAGTACGGGGCTCAGGGCCTATACGGCCAATGAATTCAAAGTACTGACCTTTCTCTATTATTTGAAATACACAGGAATACCGATCAATTTTCTGACAGCCGTGGCACTTGGTTTTTTGGTGGGGATCGCTATTTCTGGTCAGACATTTTATAATTTCACCCTCGATAACCTCCGGTACTTTGGGACGCTCAAGGCGATGGGAGCTAGCAATAATATGCTACTCCGCATGATCCTACTTCAGGCCTTGGTGGTGGCAGGAATTGGCTATGGACTTGGAGTGGGTACTGCAACGGCATGGGGCATGTATATGGGATCGCACACGCAACTCTCCTTCCGATTGCCGTGGCATTTGTTGGTTTTTAGTGCTCTCTCCGTGCTGGTGATCTGCTTTACTTCGGCGGCCTTGAGTATTCGCAAAGTCATGAAACTCGAGCCCGCCGTGGTTTTCCGATCATGAATGATCCTGTTGCAGAGAAAATCGCGGAGAGAAAAATTGCCGTTCATTGTGAGGGAGTGACCAAGTCGTTTGGTGTGGGAAATTCGGCAGTGCATGCCTTGCTCGGCATTGATCTGGAAGTTCGCACGGGAGAGTTGCTGATGCTTGTCGGCCCTTCGGGTTGTGGGAAGACGACACTGATTTCCGTCATTGCAGGAGTCCTCCGACGCGATGGCGGGGAATGTACGATCTTTGATCAAGATTACAATCGGATGAATGGGGATGAGATGACCTCCTTTCGAGGAGCGAATGTGGGATTTGTCTTTCAGGCTTTTAACCTGATCCCATCGCTCACCACGGCGGAAAATGTCGCTACTCCCCTCATCATCAATGGTATGAAACCAAAGCCTGCCGTTGCCAAAGCCCGCGAGATGCTTGCACAAGTCGGCTTCGACGAACGGATGATGGGCTGCTTTCCCACAGAACTTTCCGGTGGCCAGCAACAACGGGTGGCCATTGCACGGGCATTAATTCATAGCCCCCGCTTCATTGTCTGTGATGAGCCAACCAGTGCGCTGGATGGAGAGACTGGTCTCAAGGTTATGGAATTGCTGCGCAAGATGGGATGTGTTGAAAACCGAGCTCTGCTCGTCGTCACTCACGATTCTCGTATCTACAAATTCGCAGACCGTATTGCAGCGATGGAGGATGGACGCATTACCGAGATCGTTGATTCCTCCTCAAAGCTGAAGGCTCTTTCAAAACAAACCATTTAAGAAATCTATGATTCGTAAATATCTACTCCCTATTCTTGCTGCGCTAGGCGTCTGTCTTGGCATCGTAGCTGCATTGCAAAGTGCTCATAAACTCGTCCCAACCCCCATGGTCTCGGATGCACCGAGTTCGCCCTACAAGTCCTTTATCGCGGGTGCAGGACTCGTGGAGGCCAATACCGAAAACATCGCTATTGGCACCCAAATCGCTGGCATCGTTTCTCAAATCTATGTGCAGATTGGAAGCGAGATTAAAAAAGGCGATCCTCTCTTCACGATCGACGACCGTGCCACCCGTGCCCTCCTTGAGACTCAACAGGCCGCAGTCAAGGTTGCCGAGGCGCAATGGGCACAGGCCAACTATTCTAATTCTCTCAATCAAGGATTGGTCAAGAAACTCGTCGTCAGTCAGCAGGATGCTGCTGTGGCTGATTATGCCCTCGAATCCGAGGCCGCTCAAGTTGTCCAAGCCGAGGCTCTTGCCCATCAAACCGCAACCGATCTGGAGCGACTCACCGTTCGCGCTCCTTCAGATGGCGAGGTCTTGCAACTCAAAATTCGTCTTGGTGAATACGCTCCGACAGGTGTTCTTGACCAACCTCTTCTCCTATTTGGGAATATTCATCCGCTTCATGTGCGAACAGATATTGATGAGAACGAAGCCTGGCGAGTACTCGCGAAGGAGCCTGCCATTGGCTATCTGCGGGCCAATAAAGCCGTCTCGTCTTCCTTGAAGTTTGTCCGATTCGAGCCGTATGTCATTCCCAAGGTATCGCTCACAGGAAAGACAACGGAACGCGTCGATACGCGTGTCTTACAGGTGATCTACACTCTTCCCGTTGAAGAAGAGCGTATCAGAGCAGGGCAGCAAATGGATGTTTACATTGCGGCCCCCTTAGAAAAAAAGAACACTCCCTAAGTCAGTATTTCAATTTATTATGCCATCCTCCGAAAACCACTTTTCCAACCGCACCGGATGGTTGCGTGCTTCTGTCCTTGGTGCGAACGACGGGATTCTTTCCACCAGCAGTTTGATTTTGGGTGTTGCCGCCGCACAATCCAGCCATACCAGTATTGTTGTTGCAGGGTTGGCTAGCTTGATCGCCGGTACGATGTCGATGGCGGCAGGTGAGTATGTTTCTGTTAGCTCGCAGGCAGATACCGAACGCGCAGACATCGAACGAGAACGGATAGAACTAGCCAACAATCACGCCTCCGAGCTGGATGAATTGGCCGCTATCTATGTTGCACGCGGCCTCGATACTCATCTTGCTCAACAAGTCGCAACTCAGCTCATGGAGCACGATGCGCTGGACGCACACGCTCGCGACGAGTTGGGAATTTCTGATGCCCTGAGTGCCCGCCCCATTCAGGCAGCTCTTGCGTCCGCAGGATCTTTTGCTGTCGGTTCAGCACTACCACTTCTGCTCGTTTTCATCGTGCCACGCTCTGTACTTGTCTGGACGGTTGCTGGTGCATCGCTCCTTTTTCTTATCCTGCTTGGTGCTCTTTCGGCACACACGGGAGGTGCTCAGGTGGCGAGAGCAGCATTACGCGTTACCTTCTGGGGTGCTTTGGCAATGGCCCTGACTGCCGCTGTAGGAGCACTCTTTGGAAGAACTTTATGAGGATAGGTATACTGTTTTGCTGCGTCGATCAGGGCTAGCTGACCGTTGAAAAATTGCTTTCTTGCCGCGCCTTCCTCCCCCACTTCCAGTTCCTGATTTCAGGGAGATCTTCGCCGTGCTCATTGATGTAGATTTTGTGTTCAATCAATTTGTCCTGCATTTTTTGCTTAAGATAATCCCCCCGAGATCCGAGATGAGGCAGGCGATCCGCCACTTCCTGCACGAGATGAAAACGGTCGAGATCGTTTTGTACCCTCATATCAAAGGCCGTCGTGATAGTCCCCTCTTCCTTGTATCCACAGACATGCAGATTGCGATTGGTACGCCGATAGGTCAGTCGATGAACTAGTGAAGAGTATCCATGGAAAGCAAAGATGATCTGTTTGTCTTTGGTGAAGAAGGCATCGTAATCCGACTCACTCAACCCATGCGGATGTTCGCTCGCTGATTGCAGTTTCATTAAATCCACCACATTGATGACCCTGATTTTCAGATCGGGAAGATGCTCTCGAAGAATGGAAACAGCAGCCAAGATTTCCAGAGTCGGCGTGTCGCCGCAGCAAGCCATGACCACATCAGGTTCTCCTTCTTGATCGTTACTGGCCCATTGCCAAATACCGATTCCCTCGGTGCAATGCACCACCGCCTCTTCAATGGTTAGCCATTGCGGAAGAGCGTGTTTGCCTGCGACCACGACATTCACATAATGCCGACTACGCAGACAGTGATCAAAAATGGAGAGGAGACAATTCGCATCGGCAGGGAGATAGACACGCACGATGTCGGCTTTTTTGTTGATGACATGATCCAGGAAGCCTGGATCTTGATGGGTAAATCCATTGTGATCCTGCTGCCAAACATGCGAAGCGAGAAGATAGTTCAATGAGGCGATCTTTCGTCGCCAAGGAAGCTCGGAAGTGACTTTGAGCCATTTTGCGTGCTGACTGAACATCGAATCAACGATGCGAATGAATGCCTCGTAGCTATTGAATAAACCATGCCGGCCTGTGAGCAGATAACCCTCGAGCCACCCTTCGCACTGATGTTCGCTCAGCATGGAGTCTAGGACACGACCGGCAGGAGCAAGAAATTCATCATTCGCCACCTCCCTCGCATCCCATTGGCGATTGGTCACCTCAAAGACCGCCCCCAGAAGATTGGAAAGCGTCTCGTCGGGGCCAAAAATTCGAAAGTTCTTTGGATTCAGCATCGCTACATCGCGTAGAAACTTACCCAAGATCAGTGTGTCCTGACCGCTGACCGCGCCAGGGGAAGGTACGGTTACGGCATGAAGCCTAAAGTCAGGCATGATAAGATCTTTCAGAAGAATGCCTCCGTTGGTATGTGGATTGGAACCCATACGCCGATCACCCTTGGGAGCTAGTTCCGTAAGCTCCGGTATGAGACGACCGTTCTTATCGAAGAGTTCCTCTGGCTTGTAGCTTTTCATCCAACTTTCCAAAAGTGCCACATTATCGGGATGCTCAGAGTCCACCAGAAGAGGCACCTGATGCGCCCTAAAGGTACCCTCGATTTGCAGACCATCGACCACCTTAGGCCCAGTCCACCCCTTGGGTGATCTGAGAACAATCATTGGCCAACACGGGCGGGTCGTATCATTGTACTCGCGAGCATTTTTTTGAATTTCTCTGATATTCCCGATGGCCTTCTCCAGGGTGGAGGCCATGCGTTCATGCATCAGAGCGTGATTATCACCCTCCACAAAGTAAGGCTTCCATCCGCATCCGAGAAAGAATTGCTCCAACTCCTCATGCTCAATGCGAGAGAGGATCGTGGGATTGCTGATCTTATACCCATTGAGGTGTAAGATAGGAAGCACTGCCCCGTCGGTAGCAGGATCAAGGAATTTATTGGACTGCCAGGCCGTGGCCAGCGGGCCCGTCTCCGCCTCGCCATCGCCAACAATACAGGCAACGATGAGATCAGGATTATCAAATGCCGCTCCGAAAGCATGGCTGAGCGAATACCCCAGCTCTCCTCCCTCATGAATCGAACCTGGCGTAGAGGGTGCGACATGGCTCGAAATACCACCCGGAAATGAGAACTGCTTGAACAGTTTCTTAAGCCCTGCCTCATCCTGGGTGACATTCGGATAAACCTCACTCCAAGTACCTTCAAGGTAAACATTGCCAACAATTGCTGGGCCACCATGACCAGGCCCCGCTACATAGAACATATTCAGGTCATGCTTTTTGATGATCCGATTCAGGTGCACATAGATGAAGTTCTGGCCAGGAGTTGTGCCCCAATGCCCCACCACGAGGGGTTTTACATGAGAGAGTTTCAGCGGCTCCTTGAGCAATGGATTATCATAGAGATAAATCTGGCCAACCGAGAGATAATTGGCAGCTCTCCAGTAGGCATCTATCCGTTCAAGCAATTCCGGGGTAAGTGATTTGGATTCTGGAACATCACTCTCTGCGAGAGCTTTTGCGGTGAGTATCTGTGTCTTCATGAGATTCGTTCTTATTTGTGAGTCGATCCCATGATCTGCATGACAGAGTTTGCGATCATGAGTTCCTCGTCGGTATGGAGAACCATGACTCGGACTCGTTCCGTCTCTGACGAGATGATCTGCTTGTTGTGATCATTCGCTTCCTGATCGATTCTGATTCCCAAAAACTCGAGACCGTCACAAATTCTCGAGCGAATAATCGGAGAATTTTCACCAATACCACCTGAGAAAATGATTGTATCGACTCCACCTAATGCTGCTGCATAGGCACCGATGGACTTTTTAATGTGATAGCAAAACAGAGCAATAGCTTCAGCCGCTCTGAAATCTGTTGCTTCCAGTGCAAGTAAGTCACGCATATCGGCACTGCTTTCGGAAATACCAAGCAAACCAGATTCAAAGTTCACCATTTTATCGAAACTCTCCGGGCTCATTTGCACCGTTCGCGCGAGATATTGCTGAAGTGATGGATCAAGATCGCCTGAGCGGCAACTCATTGGTACGCCCGAAGTCGGGGTAAGACTCATCGTGGTGTCCACGGATCGCCCCTTCTTCACCGCTGCAAGACTTGCTCCGTTGCCGAGGTGAGCAAGAATAATGCATTCCTGTGCCACGCGATCACCCAGAATACATGCCAGTTGCTCCATTAGACATTGGTAGGAGAGACCATGAAATCCATACCTGCGAACCCCCTGAGTCTCATAGCATCGGGGAATGGGCAACTGGAGAGCGACCCGTGGTAGGTCGTGGTGGAATGCAGTGTCGAAGCAGGCGATTTGGGGGATGTTCGGGAAATGGTTTTTAAAAATTTCCGTTAAGAGAATTTCTTCGGTCAGATGCTCAGGATCAAAGGTCTCCAGCTTTCGTAATTCCTCAATAATTTCCGATGTGATTTTCTGAGAAGCGCTGAAATTAGGGCCTCCATGCACCAGACGATGCCCAATTGCCGTGAGATTACCGCCCTGTTTTTTCTCCCGTTCCTCACTCCAATTGATGAGAAGCGTCGCGGCTGCCGAATGATCGGGCACAGCTACTAATTTGGAAAAACTCTCCTCCGGTAACGATGCCTCAACATGAAAACACGCACCAGTGAGACCGATGCGATCAATCGCACCAGTGAGAATACGATTCATAGGTTGCGAGCATTCAAACAATGCGAACTTGATACTCGAAGACCCGCCATTGATTGCCAAAATGTGGGCTTTAGCAGGTATTGGCATTCCTCATTATTAGAGCAAACGCCTCGTTCCCGTTATGGGGTGAACACCCCTCTCTCTCTTTATGATCTACCGCTCTTTGCTCTCTCCTCCCACATAGAGCGCGGCGAAGATCTTATAATCCACAAGGCATCCTTCTTGGCGTTTTCCATCAAGCCAGGAAGTCAAATCTGCCAGTGGAACTTGATGCACAATGATATTCTCGGAGCCATCACCGCCACCCTCTGAGATTTTCTTGAGACCTTCAGCTTGGAAAAATGAAACCACCTCCGTCGAGAGGCCTGCGGAGGAGGGGCCTTCTGTCAGGAATTTTATGCGCTCAGCGGAATAGCCGGTTTCTTCTAAGAGTTCGCGTTTTGCAGCCTGAGCCAAACTTTCGAGCTCTTCACTCGGAACATCACCCGCCAGCCCCGCCGGAATCTCAATCACTCTCCGATTCATGGGAGGGCGGAACTGTTCTACTAAAATAATCTCCCGATTTTCGGTGATCGCAAGGATGCCAACGGTGCCACTGACACGGCAACGAGAGACGAACTCCCAGGAGCCTTTCTTCTTAAACGAAAGAAATTTTCCCTGATACAAGGTCTCGCACTTAGGAACTTCGGGATCATCAGGACAAACTGGCAGGGTATTCATGCTCCCTGAGAATGCATATTGGCCCTACCTCGGCAAGCGACTTGGATAAAAAACAAGGGCTTTGAGGTAAACCTCAGAGCCCTTGCGTGATTTTTCTAAAAGATTTTAGAATGCAAAACGAACGCCTGCACGGCTCAGAGTCTCACTGAGGGAACGGCTACCATAGAGGTAACGGGAATCAACAAAGAGTCCAATATTGCGTGTGAAGCGATATTCAAGACCGGCACCGACATCGCCATTGCCCGCTGTGGCATGGTTGCCCCAAGTGGCACCGCCCCCAGCAAAACCGTAGGGAGCAAGATGCCAGCTTTCAATCGGCAGGCGGGCGATCAGATTGCCGCTGCAGTTATCATAAGTATGGCCGTTACCATTAAGGCTTCCCAAGGTATCATCTATTCCAACGCCGAAGTAACGCGTGAAAAAGTAGCTGAGGCCGAGACCACCGCCGACGCCGTTATATTTTTGGTGATTGAATCGACCGGCTGCTCCTGCAACGAAAGCATCGACCTGCCATTCGTTGGCATTGAAGAGGTAGCCTTCAACGGGTGCGACGACGACTTTCTTGGAGTCGGAGACAGTGGTGCCAGCAAACGAAGTTGCTATGGTCGCTAGCGCAAAGGCTAGAATTATTAAGTTATGGTTTTTCATAGGAAGACATTTTTAGAGAACGATGGGTTTGCGGTCTATGGGGTGAACTACCCATGATCCTCCTCACGAGACGAACTTGCAGGGGGTGCGAAAGTTGATACTCTGACTTCTTTGAGTAATCAGATGTCCATTATGGGATCGGCGGCTGACCCTGAACTTCAATGCGCAGAAGAGGCATTGATGAGGGTGGATTTAGTAACGATTCGTCGTCATCTGCACAGACATCCTGAACTGAGCGGGAAAGAGATCGAGACGACGGCGTATGTGGGGCGTTATCTCACGGAACATGGCATTCCCTACAAACTGGGGCCAAGAGGGATCGGCGGCGTGGAGGTTGGTATTGTGAGCGATCTTGCCTGTGAGGGGCCAGAGAGCACCCGAATTATTGCCCTGCGTGCAGATCTGGATGCCCTCCCCATTCAGGAAGAAAACGATATAGACTATCGATCTGAGCGAAGCGGAGTTATGCATGCCTGTGGACATGACGCGCACACCACGATGCTCATGGGTGCGATGGCAGCCCTGCGATCGGTCAGGCTGCCGTCGCGGTGTAGGGGGATCTTTCAATCCGCGGAGGAGAACGGGCAGGGAGCACTCGATATGGTCAAGGCTGGAGTGATGGAAGATGTCGCAGCGATTATCGCACTGCATGTCGATCCGAATATCCCGTGGGGGACTGTGGCGATTTCCTCCGGCCCTCAGACCGCCAGTTGCCAAGATTTCGCAATCTTTGTGAAGGGCGTTGGAGGACATGCCGCAAGACCTCATCTCACAATTGATCCGATTGCAACCGCCACACAGCTTGTGACCTTGATCTATCAGACCATTCCACGGGGTACGGATATGAATCATCCCGTTGTGGTGACGGTGACTGAGTTCCTCGGAGGAAACTGCACCAATGTCATTCCAGAGAGATCGCGTCTTCGCGGGACAATCCGTGCTCTCACGCTGGATGCTGCAAACTCTGCCCGTGAGAGGCTCAGGAAACTTTGCTCAGGAATAGCAATCGCTTCACGGGCTGAAATCACGATTCATTTTGAGCGACAACTTCCAGGAGTGGTGAATGATCCGGTTGTGACCAAGGCATGTCTTGAAGCTGCTCGATCAGTAGTCGGAGATAAGATGGTTGTAGAGTCAAAGCCAAGCATGGGAGGCGAGGATTTTGCCGATTATCTTTCAGAAGCTCCTGGGTGCATGATGCGCCTCGGAGTTAGGATGCCCGACCAAGAGATACGACCGCTTCACACGCCGACCTTCGATCTTGCAGAAGAGGCTCTCCTGATCGGGGCCAAAGTCCTCGTGCGATCCTTTTTTTCACTGACATCTTACCGATTCGGGTAGGGGTTCACCCCATAGAACCATCTCTTCGGAGAGTTCATGATAGAAATCATCACAGATTACCCCTGCCGTGATGATTTCATTCAAAATTGTTCCTACCAGATTAGCTCATGGCTTCCTCCTACAGCACTGCTCCGCTGAAGATGACGATTCGCGTTGGGTGTCGGCTTGTCTATCAAACGATTCAACCCGCCCCAATTCTGCTACTTGTTCGACCCATGTTCGAGAGTCAGCAAATCATTCTTCAGGAAAGCCTCAGTTTCCCAGCAGAGAATGGAGCTGAAGAATTTCAGGACACTCATGGAAACATGGCTTACCGATGGGTGTTGTATCCTGGTGAAACCGTGATCCATCACGATGCCATTGTGGAGGTTTCTTCGCAGCCGGATGATTTTAACCAAAAAAATTACTCGGTTCCGGTTGAGCATATTCCCACGGCTATTCTTCGCTACACCCTCCCAAGTCGTTACTGTGATTCCGATAAGATGCTTCTCTTTTCGATCAACACCTTCGGCTCAATCATCAACGGAAAAGATCGGGTGATTGCCATCTGCAACTGGGTGCAACGAAGCATTCGTTATGTCACCTGCTCGGGCCGCCCTGCTCTCTCTGCGTCAGAGGTCATGGCTCGTGGCTACGGCGTCTGTCGCGACTTTGCCCATGTCGCCATTGCGCTCTGTAGGGCGCTGAACCTTCCTGCTCGCTATGTCACGGGACATTTGCCCGATGTTGGCTGCTTCGACCCGGGGACACCGATGGATTTTCATGCCTATTTCGAAGTCTATCTCGAACACCAATGGTGTACCTTCGATGCTCGTTTCAATATCCCAAGAATAGGTCGCGTCAAAGTAGCTCACGGCCTCGATGCGGTTGACGCCGCTTTTTCAACGACCTACGGGGAAGCAAACCTTAGCTCTTTTCAGGTCTGGGCCTACCAGGTGAACCAGTCCAAAGTCTCTGTTGGTGACCCTATTGATTTGTCAAAACGCCTCGATGGCACTCCTAAAATTCGATTCGTTTGAAGTTCCTCTCCTCTTATGGGTATTCAGATTCATCATCGGACGAACTGCCCCTCATAGCCTGCTCACTGATTTAGGCAAGTAATCAATCAGCTCTAATCTGCCGTTGAATTTGCAGCGTAGCTGCTCTCCTCTGTGAAATCTCAGACGAGTGGATCACAGGAAAAATCTACTTCAATATGAACCCTCTCGAACCATCACTCCCTTAACCAATTTTACAGAAATATCTTTACGCAACCAAAGTTTTATTATCCTGGAAAAATCATCCGAACTATTTTAGGCAAGTCAAACGAGAGTATCAGAGGCAGGAATATCATTTGATCACTTGTGGCCAATAAAGCCATTTTAAAGGCTGCATCTGCATGCTGTAGCTCTCTTGATTTTGTATTCCGAGAAACATATTGTATTTCAATGTGCTGGAATAGATCTCATAGGACCTGACGGGTAGGATCGGGATAAATAGAATAGTTAACCATTTTGTGGCGATATACCCGTTATCTGTAACTTTTTTACCGTAATATTTCGATCCGAAACCATTAATCGACATACTCTCTTTGGCGAAATAGGCACTCAATCCTGCAATCAAACATAGACCTGCTAAAACGCCAGATGCCATCAAAGATGGGTCTTTATAAACAAAAAGGATTGCGAAGGCGATGGGGGGCGTCAGAAAGGTTCCAATTATCGTAAGAAAAAGATTCAAAACACCCTTCGATAATTTTTTCTGAGAACTGAAAAGACTCATCTTCTGGGAATAGTATGGGGTAGAAATCTTGGTCTCGTTATAGATTTAAATTCTTGGTTCTGGCTAGTCTAACTTTTACTAGTTTGATCCAATAAGACCTGCCTCCCAGATGCGGGATGTATTCAAAACGTAGTTTCGGACGGAAAAGTAAAAAAATGAATCCGTCGGTTATCTGAATTTTTGTGAACCGTTTTGTTGCTGCTGTTCGCAAAAGGAGGCGAGTCATTGCCCTCGCCTCCCTCTGCACACCCTCCCACGGCTAGGGGGGAACTTTTTCTTATGAATGATTTTTGATTTATGAGGGTCAGAGATAGCATCTTTGAGGCTCTCGTTTTTACATGCTGTGGATTCGAGCTTCACCGTTTGGGAGGATTTCCAGAACCTCTAGCTGGTGGCAGTCGATGCAGATGTTAATCCCTCCTTTGGCTTCGAGGATGTCGATTCCTGCCTGCGTCGGGGTGTGTCCGTAGACCTGACGAATTCCCCTCATGGGGAGGGCTTCCCTTTGGTGGTCGTGCCACATGATTCCTCCAGCAGGGGCATTCCCCCCACGGCAAATCCCTGCGGCTCCCAGGAGAGGATAAAACTCCCGTTTGCGGGAGGCTTCTTCAGCTTCCTTAACTTGGGAAAGGATGCTCTCTTGGGTTGTTCCCAGCACCGGGTGTTCAAACCAATGGGGATGAAGACCGGCATGGGTGACATGCCAACCATGAGCCAAGTGATGGAGCTTTAGATATTCCCAGTCGGTT